>Ga0075125_10000777_pt1 | contig 14674 bp, 23 predicted proteins | sample AntAceMetag02UKN_FD_69810 | JGI IMG/M metagenome (GOLD analysis project Ga0075125, IMG submission 69810) | Saline lake microbial communities from Ace Lake, Antarctica - Antarctic Ace Lake Metagenome 02UKN | ecosystem: Environmental > Aquatic > Non-marine Saline and Alkaline > Saline | place... | reverse complement strand
TATTAATCTGTTTTGTGTTGTGCCTGAATTGGTTAATTCAATGTCGATTGTTGCACTAGTTTTTCCAAAATCGTCTCTTTTGGTCCTTGTATAATCCCTACCAAAAGGCAACCAACACGTAAATTGAATTTCGTAATTAATCCAATCTCGCATATAATGATCTCTATCAGCAAATATCCTCCCTAGACTAGTGCAAGAGGCAGTATATACTCTTGTAGTTGTTCCTTCGATTATTTTTAATTCTGAATTATTAGCACCTAAAAACTTCTTACACAAATCCATTTGTGCTAATAATTCAGAATTACTACCTGCTACTAATGTTCCCACTAGTGTTATTATTTTTTTTTTAAAAAAAGCGTCTTGTAAATTCTTCCCGTGGTTACGTGGGACATCAGAAACAATAAAATTCCTATCAGGTGCTGACTCGTGTCTTATATATCTAGTACAATATTGAGCGTTTTGTAATCCGAAATCGTTAAAAACTATATTGTCATCAGGATTTTGCGAACTTTGGACTAACCCCCCATTAAGTAGTTTCTCATTGTATGGATTAATATTGTATGGATTAACGTTAGAACTCATGTAGCTAATCTATTAGTTGATAAATTCAATTGCCTGGCTAGCACTCTTCCTACTTGGTTAGCCAAGCTGTCTATATCGTCATCATTCCGCACGCTAGGGTTATTAATATTAATTGTAACCCCTTGAGCATTATTCATTACAACGGGGATAGCCTTACCATTGGGTAACGGTACAATAGCTTCGTTCATTCTTCCTTCTCCTATTAGTCCGATAGTGGGCTTGTTTATTATCCCCCCACCAGCAAATTTCGGAAAACTATAATCGCTTGATTGTGTTGTCTCTCCCAAAGGTGAGAAACTGGCACTTGTTTTTGTGCTTACGTTTGTTGTTTTGGTTTCCGCCAATCCAACATAAGACAATAACTCGTTGATTGTATCAGTAAGATACTTGGCTTTATCGGTGACATAAGCGACAATACCATCCCATGTATCTACAACATAGTCATACATTGACCCCCATGATAGATCCCATTCTGTGGAAATTAATTGAAATCCTAAGATTAAAGCGTCCATGAAAGGGAAGAAAATCCCCTTGATCTTATCAACTACCCACAATGTTTTATCCCGTATTCCCCATATATTAGTAGCCCACGCAACACCAAGAAGGGCAATAGCAATAGCGACCAATCCTATAGGTCCGGTTATCAGTACCCAAGCCCCAGCAATAGCAGGAGCAATAGTAACTATAAGCCCTAATACCGCCAATAATCCAGCAAATAACGTAACAGCTACCGCTACAATCACTATTACTTTTCTTATTTGTGGGGATAAATCAGTAAACCATTCTGTAAGATCAGATACATTCGCAATTAACGGTGTTATGATAGGGATTAACTCCTTGCCGATAGATTCCCCTAATTCTTTAATTTTAGAGTTAAGCTTTTTAACTTGATTAGTGTAACTGCCCTGTGTACGCAATAAATCACCTTGAGCGTCTTTTGTGTTTTTGTATAATAAAGACACGGTGGCTTGTGCCTTAGCAGTTTTTGTTAATTCTTCTTCTTGCTTAACTAATCCGAGACTAAGAGCTTCCTGCTTGACATCTGCCTCATAAATTGAAATCCCCAGGGTTTTTAGACTTTCCCTCTCTCCAGTTAAAGCCGAAGCGAAAGCTCTAATAACATCAGGATCTTGCCTATTATTAAAAGAGGATACATCAAGGGCTAATTCTGTCATAGACTTAGACATTTCTGCCGCTTCTTCTGTTGTTAGCCCCATAGGCTTAAGTATATCACCTAGACTTGAAGAGTATTCTTTTACCTCTGTTTCTGATCTTCCAATTGATTTGCTGAACGTTTTTGCCCAACCTCCTACTTCTTTTTCAATTCCTTTAAATACAACGTCAAACTTGCTTTGCACTTCTTCCGCATTACCTGCTAAATCTAAGAATTGTTTACCTCCATACATCATAGCCCCAGATATAGCGGAGAAAACCAATACATTATCTTTTATAGATTTTGTTAAATTTCTTGTTTTTTTCGTTACTTTATCGATTGTTCTACTTGCTTTGTCTTTACCTGTGATAACTATATTTACTTTTTCAGCCATATTTTTTTATCTTTTATTTTTTAATTCTTGTTTTTTTATGTCATTTAATTGTTTTTTGTTCTCTAAATTCATAAAAATAAGGTGTAAATCTGTTGTATCATTATTTTGTTGCTCTAATTCATCAGGGGTACAATGATAGACATTTTTTATCAATAAATATTCAATGTATTCAATTGGTGGGGTCTTCCCACCACGCAAAATAAATCTTTTAGCCTCTGCTATTATTTTTTTTTTATATTGTTTTTTTCTTCTCTTATTTTTTTTATTTTCTCTAAAATTACTTCGTAGTCATTCTGGTCTATGGCATCTAACCATTCTATTGTTATTTTTTTTTCTTCTTTAGTTTTATTGTCAACAATTTTTGTAATCATTTCCAATATTAAAACATCGTTGGCTTCATCTATTTGTGATAATGATAATTCAGTTTTCCCGTCTTGGTTTGTTGTGGCATTTTTAAATAGGATCCTATTAAAAGCTTTCTGTTTCCCTCTACTAACACGATCAGAGATCGTAACGGTTATATCGGATAAAATTAATTCTATCATATTTTTTTAATTAATTAATATTTTTTAAAAGATTTAAGTAAAAAAGAGGTAATAGATTTTATTATTACATTTTTTATTTTTGTACTTATTCCTACTAACTTTCTTACTGGCAAAACATGCGTACCGAAATGATGATAACGAGCGTATTTAGTCGGATTGACTATTTCTAATTGTTTTCTTTTTGATGTGCCTTTCCAGTTTTTCTTTAGTTTTCCTGTCTTGTCCAAAATAGACCATGGGTATAGATGTTTCCTTTTTGCCCAAGGAGCATTTAGTTTTCTTCCTTTAGCGGGAAAATTATCCTTAAATTCAGATATTATTGACGGCTTCATTTCACGAAAAGCTGGTTTTAAATTTTTAATATTTTTGCTTAGTTTATTTAATTTATACATTAAAGCTTTTTCTCCTGCAATTGAAATTTGTAAATTCATAATAAAAAAACTAATAGCTAGCAACATCATTAATTAAGACCATTCTAGCAGAATGACCTTCTGTATCATCGTAAAAACTGCTAAAAGGTATATCTTCATCAACTATATTATCTTCCCCAATATTAGTATTGTAAGTATCGAATTGTACTTGAGCAAAAGTAAACCATACTTCATTCTGCATGTCTGTTACCCCAATGTCACTACCTATCGATCTAATTCTGAATGCTTGAGCTGTATTTTTTCTTAAAAATCTATAAAAAAACTCGTTCTTAGTATGTAATTTGAGCGTTCCGTTCCCCGTAAATCCTTTTTGGAGTAAATGAGAAGGAAATCTATCCTCAAAGTCTACTCCATCAGCACAATATCTAGCCTCTAGTTCGTTTAACATAACGAGTGTAAAATCTTCGATACATGCAGTAGCCAGATTGTCTATATCATCGCCAATAGTAGCTAATGATCCACCTATAAATGAGAACTCGTTACCGACTGTATAATTAGCAGTTTGGGGAGCTAATAGGATGAGATCTCCGACTGCCGTTGCTGTTTCAAGGTTAGTCACCGTAAAACTGGTAGAATTAGTTACTCCAGCAACATCATGTGTTTTTACTGTTGCTGCAGAAAAATCTATAAATCCAGTACCCGGTCTATATAATTTAATACTATCAGCAGCAACCAGACCTAATGTCTGGTCAACTGTTATTGTTTTTTCGCCTGCTCCTGCTGTTGTGATAGCGGTTACTCTCCCTTGCCTGAATTGACTTTGTGGCAGGGTTTTTACCCCTGCGGTGATAATATTATCAGATTGAGACAAACTATCTATCCCATGAAAGCGTACCCCCATATATCTTATAGCTCGATCATTATAATTAAATTGCAATGTGAATGTAGTAGTACTCTCGGATGGCGATACTGACGTATGTGCATATACCGTAGAGTCAAATTTGGTTAAAGTGGCTGTCTTCCCTGAGGTACCGCCTGTTATCTCTTCGCCATCAGTGAAGTCTCCAGAAGGGGCAGACACTATCAAGAACTGTCCGTCAATATCTGCGGTTACTGTAGCCGTCTTCGCTGAGGTACCGCCTGTTATCTCTTCGCCAGCAGTGAACACTCCCGAAGGTGCTGTCATTGGAAGATAATTACCACTAGTTAAATCAGAAAACCCTTCTAGAAAATTACCGAACTCTTTTGGCTCAACATTAATATTAATTGTGCCATCGCTTAAGACAATTGGTCCGTCAACAGCTTTGAGGTTTAATGCTCTACTGTTTTTTATCGGCTGTGAAGGCTGATAGTTGTATTCCACTGACAAATCTTCATCATTCAAGCAGAAAAAGCTATCAGGTATAACAGCTACATTATTCTCAGCTTCCTTTTTAAATGATGCCGAGGCAATTTGTGAGTATAATTCAGACATATTTTTTATTTAGTTAATATTTTAATTATTTTTCTATTTCTTTTATTTATTTTTATTGTTTCTGATTCTTTAGTTATAGGATACCTGCTAACAGTATAATTTTGAAGTATTTTATATTTTTTTATGTTCATAATTAATTGATTAAGACCGATCGGCATATTGACGATGAACAACACAATTAATGATTGCCTTGTAATAAGTATTCTCTTCACTCTTAGGTGGTTCTGCTGGGTATTCTATATCTATTTCATCAATAAACAAATAATTAGTACCCTGTAAATTACGCCTAATAACCCCTAATACACTCTGTGGCGTGGCTACACCAGAACTTCTTTCTTCCATTAAATTGTACAACGCTTTTTGTGCTTGTTGTGTTCTATTTATATCCTCTTGTGTTGATATAAACCCATGTGCTGTGCTAATTATTTCTATTGATATATTATGATCTGTTAAGTCTTTACAAGTAGTATGGGGGCTAGTTATGGTCGTATTAGTCCCATATACACTTAGAAAAGGCAAATAGTTGATAGGGATAGTCGCAACTTTCCCTATATAATATTTTTTGAACTTATTTCCTAAATTTTCTTCTAATAAATCTCTGATTTCTTCCAGAATATCAAACATAATACAATATTTAGAACTCTTTATTCATACTAAACTTAGGGGCTGTACTATCTGTAGCACTTTCTTCGCTACTGGTAACAGTGGGGTGATATTGTGGTTTTATTCTTTCGGTTATAGTCAATTCGTCTCCGTCATCATCATATAATTTAACGAGTCTTGTGCGGATAGCTTCCAATCTGTCCAATAATGATTTACAAAAATCATTAACAGGAACACCTGCTTCCACCTCAAAATTAATATTCTGCTCCTGATATAATAGACAAGATGTCATTGATTTAGACAAGCTAACAATACTATTAGGGTTACTATCTAAGGGTAATACATATACTTCTCCGATTACTGAATCAATTATGTCATCAGCTTCCGCAATCTTCTGCGTAATATACGTATCTGTAATTAATGAATCGTCTTTAAATGCTGTCTGTGTTCGTATATCCGCTACTACTGAATAAGGTTTTGCCATTTTTAATATGATACTGTTAATGTTTTAGTAGTCCTGAATCTTATTATAATATCGTATATTCCCCATATACTAGAAATACACCCCGTCATTACTGTTTGTATATCTATTTCAGACGAAAGAAAACTAGCCAAAGTAATTAATATACCAGCTAATAATTTTAAAATTCCTGACCATACCGTATTTGATTTGTACCATTCCTTTTTTTCCATAATTTATATATAATTATAAGTTATTTTTCTTGTTTTTTTATCCCTTCTTTTTTTATTTTTTCTTCTAATCTATATAAAATATTATAGTTTTTATTAACATTTTTTAACTCTATTTTTTCTAGTTTATTTATACTTTTATGATTTTGTATTTCCATATTAATTGCTTGAATATAATCTCTATACTCTGCATGTGTCATTTTGTCTTTTAATCGTTTTGATTTATTTGTCTGTCTTTTATTAAATAATTCATTTCTGTATTCTAAATAAGAATCAACATTAGTTAATTCTTTTTCGTCTAATTTATTATACTCAATTTTTAAATTACTAGTAATAAGCAACATAGCCATTGCTGTCATTATCACATTTTTTATCATTATTATTAGTTATCAGAACGGCTTAATTCTGCTGCATTGCCTATATCCGACAACGGAGTTGTTAGTTTGACATAATTCGTTTGAGCCATATTCTCCCAATATCTTGGTTGATCCCAATCGGCACTAGATGACATTAGCAACGTAATAATACACGCTAATATTGCTGACCCCCATATTATGCTTTTTCTTTTTTTCATATTTAAAAATTTTTATATCTTTTAGAGCCGATTACAGTAACGTTAATACTGCCAGCGACAAATCCAGAAATAATAAAATTAATCCACCTAATACGATCTGTATTTATGTGATATTCATTAATTATGTCTGTACCAGCTAGAGTAACGCCTGTACTACCTTGGATTAATCCGCCTGAATCTTCGTTGACAATATATTTATACGACCAGCGGTTAGCTGAGGTATGAGCGTTAGCCCATGTTGGCTCGGAATTAGATTTACTTCCTTGGCATTTTATAGTTGCTTGCGTATTGCCAGATGTTGCTATTTGCATATCTAACGTGTCAAACTGATCAACTTTAAGTGCTACTCCTGCTCCGTCGGCAGTTTTAGCGGTAAAAACGTCATGGAATATTGCTCGTGCAGTCTGAGAAGGATTTGTTGCAGTCATTTTTTATAATTATTTTAAGTATTTTTTTAGCAAATTATACCTATTGTCATCCCTTTTTATTGCTGTCCCAGCTTTTAATAATGTACCATTACATTTTATATTACGTGTTAATTTTTTTGATTCTTCTTCTATTTCTTCTTTCTCAACCTCTTTTATTTCTTCTTTTACCTCCTCCTTCTTAATTTCAATTTTTTTAGTTGATTTATTTTTTTTACCCATTTTATTATATTAATTTTCTCGTTGCTAGCCACTTATATAAATGGCTAGTATATGAAAAAACTATTATGCAGCCTGTATTACTTCCCCACCATTCGCAGCATGAGCCGCACCTGATGCATTCCAAATACCCGTCTGCGTAGCAAAATCAGTAACATTATATACCGTACAATTTCTTAGAATAATCTCTCCCCTTGCTAAAGCTGACGTGGCTGATATACCTACCGTCATTGTTTGACTTGCTAGTTTTGTATTATTGAATAAGCAGTTATCAAATAAACACATTCGTTCAATATCGTTAGCACCACTAGAATGGACAAAAGAATTATCTACATCTCCTGCTTTTCTCCAGAAAAAACAATTTTGAAAAGTGACATCTCTAGCTACTTTGCCAGTTATTGTTTCGCTAGTTAATAATACACATGGTCTTGCCCCATTCGCTGTTACTTCGTTAGCATTTGATCCTACAGTGCAATCTTCATATTTTGAGGAATCGCCGTTTGCTAATAATTCTGAAGCTCCTGCTACTGCCAATTGTGTTGAGAGATATAACTCAACATTTTTCATGTATGTATATTCTCCGCCATCGGCAAAAGTGTAAAGAGATTCTGCTTTAGAATTATTGTTAGAAATTTTTAAGTTAATAAAAGAATTACCAACCCCTGTGTTTCTTATTGTTGCAATATCCGTAGCCACAGCAGTAACTCCTAATGCTATTCTAGCCCGTTGCCCATAATGTCTATTTCCTGGCGAAACACCAAGAAAATTAACTCTATTTTTAGAAATGTCTAGCATTGCTGTTATTGCATGTTCGGTCGAAGCATCTAATAAAATTAAATCATTCCTATTGCTCACTGTTGCAGCATAAGCAGAAGCAAGCGTGTTATGGATCACTTGAGATCCGTCAGAATAAGATTGATTAAACGCCTTAGTAGCACTAGTAAGCCAAGTCTCTGAGGCTCCTATAACAATATATATATTACCAAGGATACCATAATTGGCTCTTAAGTTTGCTAATCTAATTTGTTTTAAAACTTCTTCAGAAGTAAAATTTGTCATTTTATTTTTCAATTAGTTAATAAAAATTAAGCTATTGCGGCATCAATAAGATAACCACATGTCTCATCTACTAGTACTTGATCGTACTCATCGGATATTTTGATCCAGTCAGATTTTCTATCTACTAAATCTTTGTCACTCCCTTTTTTCCACGGAAGCATAATAACCTCTCTTGGACTTCCTTTTTGATAAGTAGTAGCAAAAGTTCTACTTTTAAGTCTGGGGGTAAGCTCAACATAAGCAACAATACAAGTTTTAGACCAAAGTTCTGTAATATCTACACTTGCACCTTTGTTGGCGTTGTTATAAACTGCTCCTCCATTTAATACTTGTTTAATACCTGGAAAAATCATTTTAAGGCCATTAACAAGCATATCACCAGTTATTTGACTAGCCCCTGGGAAGAGATCTTTAATTTGTGGGTGGAATATTAAATACCACATCGTATCCTCTGCTAATATAATTGTATTAGCTCTTTTACCATTTGCCGTTTTAATTGTTCTGATAGCTGTTCGTATATCATCAATAGGATCAGATGTAGCTGATTCACTCCATTGATCTGCTCCTGCCAATGTAATACTATTCGTGTATGAACCTGTTGCTTGCAATACGCTTGATAAAGCGTATTCCTTAGCTACTTGTAGCATTTCAGTCAAAATGTCTACTGTATCAAATTGGACATTTATTGGTTTTTCGCTGTTGTCATAATCTTCTTGGGCAATGTAAGTATTGACTCCGTGGTCTTCAAGCTTGTAAGCTGAAGCAACAGAAGTTGAAAAATCAACGGTGAAAGATCCACCGCCAACAGCTCTAAGCGTGTTATGTATCCTGAGATTATCAGCACTATAAGTTAGGATATCTGCTGACTGTTTTATAACTTGTATTGGTGGAGCAATTTTTTCATGTATAAACCCTAAATCTTTATTATTATGTTGTAAAGATTGTCTGGTTAATATCTGTGATTTATATGCTCCTGAGTAATCTGCCATATTTTTTTTAGTTAATTAATAAAACTAGAAAGAATCGTATCTTAAAGCTGGTGATACGATTTGTACTTCGCCGTATTCGTCGGCTGATACTGTGTCTCCTGCGATAGCTACTACTTTCTGGCCTGCAGTAGTCGTTTTTACAAGTGTCCCACTGGTTGACCCTGTCAATTTATCGCCTCTAGTCCAACCTCCTGTACCTGCTTTACAAAGTGATTGTCCTGATTTTTTAACGGCAACTAATGCCCCCACTGTGGTTTGAGCTAGCTGTGTTATGCCAATCCCTTCATCGGTATTAGCATCAGCTAAATCTATTTGATTATCTGCTGAAGTGTCAATTTTTACGGCTACATATTGCCCCACGGCAACCCCAGCTTTATAAGATGAATATTGATCTGCGTGTATTGCTCCTGTACTCATATTTTTTTTAGTTAATTAATAAATTATTTTTTTTAGAGAACTGCATTTACAGCAACTCTATATGTACATTTATTTTCGTGCATATATTTTGTTGCTTTTTCATCTATTTCTTTCTCTTTTGATCCTATTGCTACTTTGTAATTTACTGCCCCTTGTTCGGATCCTTTAACCGAAAAGTCAACATGTTTGATGACAGAGCATAATTTAATAAATTCTTTTTTTTGTTCGTCTGATAAGTTCACCATAAAATTTACAACTTCCCCAAGATTGCTATCGTGGAAGCCAACAGTCCGTTTACCAGATAGAAGTAGCTTATCTTTGATTGTGTCTGCTAGTTCAATCCGATCGTATTTATCTTTCAACATTAAATGTTCTTTTTTTAACATTAAATGTTCTGATAAACTAACGTATTCTGCTTTATTACTTAATTCTTTTACTTTTTCTTCTTCTGCTTTTTCCTTTTCTTTTACTTCTTCTTTCACTTCCTTTTTTACTTCTTCTTCAGAAGGTTGGGTTTTTTCATTCATATTATTATTATTATTAAGATATATTTTTACTTTATTGCGAGCTGATAAGGCGACTTCGTCCATTCCTTTGACGGCTGGTATATTCGTTAAAGCAATCCCTATCAATACATTTTTTACTTTTTTCCCAGTTTTAAAATGTTTGTAGTTGTCACTTTTTAGAATTTCCACGCTAGTAAACATATATTGTTTACTCTTAATCTTCTCTATGCCTAGCGGTGTCCATTTAATTTTTGCTTTTAGAGTTTCGCCTACAATGAATAAAGATTGCACCCATCCACTAGCTTCTCCGCCACGATTATGACCAAGATTAATTTGAAGAGGTGTCCCCCAAGCATTAGTATTGAAGTTATCAACATAATCCTCAAGCATTTGTATTGTGAACTCGACATCACGATCCTCTAATTTGCCTACTCTTAATATTGAAATAGTACTAATATTCTCTTTTATATTTAGCAAATTTACTTCCTGTAAATCTCCTTTAAAAAAGTCTATTGATTCAGGAACTATTTTTTCTTGTGATTTTTTATTTTTATCCATAAAGGACTCATTTATATAATGAGCCTCTACGGGTCTTCTATATTCCTTAATATTACTTATAATAAGGATACCATTATTTTTTTATGTATTGCAAATAAAAACTACAATTTTCTTGCACCGAGGACATTTAATTTCAATTATTGTTTTACCTTTTTCTTCAACCTTCATTAAAAGTTTATTACAAAAATTACATCTGATTTCCTTTTTTATATTTTTATCTGTCATTCTGTTGTTGGTTTAGTTGATGCTGTAACTTGTTTGCCTTTGTGTATGCTTCTACGCCCTATTGTCTCTCCTGCTTCTAATCGTTTATTTATTTCGCTTTTTTTCAAAAGCGGTAATTGTTGACTTACTTTATATTGTTTAAATTTATTTGTTATAGGATACCCATTTTGAAAGTCGAATCTATCGGATATACTTTTTGGCATAGGTTTGATTTTTTTTATTGTTTCAGTGTTTTTTTCTTTCACCGCTGACCAATACCCCCGGCAATGTGTGTGTAATTGCCCAATTTCTGCATACGGATCATTGGCTGATATAACTCTCCCGTCCATAGATAGACACATGTCGCATATCTTATTATCTAATATTTCCGTTCTCTGTAAAGCTAAAACAGATTTATTTTTATCAAACACTGCTTTTCGCCCTTGATTAATAGCGGAACCAACAATAGCCCCAGCATAAAAAGCAGATTTGTTATCTATGCTTTTCTCACTTCTGCTAATAATCGAGGACACTATAAGTGCAGGAGCAACATTATGGGCTAGCCCATTACTTACTTCTTCCCTAATTTGTTTATTTATAGTGTCCACAAAATCATTAGCTTGCATTTGTGCATTATATTTTATTAGTTTTGTTAAATCTCTACTAGTAGCTGGTCTCACTTGACCTAATTCTTTACTCGCTGATGTTTTACCTTTTTCTATTGCTTTTTGTGATTGTTTATATATAATTTTTTCTATTTTGTCTCTATTTAAAAAATCTAAACTAAATATTTTATGGATTAATCCTATTTTTAATATATTTTCTAAAATACTATTTTTTTTATAAACTTCTTTTTCTGCTTCTTCTTTTAATTCTTTTTTAGTTTCTGATTCTAAAGTTGAGAAAGAATTTGATAAAAATATAATATCCGCTTCATTCTCGCATTCAGTCAACGCTCGATAAAAGCCAAGGTTTGATTTATTACTAAAGAAATTATCAATTTGAGATAATTGATTGTTTAACTTTATTATTTTATCAGGATCATCAATTTTATTTGACAATCTTATAATTCTGCTTTTCAATAATTCAGCCTTTGTTTTTGTTAGATAGTTAGCCATGTAAAAGTTTTGATAATGCTTCGTCTATGTTCCTTTCTTCTTCTTCGTTTTCTTCTTCTTCCGTCAATTTAGGGAATCCCATAGTTCCATATATATATTTGCGGACTTGTCCGTTCATTCTTATAGCTCCACTTTCTGTTAATAATTTTATTGTTTCAGCAAAAATCTTTTTATCAATATCACCTAAAGGCATATATCTTAGTTTTGGATAATTTTCTCTTTCGCCGAAATTAACATCCATGATCCGTTTAATTACTTGACATTCCATTTGCTCTACCAAATATATTGTTTTATCTTCGACATGACTGATAAAAAAAGATGATTGATCTTGAGACAAAGCATAACTACCTTTATCATTAGCCCCTAAATTAAGAAAACCAGCTAAAGAAGCTATAACGATCATCCTATCATGATGGATTATTTGATCCATTATTTGCTGAGATTGCGGATTACCTTTAGGCGTCAATATATCCACGCCCCAATTAGCATTCGGCAGAATAATAAAACCTTTTTCGTTGGATCTCATTGACTGAGCCATGTCTTCGGCTTCTTTTGTTTCGGTTTCGCCTGCTCCTTCTGGAAGTGTTATAATAGGGATCCCTACGCCATATCTCTCACTAGATATTGAAGCAATTTTATATAAATTATCTTTTATGTAAAAATGTTTCCAGGCTGGACGTAATACCGATTGCCCTGTAACATCAGAACCTTCTTTATCATTGGTTAGGACAAGTAGTTTGTTGAGGGGGATAGAAATATATGAATTAGTATTAATCTCATCAGTCATTATGGCTTGTGTTATTCCTCTTGTTGTTCCTCCTTTTTGGTCTATTTGCCAGTTAACGATTGAGTGTTGTATCCGTGGAGATAAATCAGCAAGATATATCATACCGTCTCTCTTCTCCCATATTTCCTCAAAAACTGAAAACCCAAAATCAAAATAAGTTAAAGCTTCTCTCAAAAAATCCTTCCAGCTTCTTCTCATATTAAAGAGATTTTGCTCAATAAACTTAGCTTCTTCTATACTTTTTTTATCTTGATCAACTGGATCAATGTACCATTCGGAGCTTAGTATCGGAGTTTTCAGAGCATTTAACAATTGTTTGACTGTGCCATCCGTCCGTCTCATAGTCTCTACATTGTCCACTCGTGCCTCATCCCTCCAATCAGCATTAGGATCTTCTTCGAAATAACCACTATATCTTCTCGTTCCCGTATCTCCTACTATTTCATATCTATCATTTTTTAATGGTTTATTTTCTTTGAACATATTTTTTAAATTATATTTTTCTAAAATTAATCTATAAGATCTTCCGTAATATTAATTATAAAATATTCGGTGGGAGAAGCTAGTTTCTTAACACCACCAGTTGAGAAAGAGAAGTAAGCCTTATATTTACCTGGATCAGCTACATCAGCTTCCGCAAAATTATAAGTTACTTGACCATTAGCTTTATCGACAAAAGTCGCTGCACCATTCACTATTACCGTACCAGATAAATCAACCATTACAAAATTAACAGCGTCATAGTCTGTTAAATCTACTACTGCATTATCGCTATCTCTAACCGTAGCTGTAAAGTCTGTTAAATGTCCTTCTTTTATTTTTAATTCTATCATTTTTTATATATTAATATTATTTTTATTATTATCTAACAATAAATTATTGGTTTCATTCATGTTTATTTTTGTTTCTTTATCTAACAAAATTAAATTTAAATCAGTAGAATTAATACTTATGGTTATCTTTGTTTTGCTTACTTGTAAAATTCCGAGATCGTACTTATCGGGTTGACTATCTTGTCCCAATGCGAAGGTTGTAATTAATGGCATTTTATTTTGCTTCTCTTTGATAAACATTTATTGAGGCTGGAGAACCACTAGAATCTTTCAGATCCCACTCTTTAATATCCCCCTCATCATCATAAACGGTTAAGACATTATCTTCAATTTTTGCGGAAGCTTTATTAAACTTGTCATTAGCTATTATAGTATCACTCTTAGTCTCATCGTTTGTAAATTGATAACGTTCAAAGTCTTCTAATTCATTACTTCCGTCGGTACGTATAGCATAATCATTATCAGCATTATAAGTTGTAAAATCAAATTTGTAAAAACCATCTCCTACCTCCGCCATTGCTTCATCTGTAACTACAAGAGAGTTATCAGAGAGCTTACGTATTCGTATAGTAGGGGATAGTCCTGTCTTAGGCACCCCATCTTCCGTGAATGCTGATACAATTATCATACATTTTTAATTATTTTTTTTTCTGATTTTGTTGGTTTTACTTCTTCTTTTACTTCTTCTTTTACTTCTTCTTTGTTTGCGGATATTGTGCTTAATTTTGATAAAACCTGTATTAATTCTTGAACTTCGTTAAAAGGTTTTCTTGATAAATAATTAATAACCGCTCGCAGCACTTGTTCGGGAATAACAAATGTTTTATTCATATATTTTTATTATTAGTAAATTTCTTATATATTATCATAAGAATTAACTATTAACAATTTATAGCTTTGGCTAGTTCTAATATTTCTTTTTCATGTTTTATATTTTTTTTATCTATCAGTTGATAAATTTTTCCAATAAGTGCGTCAATTTCTGGGGTGAGATCTGCAATATCAATTTGGACAAGTACTTTTTTCATTGCTGGATTAATAGGGACAACTTCCATTTCATGATTAGGGACAACTTCAATTTCTCCGTCATTTATCAAAATAAAAGTATCACCAAAAGATCTTTTTCCTTCTTTGTATTTATTTCTTACTTCCTCATTTTCAAAAGATGATAAT
>Ga0075125_10000774_pt1 | contig 14694 bp, 20 predicted proteins | sample AntAceMetag02UKN_FD_69810 | JGI IMG/M metagenome (GOLD analysis project Ga0075125, IMG submission 69810) | Saline lake microbial communities from Ace Lake, Antarctica - Antarctic Ace Lake Metagenome 02UKN | ecosystem: Environmental > Aquatic > Non-marine Saline and Alkaline > Saline | place... | reverse complement strand
GCTCTAAAGACCTTTGAATCATCATCCAAGCCCAGCATTTTCTTTAACAGAGCCATTTGCTTCTTACTATAACGCACTGTTTGTGAACCGTCTAATGTTTCTTTAACCATCTTAATCACCCTCGTCAGAATCTCTTATTCGTCCAGAACAATTTTGTTTTATTGGTATTTTTCTATCAACAAGACTATTTCTGTGTGCTCCGCGTTCATTTATGACTACTAAATTATTACACGCAAACCCTTTATATTTTATCTGAACGGATTCATCATGAACATCCATAGTTGCTGCTTCAAGCTTCTCGGTCTTTATATGTAGTAGTGCTTCCTCTTTATGTATAACGTTGTGAGCTTCCATGATCTTGCTTATTTTGAATTCTGCCATCTAAAACAACTCAGGTTCTTCTTTAGTCTCTTCTCCATCCGAGATATAGCAATCATCATAAACCATCCGATCTCCATAATCTTCTATGTTATTCACGATCTGCATTCTCGCTTTTTCTTTCGTTGTGGCTTCAACTTCAATTATAATGAGATTCTGCATTTCAAACTTAAACTTCATTTAAACCACCTTTTCGTAATATATGTTGGAGTCTGATTCTATAAACATACTACCGTATGCCTCCTGAACACAACTGTTCTCGTGTCGTTTATGGACGCGTTTCAAATATTGGTCTTTAAGTTCCACGCTCATCGTAACCTCTGAAATATTGCTCGGATTATGTTTACTGTGACTGCGTTCCCAAGACATTTATACCGTTGTGTGTCAGATAATCCTTCGGTCCAACCGTCAGGGAACCCTTGTAATCTCTCACATTCTGTTGGTGTGAGTCTTCTTATTTCTGGTTTAATTATTGATTGCCAATTTTGACTTAGTGGGGGGGATACCCCCTTTGTATCATATTTTCTTTTTGCCTGCCCAATTTCGGGTTTTGAGTCTGTTGAGATATAGTTTCCATTAGAATTTCTAGGATAATTACTTAAAAGAGCTTTACATATTTGTCTACCCTGGATAGAACCCGTGTTAATGCTTTGTCCGATAGGAAATACTTCTGGTCTACGTGTTCCTCTAAGATGTCCGATAATGAACACTCTTTCCCTGTTTTGTGGGACTCCGAAATGTTTGCTGTTAAGAACTTGCCATTGCACACCATACCCCAGTTCATCAAGCGTCTGTAGGATTTTGGTAAAAGTTTCTCCTTTGTCATGGTTAAGAAGTCCTTTGACGTTCTCAAGGAAAAGAAGCCTCGGCTGCTTTGCTTTAGCAATCCTTGCGATTTCAAAGAAGAGAGTTCCTCTTGTATCTTTGAATCCTCTCCTGTTCCCAGCAATCGAAAAAGCTTGACAGGGAAATCCCCCACAGAGCATGTCGAAGTCTGGGAGTTCATCGGTGTTAATCTTTGTTGCATCTCCATAGTTCTTTCCTCCGAATTGTTTTTGATAAACTTGTTCTGCGTATTTATCGATCTCTGAATGACCAACACAAGTGAATCGCTGTTCACTGATGTGATTGAATTGCTTATATTGTCCTTGCGAATTTCCAATTCTTTGAATCCCTTCGCTCTCGTCCTTAATGCAACTCCTTTGTATTCCAAGTTCAAAACCTCCAATTCCTGAAAACATGCTGAAATATCTCATCTTAGATTACCTATCTTCTGGGGCTTCTCCTCTTGTTTACTTTCTCTACAATCTGCTATTGTAATAGTATTTTTATATAAACTCATTGCAGTATTAGGTATCATTAAATATCTCAAGAAATCAAATAACTCTTTTGCTTGTTTTCTTGTTCTCAAATTAAACTTTTTTGTTATCATTTTTGATTCTCACCTTTTTCTTATTAGATGTGGATAGAAGATATTAGTCATATCTCTTGTCATTAACCATATTACTATAGTCATTATTCAACCCTCTTGACGCATTCCTTGCATACTGCAGTGTATCTGTTCTTGAAGAGAAAAGAGCCTAGAAGGCTCTCTTTCTTCTTCACCTTAACCAAGTCTTTAACAGAACATAGTTTATTACATTTAGAACATTCAATATATTCTTCTATTAAATCAACATTGACCATAGTCTGTCACCGGTTTTGGTTTCTCTTCTTCTACAGGTTGTTCTTTCTTCTGTTCTTGTTTTGGTTGTTCGGCTTCTGGTATGGAATCAAACCCATGCAATAGTATCGCTCCGCAAGCGCAAAACCAAATTACGGAAAAAAAGAAATCAAACTTATAACCTATTTGGTTAAGAAGATACACAGGTATACATATCAGATATGCCCATTTATATTTTGCTTTCATAGTTTATCGCCTCATGATTATGAAGGGAGATTAATCCCCCATTATGATGTCCTCTGTGCTAACGACATCATCTTCTTCTGTTACTGTCTCCTCTGTTGTTGGTGTTCCACTACCCATTTTAGGTATCGCCAGTATTGTCTCTTCACTATTTCCATCAACAATAGTTGATAGAAATCTCAGAAGTAATGTCTTACCAACCCACAGGTCGGATTCCTTACCCCAAACACCTGCAAGATTCTTTGCACTGTCTATGTTTGGCCTATAGATCTTCTTCTTCCGATCTATGTTGATCTCTATGCATAGTTTCTTACCATAGTCTGACTTGGTGTATTCTCCGCCGTCTGTTACAACTGCTTCTTTTGTTGGGCTACTCTTTACACATTCTACTGTGAGATATTGCCCTTCCATTGCTTCAGTTACATCAACTATTTTAATCACCTTCCTTTTTTTGAAATTGATCATGGGTTGTATCATCTCGAAACGTCCACGTTCATTCCAATGTGATTGGCAAAGACGCATTCTGCCTGAGAACCATCTTGCTTCTTTATTACATCCCTCATGAGTACATTGTAGTTCTTCCATTATGACTCCTTGCTTATGAATTCATCCAAGTCATGATTTGGCCTTCTTCGCACCATATACTGTTCTGCATAAGAAGAACCAACAGGGATGAATCTATCATTTTGCATCCATTCTTTGAAATCTGACATTAATTGTTTTGGAACTATAGTTCTTTTATTCATTTAATCACCTTCCTCTTCATTAGTTTCATCTTCCTCTTCATTAGTTTCATCTTCTATACATCTAACTAAAGCTTCTTCTATAACATGCAAAACACCTATAAGATAAAAATCTGACATTAATTGTTTTGGAACTATAGTTCTTTTATTCATTTAATCACCTTCCTCTTCATTAGTTTCATCTTCTATACATCTAACTAAAGCTTCTTCTATAACATGCAAAACACCTATAAGATAATAAGCATTAATATTTTCCCCAAAAGTCCAGTCTAGAACAACTTGACCATCCACTTCTTTTGATTCTACGTTCAATAGTGTTTTCATACATCTTCACTGTCCTTTATTTTTGATTCTGGAATACCTAACATTCTTTCATAATAATTCTTAGCAATATTAAACTCTTTAATAGTGACATTTTCCTTTTGTCTGATTCTTGCAAAACATCTAGCAAGTCTTTTTACACCTTCATAGATCCTTGGTGTTGGCTTCTTTCCTTCAAAAGAAATGCCTTGAGAACGCTGTCGAACCTCAACATACCACTCAGACATGTATGTACACAGTCTCCTAGAAAATTTAATATACTGTACATTCTTTGTTTTACAGTAAAATATGTATTTTTTTATTAATTTAAGATTAGATAGTATATTATTAGTGGTAGTAGACTTAACAAAAGTGGTATTATTTTTTACAGAAGTGGTATCTGTATCTACAAAAGTGTCCCTGGAGTCCATCTTTTTTGCTATCTTATAATCAAAAGTGGCGTCGATATTATCGAAGAATTTGTAAATTAAATCAAATCTGTCAATTAATGCGTCATGAATGTCTACCACTTTTGCAGAAATCCTTACACTTTCGTCAAAGTCTATACCACTTTTGGGATTGCAAGTTCCACTTATGCAGGTATTTGACCACATCTGTAAAGAAATTCCCGCTTTATTTATTGGCAAAATTCCGGTTTCCATTGGCGTTCTCAGAACGTCTAATCGTTCTGGGGACATGTTATTTATCTCGTCCAATCCAACAACCGCACCACTGCAAATAGGTAACAACCCAGCTTTTGCAACCCATCTCTCACTCTTATCATCCTTTTGAACTGTTGCTGTTAGGCCAACATCAGTAGATGTTTTTGCTGTGGAAAATCTGCTTCTTGAATTTAAAGCGATACTTCTTTTACAAATATCTGTCTTAGCAGTTCCAGGATGCCCAATGAATAGAATATGTATAAAATCTCTTTTACCTGTTTCGGTTAAAGTACCGCAGAACTGTTGCATAATAGACATCTCTTTAGCATCATCATGTCCATGAATATCGGGGAATATCATTTCGGAGATCATCTTCACAGGATCTCTTGCGGTTCTTATCTCTTCAAACTTCTCAAGCTCTTCTTTTGAATACTTCATATCGAAGTCTAACCCATCCAAGTTTCTATAAGAACAGACTTCAAATATGAATTGAAATAGATTCCCCTTTCTTCTATTAACATAACTTTGATTCGCTACTAGATAACCTGTGAGTTCAATATTACCACCAGGATATACTTTATGATTCTCTTTAACAAGAGAATCCACAAACATAGCTTTTATGTTTGCTGCAGTCTCTGTTTGTTTTAAGTTATCCTGAACTTCTTCTATTTGTATATCTAACATATCGGTGTAGTCCTTAGATATCTCTGCGAACTTTCCCTTCCGACCACAACTACATTTGGTTGGTTCCCTATAGAGATCGTCTAATTGCGGAACATTAATCTCACGACCACAAGAGGGACATTCAAATTTAACCATACTAGAAGACATATAAACAGAAGACCTTGATACTACCATTCCTTTTATTTTTACTAGCTTCCCAAGATTTCTCTTAGTAAGCTTATTGATCCCAATTAAATGATCATCAGAAAGTTGAACCATTCTTATCTGGAACGTGTTCTTAGATTCAATAGCTAATCTACACATAGTGAGAAATGATTTTGGATTGTCAAGAGCAAACTCTGCAAGTTCCGGATCTTCTTTAGCTAACTTTTTGAAGCTAACTTCTAAATATCCTTTATTAGAATTATCGCTGCTTAATATTTGTGCAGTATAATTTTCTTCAAAGAACTCTTTCAATTTGTTAATCAGATCAGCGTCTCTATTCATTTTCTTTCAAGTACCTTGATAATGCGTCTTTTATTATGTAGCTCATTGAGGTTCCAAGCTTCTCTGCTTTCGCTTCAAGTTCTTTTCTCATCTCATCTGGGATATCTAATATTTGCTTCAAAATATATCACCTTTGTAAAGTTATTATAATTCTGTGGTAACGCCCGTATATATACTTTCCGTTTAACTTAGAAGTGGTAAAGGATTCACAGCCAGTTAGTTTGCATCTGTGAGTTAGAGGTACTTCCTAAGAAGTCCTTTGACGTACATTTTCTTTGGCATTGGTCACCATACCGTTACTGGCTCATCCTATATATGGAGTGATTATAAAAATCCCAGTAAACCCATTGGGAAATAGTACCCCATAAGGAATACCGATGTCATGATAAATACGAAGTCATTCATTGTTCCTCGTTCTTACTTATTAATTTCTTGTTTTCATATTCTCACTTGTAAGTATAAAACCCTTTGAACAGATAAATCAGTGGGTGTTGTTTCGGTAAGAAAGTTGGCATTTGATTTCCAATGTCCAAAGGGCTGAGTGTTGATCATCATTGTTTCTCCTTGCATAGATTAATCTTCTTCTTCTTAATATCAGTATCTATGATTATCTTATCTCCTTTGACCCAGCCGAGAAGTTCTAAGTCTCTACTTGGCAGCGATACGAATGGAGATCTATTCTTGATACCAGATTGTAATTTCCTTTCCGTCATGCTTCATTCCTCTTCCTTACTTCTTCCAGTAGTCTTTCCTTTGGTAGTTTCTCTATAACCTTGTTGGTCTTAATAGCAACACCCCATACGAGGCCTACAACCAATCCAACTATACATCCTATTATAAACGCCATCATTATGTATCACTGTTCCTCCTATTGTATATCTCCTTTGAGTAAGCTTTCTAGTAAGTCTGCGAAGAAGACCAGTATCTCCTGACGCTTCTTATAAACCACCATGAATAAGACAACTAACACACCTATCCAGATAACCCAGTTGGTCATTTCAAGGCCTCACAGATAGTTTCCTTTACATGATTATGTTCTGTCCTTCTTGTTTCGTTTTTCATAAGAATCTTTAAGGCATACTTGTATATAAATCTTTCGTATATATTTATATGAAACACAATGTATAAAAAAAGGCAGAGGACTATTTATATAGCGCAGAAGTAGAAGTCCTCCACCGTTATCTAAAGGGCGATAGACTTTAGACTATGACCTACTAGATAAATGAATATAAATAACTATCTATCGCTTCCTCCTTTTTGGGAACTGTTTACCTGATTTCATTACGGCATACTTCATATACATATATGCCGCGACAAGAAAACCCACAAGACCCATAAGAAGATATTTACTGAAAGGATCCCAATCACTCCAGAAGATTATGGCTTGCACTGCGTTACCTATGAAAGTGCTACTGCCTGTTACGAAATCTGTTACCGCCATATTATCGCCTTGCTCAATTCGATAGATCAATACAGATCCTGTTATTATATAATAATTCTAGTTTGTAACTATCAGAGACAAAAGGATTATCTAATAGTTCGTACTGTTCAAGACTAAGAGAAGAGATCTCGCCAAAGTCATATACCATAACCCTCTCTTCCTCTTGGTGTCCTTGTATGCTTATCATGCCTAAAAGTAATAGCACAACAAATATAAAAATCTTATTCATTTTAGATCAGACTCTTGAACGGCGAATTATGATTCATTCCATGTTTCAGCATCATCTTAACAAACCTACCATGCAGCTCTCTTGCCTTAGCAATACCGATCTTTTGTTGTACACTTTTGGTATGTGTTAGGAAATGGGCCTGCCTTAATTGGTTAGCGGTCTTTATCTTGAATACAATTTCCTTAGCAACCTTTCTTCGTATCTTTCTTTTAACAACTCTTGCAACCATTTAGTTTACCTCCGTTATCTCTGTCCTTTGAGTATCTTGACTGTTAGTAGTGTCTTTGCGATAGACTCTGGTTTTATAGGTTTCTTACTTACCTTTCTTTTTCTTTGTTGTTTGCTTTTTGGCTTTACTTTTTTTCTTACCACGTCTGACACCTCCTGTCTTTAATAGCTTGCCTATCTTCAAGCCTTGCTTCTCTCCTTTAGTATCTATAGCGAACTTTCGTTTTTCAACCCATTTGAGAACCTTACTGTTCCTTCTTACTCTAGGCCTGAACTTATCAGCGAGATTGTTCTTTGTAACGTCTTTTCCTTTACGCATACCTTTAATGACTAATTCAAAGGATTGGGTAATGGTATTGTCCACTTTAGTAGATATGAAGTTAAAGGCTCTGTTAGGCGTCGTATTAGCCTTCACAAGCACTCTTTTACCTTTAGACCATACAAACGCATTAACAATGAATACTCTTCCTTTAAGAAGCTTTCGGTCCCATGAGAGCCTTAGTCTTAATCTTTTAAGCTTGGTTAATGGTTTAAGTTTACTCTTTGTTTTAAGCTTGGTTAATGTTTTTATTTTAGTCTTGGCTTTGAGTTTAGCTACTGCTTTGAGTTTTGCTTTCGCAACAGCTTTAGCCTTAGCTACTGCTTTCTTTCTTAGTACTGCTCTTGCTTTTAATGTTGGTCTGGCTTTAGCAAAACCTTTCAGTTTAGCGAACTCTTTTAATGTTAAGACTTCAAGTTCCAAACTTCCAACTATGGATATTAGTTTTCCTATAAGAAACAGATAATTTAATATTGCTGTGTTTAATTCTGTCTTAACAAATACGCTCACTGGTAATTGTTTTAGGATCTGTAGTTCTTGTCTTACAAGTTTCTTTTTTACCTTTAAAAATCTTAAAGTTGTTTTCTTTGTTTTCTTCAATACCTTTTCTTTCGTTATAAGCTTAGTCTCTTGTAGTAGTTGTAATCTTGCTTGTCCTTTCTTTCCTGAGATACCGCCAAGAGAATCTCTTAGATTGTTTACTTTATCTTTGAATTTCTTTAATATGATTTTCCCTTTTGGTGTATCAAGGTTTTTTGTTTGTTGTTTGATCGCACTCAACCATTGTTTACGATTCTTGAAGAATCTGATTTCTCCTGTGCTATAATCTTGGAATGGAAAGCCTTTACTCGTTGGCTTTATTATTATTGCCTTCTGTGTTGTCTTTTTAGATTCGGCTAGTTCTCTTCTTAATACGCGTCTTTGTTTCTCTATAGCTAACCTTTGAGGTCTTGTTTTAGACTTAGCAAGTTTCCTAAGAAGTCTGGTTCCTTCTTTTGTTTTCAAGAACCTATCTTGTGTCTTTATAGCTCTGAGCCAATCCTTTCGACTCTTGAAGAACCTAATCTTTCTGGTCTTTATATCTTGGAATGGAAAGCCCTTACCTGTTGGCTTTAATCTTATTGCTTTCTGTGTTATCTTCTTTGATTCAGTTAGTGTTATTCTTAATGCACGTCTCTCTTTCTCTAGAGTAAGTCTCAAAGCCCTTGTCCCTGCTTTCTTGAACTTCTTAACCTTTTTGTTTGCTATTATGAAACTTTCTATTATATCATCAGAAATACTTTTCGTTGTTCCTCTAACGAACTTTCTTATCTTCTTCTTTGATGCAGAATCGAAGAACCTTACTATGCCATCCTTATCTTTAAATGGAAACCTGAATGTTTTGTCGGGTGCTGTTTTGAATTTTAACCCTTTTGTTATATCTCTTGGTGTTGCTTTAGCGAAATCATCCACACTGTATAAAATTCTATTCTTTGCATATCTTATTGATTTAAAACGGTTAAGTTTGTTCAATAGATTTTTAAGTTTCCCAGGTATCTTCAAACCCTTTAATGCTTTTGCTGCTGGTTTCACAGCTTTAGTTACTAATGATGGAACAAAGAAAGATGCAATCTCTCCACCTACTGTTGCAGGTTTATTTATTATTGCTTTTCGTATCCCTCTTTGTCCAGAAGAAATAATTATAGCGACAGGTAGTATAATCAATTCAGGGTTCTTTATTGCCATACCAACAAATCCTGCAACACTCTTTACAGCAGCACCAATCTTTCTTGCAACACTTCTTGTACCTTTGAATAGTTTATCACGTTCTGATTTAGGAAGTCCTCTCATCAAAGAAGAGACCGCATCGGAAAGTTCAACCATAAATTTAAGCCCTGTCTTTCCGCCAAACTTCACAAACTTGAATAACAGTTTAACAAGGGTAGATATATCTCGTACAACAATCCTTATGGTTTCTGCTGTAACCTTGCCAATAAACTTTACAACTCTTATCTGTGCTCTGATATTGGCTCTTATTATTCCAAACTGTTGTCTATCTGTCTTTAGTTTCTTAAGGGTTTTACTTGCAAGCTTCCTCAATCCTAGAGCATCACCAACACTGTCCCTTATCTCTCTATATTCTGCAAGAGATATCTTTTGTTTCTTCTTTAATCTATTATCCAAGTCTCTTGCAGCAGCCCGAAGTAGAAGTCTTTGTGCAGTATTAGGAATGAAATCTATAACCTGTAATAGTTTACCTTTATCCTGTATACTCTTCTCACCCAATCTAAGCTCTTTTAAGGCACTTTTAAGTTTCTTAGTGTTATTATCGTCTAGGTTAACAAAATATGTATTAAGGGATTGTATGGTGTTATTAATACGCTTCAGATCACTAGCATTACCTTTCTTTAGAATAGCAAAGATCCGTTCATCAGAAAGGCCTCTTAGATCGTTAAGGCTTCTTCGCTGTGTTATGCCAACACTGTTCTTAGGATCTCTTAACCTTTTCAATGCAGCAGAGAGTTCTTTCGTACTCTTCAATGTTGAAAGTGGCCTATCCCCTTTAAGCTCACCAATGAGCTGTGCGTTCTCTACAGTGAGGTTTCTAACATTCTTATCTGCTGGTATGTTCTTTCTTGCGTTCTTTATCAGAGAAAAGTTCAATGCTATGTTCCTGTCCTGTGGGCTAAGCTTATTGAATCTTCTTAACAGACCTTGAGAGACATCTTTAAAGAAAGACATACTTTCTATCTTTCTTAGAGCTGCAGGATCATAAGATTGTTTTATATTGATACCTGAGAGCTGTAGCTTACCTGCTAAGTTATTACCGAAGGATTGTAACAGTTGATCAGAAGCCCTTTTCTCTTTAGGCTCTTCTTTAGGCTCTTCTTTAACCTTCTTCTTTTGTATTTGTAGCTTCACAGCCTTTTGAATTGCTCTTGCCTTAATAGCAGCGATCTGTTTCTGTCTGCTTCTCTCTTGTAATAGTTGCGGCTTTAATACGTCTCTTGTCTTTGCAATGAACCTATTGATAGAAGCCTGGTTTAAACGTTCTCCAGCCCTTAGTCTTTTAGCAACGGTTGCTGCTGCGGAAGACTGCGCTTCAAAGAGTTTCGCTTCTACTTTATTGCCCTGCTTTCTTGATCTATTGGCTTTCACTATAAGCCTACTTGCTTGATCCTCACGAGACTTTGCAAGATTGTTTTGTCTTGCTTGAAGGAGTCTTGTTTCCTGTAGAACTATGTTTCTGAACTGGGGCCTTAACGCGGGTTCTATCGACCCTATGTTTTGATTAATAATACGCGCAGACATAGTGCCTAAATTAGAAAGGTTACTTATACCGTTAAGTATGCCTTGAACATTAGAACGTATAGAGATGAGAGTTTGTTGTTGTTGCTGAAGCTCACGTTGTCTTGTTATAACAGTCTGACCTCTTGGTCTTTGTTGTGTTGTTTTTATCCTGGTTACTCTGGGTTTTGGAATACGTCTTGCCATTATAGTTCACCGTTTATCTTGTGTGATTTTCTCTTGTTATCGAAGAATGATTTCACACTATTAGAAACTTCAGTATCGCGTTTTGCCATGTCTGTCATGAAAGTGAACTTACCTCTGCAGAGATCCCAAATTGATTTCAATACGTTTATAATGAACTTTAACACTTCTCCGGCCAAGCTACAAATCCCTACTAATAATCCCATTATCATTTTATTCTTTATGTTCATATATGATCGTGAATATATATGTTGCGCTGAATAACACAACGAATAGTCCTACTGTTTTAATGCTGCTGAAGAAGCCAGCCTCAAGGAATGTAATGCCTAAGACACTAACACAACCTATAGAAGTATTCAAGGCTCTTGGATCGCTGTACTTGAAAGTACCTAAAGGAGACTTATCTCCTAGTGTCCAGAATATTATAATCCACCATGCCGCCATCATGACGAAAGTAAACATGAAGTTAGTACTGGTGTTAGCGTTAGATACTATTGCAGGGATGAGGTCTGTCGCATTAGCAGCTATATCTATTGTAAGGTTTACATCGTTGATCGAAGTGAAGTTAAGTCCTATGGGCTGTATTGTCATTATGAACCCCTCGCAAGTCTAATGAATACTATTACCATCGCCGCAAACAATAACCAACCAACGATATTAATAACATGATCCATTGCGCCAAGTGGAAGGCCAGTGGTTAAGATCATGAGTGTAGGTATATTATAAACAAGCTTTAGGTTGTTTGATATCTTCTGCATCCTACTTACACCATAATTGATATTAGCAAGCGTGTCTGATACAGAGAAGCCACCTTCTTCATCAGAAAGGATCTTATCATCCTTTAATGCTTGAGTGTCTGTGTTAGATATATTCTCAAGTCCTGCATCGGAGAGATACGTTCTATACTCTGAAACATAAGTGAAACTATCACTATCTAATGTTCCAGGTGTTGTGCTTACAAGCTCATCACCCATTAATAAGAATGAGACGAAAACCACACTAACCAATAGAATTATATTCAAAAACCAGTTGACTTTAGTTAATGCCATTAGCTTATGTCTACCCTCCGTCTTATAGAGTTCATCATGAATATAAGTATCATGGTCTTTAATACAGAAGCACTCACTAACGCAACAGAAGGCGATCTAAAGAACTGGATCCAGGATAATGCTATTCCGCCGATAGTGAAGAACATCATGTTTTTTAATAGTAATGAAACGATGAGGAGCAAGATCCATAACCACACAAAGATAGGTTTGGAATACTGGAACTGTGATGCGAGGAAATCGAAAGAGCTAATACTCTTATAAGTATAGGTTGCTATATTCATTCTAGCACCTTCAAACTTCTGGTATACCTTCCCTTGATATGTGTGAGTACGTTCTATTAATGTAGGTGATGCTGCGTATGCGGCACTGCTATTAACACACTGTTCATTGAGTAATGTATTATTGCCAGAGACATTGAAGTAGCCTACACAAACCTCTGCGACAAAACCGTCTCGTGTTGTGTACTCCAAGAAGATGGTAGATATATTATTAACGAAAGTCTCAGAGAATGTTATGACTAGCTTATCTGTGACCTGTGATTGGAATGGGTCTAATAGCTTCAGGGTTAGCTCTCTTGTCTCGTCGGCGGTGAGGAAAATCTCGGGGCTTGTCGTTGCTTCAAATGAAGCACCATCGATCGTCTTAGAGGCTGTAAAGAAGTATGTCTTTACGTTAAGCTCTATACCAAAGACGGCCTCGCCGTTAACATTAGTCTCTACTTCGCTCACCTTAATGAAAGCTGCAGAGACTGTATCGTATTGAAATATTGATACAGTTGCATCCTGTAGTATTCTGTCAGACTCGTCAACAACAGATATGAATACGAAAGCAGAGTTGGAACCTGTAGAGTTCAACAAATAAAAGTTTGTTGTGACGTTCTCCTGGTTAGTGAAAGTGAACGTCTTTTGTTCTGTCAGATAACCTTCCGATTTAACTTGCAGCACATACGAGCCGCTTATGATAGAAGTGTTCTGGATTGTGACACTGCCGTTATTAGTGGTGGTATTAAGAACTTCTAATAAGATTACTTCAGCAAGGTTAGTGAATACACTACCAGTTTCCTTATCAAAGATATTAACAAGGATGGCTGGTTGTGATACATTAAAAGAAGTATTAATAGGTGAGTTAGATATATTTATTACAGGGCTTACAGATGAGGGTATGTACCCCTGTCTTGCAAAAGACACACTGTATGTTCCGAACTCTTCCGTCCCTGATTTTATATATGAGAAACTTATTCCGCCTGTTGTGTTAGTAAGAAAACTATCTGTTGCAGAAGAAGGATATGTTACTACTACGGAACCGTTAAAGATTCCTGAGCCTGTCGAGGCATCCAAAAATGTTATGTGGTTTGTATTGTTTGTTGTGAAGTTTATGACATGACTTAACGTCTGTAGTGCTGTGAGTGTGACAGAGCCAGAGCTATTAGTATCGAAGTATGCAGCCCTACCATCATAAGCATTACTACTGGCATTGAGCAAATGTATTGTTGTACCGTTTGTCGTGGTTACTGTCTGGCCTGAAACAGTAAGGTTGAATTCTGCTATAGCAGTTCCTGTTTCTAATCTTTGTGACGTAGTTATTAATACAGACTGCCAAGTTTGTAATTGTAAATTGACAGTACTGTTATGGTTTGATCTGCTTTGATTGAAATAAGTTCCACTCATTATATCAAAGACTGTTATATTAAACAGAGAACCAAGAGGGAATACAACCGTTCCATTAGTTGTCGTTATGTTTATTGTAGAACTTCCATTCTGGATCGTTGCAGTAAAGTCTGTTAAAGAAACATTGCCAACAATGTTTGATAGTGTTAATTCAAAAGCTGTACTCGGAACTATATTATATGGATTGAAACCATTATGATTATTATATAGTTGGCTTATCTCTGCTGCAGATAATGGGTGTTTGTATAATTCGAACTCGTCTATGATCCCATTGAAATATGTTGTGGAGTATTTCCCTATTGTGGAATGAGTCATAGCACCACCAAATAGGCTCGTCCATTTAGTGAGGTCTGTGGTGGTTGTAAATGTTTTTGATACGTTAGTCCCATTAACGAATATGTCAGGGGACACCCCATTCTGCGTTACACAAATATGGTAAAAATTGTCTACAACAAAATCAACAGAGTCTGTTACAAATTCCCATTGTTTATTTCCAGCATCATTTCTAAGTCCTACGGTTGTTTCGTCACCTGAGAAATAAGCATATATGTTCTGTCGATTAGTGGTGGTTGAACCTGTTAAGGTTAGATAATGCGAAAGAGCATCAGGCTCAAGCCACATACAAAAAGCACCTGTTGCGCTCTTATCTAATGAGGTGTTCATATTTACTACATCACCTGCACCGTTATACTCAAAAGCTTCAGCAATAATTCCTGTAACCCCAGTATTAGCATTAATATTAGCACCAATATTATTATTACCGGATAGGTCTATCGGGTTAGACCCCGACAGATTAGCGTTGTCAAACGAATAATAAACATGAGCATCATCTACTGCGGAGAGTGCAAAGGTACTTAGAATGATTAATACAATTCCGAAATATAATACTCTATCAAAACCTTTCACTTGAGTCTACCTCTCACTAGGATTACATTCTTACAGACACAAACTTCTTTTAAGCTTTTCCTTACAAACTTGCCTGCGCTTTTTATTCTGCATCTATATATTTTCTTGTATTTAGTAATAGGAATCTTGATACTTATATCTGACCTGTTCTTCTTAAGCCAAGCTTTCACCTTTCTCTTATTAGTGAACTTGCATCTATCGAAAACCAATGCTTGATCCTTGAAC
>Ga0075125_10000771_pt1 | contig 14710 bp, 20 predicted proteins | sample AntAceMetag02UKN_FD_69810 | JGI IMG/M metagenome (GOLD analysis project Ga0075125, IMG submission 69810) | Saline lake microbial communities from Ace Lake, Antarctica - Antarctic Ace Lake Metagenome 02UKN | ecosystem: Environmental > Aquatic > Non-marine Saline and Alkaline > Saline | place... | reverse complement strand
GTATCTTGTATCCAAACTTACTTGTCATGGATATATCAAATGACCTGTTCCCTATGTTTACCCACTTTTCGTTATCATAGTTCCCATATTCCTATTACCATCTTTCCTTTTTTGTTTGGGTCAAGACCACCATAACTATAAGATACAGTCGGTACATAGTTATAATTATCGTCCTCTATCTTGCCATATGTTGACAGGCAATCTTGGAAGAGTTTATTGTTTACGCTGCACCAGTTGTCTATGTCGGATAGTTGTTTTGTTTTTGAATAGTACGTGAAAGATAGTGATATTGTTCCAAACATTGGAAGTGCCATTATCTTTCCATACATTATACGTTTGTACTCATCCTTTACCTTTGTCAATACCATGTAATGGGCATTTCGATACTTGTTTAGGCTAAGAGCAAATGTTTTATCCTTCATTGTCTTTCTTGGCAGGTATACGTAAGTTGGAGCTTCAAGTGTGTACATACCTATCGTCCAGTTATGTCGTGGTCGTCATCAAGTGAGTTAATCACTTCTTCACCGTGTTCTAATACCATTTTTTCAGTCAGACATGCTTCTGCGAGTAAGCTATAATTAATAGTGTCGCCAAACTTCTCTTTAAGTAGGTGTGGAGTCGCGGTGTTTGGGTTATTAATTAAATCCAATACCGACACAAGGTGTTTAACCCACATGCCCATCAGCGCCTTCTCAGGCGTTGTGCCAAGGAAGTCTGCTGCTACTTTAAAGTTATGTAATCTATCTTCTTCTGACGAGTACTCCTCCTCCTTTGAGCATAGAACTTTCTTACATGATTCAAGTCTATGATTCACTAGCTCATCAAATTGTTTTGGTTTCATTTTTATCCTTTCGTTCTATTGAATTTTCATGTGTGAATTTGTCAGGGTATCTCAACTTGAGTTTATTTATATTCTCATTCATCACCTCTTCCATTGTCCAGTTTTGAGCTTCAAGAATCCTTGCAATGTACCAAAGACAATCACCAACCTCTTCTTTAATATTTTCTAAGTCAGGAATCTGCTCATAGAACATCGCCTTCTTTATTGCTCCCATTAGCTCTCCTGACTCACTTGCTAACCCAATTGCTCCGTGTATCGTATCTTGCTTTAGTGTTTTTGGCCTAAATGTATTACTTTTGGTTCTAGCAGAAGCAATTATGTACTCACTTGGATTCATTTATCCTCCTCATTTATATTTATCAAGAGCAATCCCCTTTTCAATAGATTTGGATACTATGTCAGCAAGGTCACCTTTCTCACGAGACTCACTCCAGATCATACCCGCTATGTCCTCAAGGTCAGTTTCGTCCTCGATAAGTCTCGTGATTAGGCGATTGATAATCCCAAATGCTACATCTGTCTTAATAATTACGTCTTCAGAAGTTCCAGTTATGTCAAATGAGTTATCGGTTAATACTACGTAAAGGTTATTACGTTTGTATTGCATAATAAATCTATGACCATCACTGTCTTCTTCTATTGGTTTATCTTGTTTCATATTTATCCTATATCGTTCAGTAAGGCTTTTTAAACCCCGTCCGTATCTTCCTCTCCGGTCACCTGTACTAACGCTTGGTGTGAGTAGCGTCTACCATAGCTCGCAGCAACGCCAATCATCTGACTCAACGATAGGTTAGGCATGATCTTAATTGGCAATTCAATTGAAGACTTATGCCATTCCCCGGATGAGTGCATCACAGTGGTATGGGTCACAACTGTTGGCACCTTGGTTCTGATGAGTTCGTGTGACTGTAGGATAGCTATTCCATTGTCCGATAGTGGCTTACGTGCAATGTCTATAAGGCCAGCGAGTGTCATGTACCTATAACCATAACCCTCTTTGTCCTTGGCTCCATTTGTCATCGCACCCTGTGCTTTGGCCATTGCACCAGCTAGTTCACCAATTGTACGTGACATAGATTCGCCAAATGTACGGTATTCTTGTCCCACTGGTTCGGTGGTGGTGGTGACTGCGCCATTGTCTGGTTGTTTTGGATCTAATTCGCTACTCATTCGTTGCTCCTGATTTTCTGTAAATTGTTTTCATTATTGTGCTAGTTATCTCGTCAGGCGTTATTGGCTGATCAAGTTTAGAGTTAAGCTCAGATACTTTGATGTAAATGTCAGCATCAGACACTTGTGAGTCGAGCAATACTAATGCATAGCGCAGGAGTAAGTTGCTACGGTTACCAGGTTGTACTCTTGATGCGAACCAACGCTGGATAGCATTCATGTTCTCCATTGACACTATAGTTTGTTGCTGCTTAAGCGCTTTGTCTGTACGTGGGATAAACTGAGTTACATCTAGTAGCTTACCTGTGTTGTACTCGTGTCTTCCATTGTGGCTTGCCCATTTACGTGGACGGTCACAAGTAGCAGTATCTGCTTCAAACGGTAACCAAGAATAGATATTCCGCATGAAACGTTTATGATCAGCTTCTGATAACTTTACCGTGTGACTTAATGGTAAAATTATACGGAACCTGTTCTTACGATCCGTGTGCCTCTTGGTTGTATATGCTATGTAGGTAAAATCTTCAAGTAACTTTGTTGCCACATGCATTTGGATACCCTCGTCTATATCCAATACGCATAAGTTTGTTCCAAGCTTAATACTTTCAGTCCTCCTGTGGCCATCTGTTAGGTGATGGGTTATGAAGTGGTGATTTGGCAACTGGGTTAGTTTGTGTAGATTATCGAATGGTGCATAATCATTTTTGAATCCAGTTGTGATGTCAGCAGAGTGAGCCAATGGTATCTTGGTTAAGTCGGTTTCCTCCAGTGATTCTCCGGTAAAGAACTCAATTTCATCAACGAATGAACGTTTAATTATAATGTTGTTTTTATAGCCATAAGTTATAGCAAGAGTCATCATTGTTTTACGTTGAGATTCGTTTCCTTTATAGAATTGTAGGTCTTCAATCAAGTCGACATTTGTTACATCCTTTCCAACGTGTGCCAGATAATTTGCAAGTCTAATGTACGGTGCATCTCTGTTCTGGATTAGCTTGAACTTTTGTCCAGAAGCCTCTACAAGCTCGATAGCATGGTTTAAATTATCTTGGGATATCATTGCCTCCTTATCTACAAATGCGTATGCTCCAGCTAACTTAAGAGCTTTGAAGTAGCGATGTGACATCTCGGCTTTGCTCGTCTCGTCAAACTTCGAGAACTTATCAGCTCTCTTTTCGCAATCCAGTTGATATTGGATCAGGTCAACAGATACAGCTTTATCCATATCAATCTGCTTTCCGAAGTTTGAGGCGGTTGCGAGGTTGGTGAAATAGTTCATTAACCATGTTTCTTCTGTTGACACTTTGCTATCTGTGAGTGAGTCATATATCTCAGTGGCCGTAAGTTCAGACTTTGATGAGGCTGAAGTAGAGTAACCAAATAATAAACGTCTAGCATAGCCAGATGCTAAGATATCGGTGAATTCCTCTTCTACCTTGCCTCCGCCAAGTAGTCTCACTGGTGTTCCGAACATCATAAGATTTGTTGGTGTATAACCTTCGATATCTTCGGATCTAATGTTCTCCCTTGTGTTTTTGATTAGTTTTGGTTTCACTAGCCCTTTATCGTATAGTTCAAACAGTACGTTTAGTGCTTCTGTGTTACCAAGTAGGTTCTGTGCTATTTCATCTATCTCGATATTCATTGAACCAGATGAAGACATCAGGAGCTTTTGTCTTAATTGTTTTAGTGCTGGTCCAGTTGCTGCATCAAATGAAAACGGTAGTACTCCAAGTGATTCGAATTCCATTTTAACTTTCTCATAAGACGCTTCCTCTTCGATATTATCACGAGCAGCACGAAAATTTGCTATTTGAAGCAGGCGTAGTTCAGCTTGGGTTGGGAATACTTCTGTAAGGAATTTACGTCTGAATCCACAGATCAAGTTTTCTTCAAATATATTTGTTGAATGACCTTTCGCTTGTGTTCAATACAGCTCGTTATACTGTACTAGCGGACTAACCGCATCTGCATGTTTCCATGCAGGCCAGACTATATCACTATCTCTTTTTACATTTTATGCAATTTGGAGTCATAGTATTTTTATTTGTAAAGTAAGCTTGCGCTCTAGTTACAGCGTTTCCACATACTGTACATTTCACATTAAAATACTTCTGACCATTACGCTGCTCGTCAAAGCTTAAAACCAACCAACAACCGTATATGTTACCTATAAGGCTATTCATTAGCTTTTTAGCTTTAATGCCTGAAATACCAGAGTTCTTGCCACCTTTTGACTGAGCATTGATATTCTCAGCGTGAGTACACCACTCAAGGTTCCAATCATTATTGTTTGATGGGTCATTGTCCATGTGGTGTGCTATTGGCTTATTGTCTGGATTGGGTATGAAATGTTTAGCAACTAGTTGGTGTATCAATAGACGTTCTGTCTTGTGATCCCTACATAGCGTTACTCTTCTATGGTTATACTTTCCTATATCTGGCTTAAGTTCCTTTTGAGGGTATCTCTGAGGAGCACCATTCTTATTTAGTATAACCCTTGCAACCGAAGTCACTATACCAGAATTTGATATAGTGTATAACTTTTCATATCCACTTATTTCAGCTATCATGTAAACACCCTTTCCATTTAAGTTTATATCAACTTAACACGGTTAATGGTAAAGGTGAAGAGATATCTCCCGTTTCCACTCACTTGAGTGTACTTCCTTTCGGAATAGTCGTTGAGCAATACCTGTGTAGGTCTTCGCTGCTGATTGTCTTCGACATTACTCGGTCAGAGTTTCCAGCAATTAGAGAGATTTTTCCATAAATCATCACTGACTTAGGCGGCTTTGTTCAAACCGAAACCACTGGGCATTAAATTAAGAATATACGTATTTACGCATATTATACCCCTTTCTTTTGTGTGGATATTAGTTCGCAACATGCTCGCCATCTTGCTAAAGTAATATGCACAAAGTAACCTGAAATAGTGACGCTCTAAACGTCTTGTTTTAGTGCAGAGTAAGTCTGTCACTCGTTCTTGGATTTGGTGCATAGCTCATCCTTATTTGAATTCTACATTATTAAACGCAGCTACAACATTTAGTACATTTACTTGGGTTGATGTTTGCTTAAATACTTCTTTGTTGATTGTCGAAATGTGAGGTGGTTTAATTAAGTAATCCCAAATATCCTCGCCATCTTCACCCTTAACGTGTGTGTTCTGAAATTCAGTTGCGTCTGATTCGATTACAGTTTCTCTTTTGGTAATGGTCAACTCGTATTCTACGGTTGGTTCAAAATCTTTGATTAAATCGCTCATATTGTTCCTTTGGTTGAATTAATTGTTGGTCGATACTGACAGGACTCGAGTATCGTTATTTTATTGGATTTTGCTTACTTCACCAATACAGTTCCCTTTAAACTGATTATCTATCGTTCGTATAGTCGCGTTTTAAAGGTAGGCGTGCTTGACGCCTTGTTTTATTTCTACAACCAGTTGCTTACGGTTGTCTTCTGTATTGCTGCGGATGGTAGGATTTGAACCTACATATCTGGAAACTACAAGAATTCTGTTAGTCGTCACTAGCGTAGCTATTGTAATTTTGATCCAATTGACTTGCCAGATAGTCAACATCCGCTTAATGCTAGTCTTTCCTAGCAGTCTTTTCATCTCTTGTTACTAACCTAGTTGAACCAATCTATCCGTTATCTTGATTGGTTCAGTAAGCGCATTGTTCTACTTTATACGTCCAGCTTTCACAAGAGATTTGTACTGGTCACATATTTCTATTACATTGCAGTACATGCATCGCTTTACTTCTCCAGGGAAGTGCACAACCTCTCCAGTGCTTCCGTCAGAGACAAGACGATCATTTGCCTCTTGAGAGGATTTAAAGTTCTTGGTTGCTTTTTTGGCTCCAATTTTCTTATAGTATTTCCATATGTCGTCAGATGCCCACAGTTCGTCGTCAGTGCATCGTGGAAGCTCTGATTGCTGTGAGTCTATATTGGTATCAATTAGATTTAATCGATTGGCTATCCACTCTTCAGTCCATTGTAGTGGTCTAATTGGATAATCTTTAGATAGTACGCGTAGTTTTGGATAGTTCCTATCGTACTTGGCTTTCGATGCTTGCCAGTCTGAGAATACCTTTTCAATGCTTACGTTATCCTCTTTTATCAATATTGGGTTGAGCCAACGGTAGATAGATCCCTGGATAGAGTAATCTTCAGCATTGGAGTCAAAGATATGTCCCCATACAGAAGTTATTTTATAGTCGAATAGCTTACCGTCTATACAGCCATCAAATTTACCACGTATTGTCCAACCGTTTAGGTCCCGGCTAGAACGTTTTTCTGTGTAGATCGGTATTTGGCCTTGGTGTACAGTTTCTGGGTTAACCACAACGTTTTGTTGGACTTCAATTGGTATTCCCATTGCCTCCATTGCTCTTGATATTGTTGATGATTTATTCCATCCATTTTCTGCAAATGCATGTACTGCTGATCCAAACACAGAAGGGATCAAGTCTGATAGATCCACTTCTTTCTCAAGGTCTTGGTTCTGCATTGACAGTACAATAGATCTCATTGGTTTAAGTAAAGATGTGGCTGATATTGTTTTTTTGTCACTACAGTGGTCGTAATCAGAATGTGACAGTAATACTGCTAATGGTAGTGATAGATTATTATTATTTGTTAAGTTCATTTGTTCTCCTTGTGTTTTTTATTGTTACTACTTTGCTCGCTCGGCTTATCTTTGTCCCCACATTTGGGGAATACCAACCAACCCGTTCGTTGGAACTAAGCAACCCTTTCAACCATGATCAAATTGTAGGTTGGTTGGTAAAATTTGTTATAAGCCCAACAATTCTGGGTTATCCAGAGATTCAATGGTCTGCTTCAGGAACTCGATCCAATCAGGTAACTTGTGGGCAAATCGCTGTGAGTTGATGTGCCTGATTACTTTGTAGTTCAAGTTAACTTCACGCTCTTGTAAGAATGCCTGTGGTAATGCCTTAGACTTGACCCTGCTTGACGTTTGCCTCGAAAGCATATCCAAGTATTCAATGTAGACCATAGCGTCAGAGGTGCTGTCAAAGTCTTCGTTTTTCAGGTCGAAATATTCAGGCAATAAATCATCATTATCAAGCGTGTGCATAGTTGACTCTGATTGTTTTGACACCCCTATACGGTAAGTATCAAATTGTTTCCAGAATTCAAGAGTTGCTGTGACTGATATCCACACTTGAATGTGCTCAAGGAACTTATTGTGTCCTTTATCGCGACCAGCATTAGCAAGTGCTGCTTTGTAGATCCTGTTACGCTGTTCGTCAGTCCACCATTCAGTTCTGGTGAGGCCAGGCTTACGAAACGATAACCCAAATCCATAGAGTGCTGAGTCTAATCCTGCTTCATCTAATTTAGTTACTTCCATTTCAATTCTCCTTTAAGTTAAGTGTTTATAATACGCACCCCCTACAGAAACATTCAATTTCTTACTTGTCTGAGGGCAGTAATTACTGGTATTGTTCGGAAATAGCCATAACGCTTTAAGCGTAATGCAGTCTTTAACGCAACCATTGCATCCTATCCCTCTGTTTTCTTGTATTCCAGTATGTCTTCCACTCAATTCAAAGCACTCACTCAGCTTAGCTAACATCTCTGGATAAACCTCTGTCTTAAATCTTTCGGAACTGTAGTAGTCAACGAAAGTTTTAATTTTCATGCCGCCTTTACTAAAGATACCTATGAACTCTTTTGTATCTTCGTAGGAGTATGATTCACTAACAACTATTACTGCTGTCTGTCCTGGCACTACAGTGTTACGCAACCCATGCCCCATATGATATCTAATATCAGGGCCATACGAGTCATATACATGAGTGTCAATTAACCCATTAGTATTTATTTGAACTCTTGCCCCACTTAAGGCAGCCATGTGGTATATCATAGGGAAGTTCTTGTGAAGCCCTGGTTCGCCACCACTTAAACTTATTATAGGTTCTATGTCTTTTTTTTTACACAGGGCTACGTAATTGCTTATATGTGGGCCAACAAAAGCCGGATAAATAAAGTGATCTCCTTTTGCTTGAAAATCATTAAGGCAGTTACTACAATTCTTATCACATTTATTTGTCAACAGTATGCGTAACCTGAACTCATCCCTGTGTTTTTGTTTGTCTATCATCATCCAATTCAATTAGTTAAACTGAGCATAATCAAACTCAAGAATGTCATAGAGTTTATCCATGCTCTTTCCTGCGTCCTCCAATGCTATAAAGTTACTTCCATCCTTATCCATGTGGTTTACAAGTTTTTGCAATCCTGGCAGCACTGGCGCGACCAAATCACCCCTTGTGCCTCCTTCTTTGTAAATATCGGTAAGATCAATTGCCAGCCTTTCGGCTATCCTCACCATTTCAATTGCTGAGTATTCGTGCCTGGTATCTGGAATTGAAATGATGAACATTCTGAACCTTGCCCGGATCCATTTCCAGTTTTTCCATGTAGGCCAATTGTCGATAGCAAGCCTTGCGGCCGTATCAGTGGTCGAAATAGCCTCTTTCAATTCAACCTTTGCAAATTTATTTTCTATCTTCAGTGTCTTCATAGCTCCAATGATGATTGTCAACATTGTGATTGCCTGGTCTCCTTCTCTGCTCATATCGTTCGTTCCTATTTGGTAGTTTTGGTTTCGGTGTACACTATCTCATTGTAGTATTTATTTATGTACGCAGATTCTAATCCATTTTTGTTAATTGCATAATAGAATGGAAGCATTGATTTACTTGCTCTGACTAACGCACTCTTTGCTTCAACTTGGTTCACAGGTTTTATATAGAACCTTTGGTTACATGGACCATTGAAATAGCCCATTGCAACGGTTTCATCCTGCATTTTAGCCTTATTTGGCTTCCATGCTTGTACTGGTATTGATTTAAGCTCACAATGCTCTGGTGGGACATATGGACGTTTTGCGTCAAGATCCTGAACCAATAAAGCAAGTTCTCTTATTTCTTGTATGTTTGGGGTTGAGTCTGGTAATGCAGATATTTTTGCAATGAAGCTTGGGTTACATGGGTGAAATGATCCAGTTATCATTGTCTTAATTTCTTCTATGTAAATATCTATCTCGGTGCAGAATCCATCCATTGCCAATTGGTCTAGTTTTAATGGTGGTGATGATCTGATTATATTTATTGCCGGTAAGTATATATTCTCATATATTGCTAGTTGTCCGGATTCAGTGCTTAGTTCGATTGACTTGTTGAGTTGAGCTTGTCTAGTTGCATAGTATTCATATCCTATTTTATCGTCAACGAATACTTCGTTTAGTTCTATTAAGGTTAAGCTTACTGGTGGTGCAAGTGATAAGATGAACTGAGTGTCTGGTTCATCCAGTCTATTGCCAATGTGGTCCGTTATGTACAGTTTATGTTTCATCACTTCAAGATACCCCATTCTTCTATTGCTATGTCTTCATTTTCCTGTTTATTTGGAACCAAAAAGAATGGACTTACCATGAATGAGTTGCCACGAACCTTTCTTACCAATTTGTGCTTAACCAGTTCTTTCATTGCCCTGGCTCTCATTGTTGACTCGCTTCTACTTTTGGGTCCAGGTATAGTAGACTTATTTGTCTTCCAGTTCATATTAAATTTTATGCTTAGAAAGAAATCTCTAGCTGGTTTTGACATTGTACCCATTATGTCTAATAGGTCCGGTCTTTCATTTTGTGAGTATAAGTTTAGTCTGCTCATTTTGCTGTATGGTATTCCGGAAAATTGTTTATCCTTAATCATGCAAGTTCATCCCAAGTCGCCTTAACTGTTCTACGTGAATCTGGCCAAACCAATATTAGATCTGGGTTTATCATGTACACATCCTTCCTTACTCTTCTTACTGCTCCACCTTTTTTTAATTCCATATACGCCTTTGATATTGCCTGTTGGTTCATTCCATAACTTTTTATGTGGCAAAAATTAGTCGAGCCATTCCTCATATCTTTTAATATTTTAAAAAATCTTTGAGTCGGCTTGCTCATACTGACTATGGCATCTACTATATCCACTGATTCCATCCATGGCTTAAGGTTTATATCGTTGAATCTACCAACCGCAGTGAAGTCAGATTTGTTTCTCGGAACCAACGTTGTTTTAACATCATGGTTTTTTAGTGGAGAAACCCCTTGCACTTTCGCAGTTATAGTTATATCTTCTATTGTCACTTCGTTCTCCTATTCTCTGATTAGTTAATTTTGATAGGTTATCTAATCAGAGAATAACATACGAAACATATGTAGTCAACATTGTTTTTATACCATTCTATGCTTTTAAAACCCCACAGTTCTAAATACATAGGTTCGTAGTATTTATACTGTATAGTATATAATAAGATTGTTTGTAGTACGAAGTGCTTAGGCGGATACGCTCTCGCTTGGCAGCTTCGCTCCACCACCACACCCTTCGACAAGGTGTGTAGCGCAGGCGTTAAGCCGGGAGCTACTCACCTGTCGTAAGTAATCACTTATACCTAACTTCATTTCCATCTTGTTTTATTTTCTTGGCTACCAACTTTGATATACATTTATTGCATATTTTGTGTTGGTTATAGATAGAGAGTATTGTAGTACAATTCTTACATTTCCTATTGGCTTTCTTTGGTCTTGGCATTAACAAAACTCTCCTCTTTGAAACGAGTAACCTTCCGGATCAAGGAAACAGTTCTTTCTTGCATGTTCACCGTGATGCTCTCTGCAATATAGAGTTTGGTTGCGTCCATCTTTTGAGTTTATAACCATTTGTACGAAGTGATAGATCTGAATTTCATCACCACACTCATCTACTATAGTTTTATCTATAAGAAACTCAACCCAATCTTCGAATGTCATTAACTCATCTGTTGCATGGAATGAGAATGACCATCCTGATGACTTTTTACCTATGTGTAGGTCTTGTTTCCTGTGCCCGCAACACTTACACTTTTTTTCTTGTACGTAGTAATTTGTTCCCATGTTACACCTATTGTTCTTCTATTTTTCTCAATATGCAATTGAGTGAGTCGGTTAAGTCTTCAGCGTTTCTTACTTCTTCGCGCAAGTCGTCTTCAATAGTGCTGTCGTCATCATTTGTTTCTACCCAACCATTTTCTCGCATAAAGTCTTTCACACTGACTTCTATATCTATTACTGAGTTGCCTTGTGCTAATTTTTTGAATATAAAACCTGTGATTGTCTGATTGTTCATTTTATTCCTCAATGTTTTAGTTGTACTGTTCTTCCATATCTACTTGGTGCTTCCTCTCCGTCAGTGCTGATCCAAATAACATCGTACATTGGTACTTTGAAGTCAAAGTCTACAAACAGGTCTGAAAAGAATATAAGTACAGTTGGTGGTTCTTTGGCTAGTTGGTTAAAGAACGATTTGAAGTGTGTACCTCCGTGTGAGCCAAATTTAAGATCAGTAAGTATGTCACTTGGTTCAATCTCGAACTTATTATCTATACAGGTAGATACTCCATATATCGTTAATCGCTCTAGTGAGTACATTGATCGTATTTGCTCAACTTCAGTTAAGTAGGTTTTCATTTCTCCTTCTGACACTGAACCAGATGTATCTATAGCTACCACAATGTGTTTTATGGTTGGTGAGTGTTGAGATGGGAGATAGAAGTCAGGCATATACCTTCTGTTCGGTCTGGTCCACGAATGGTCCTCTTTGGCGAAGTCTTGCATATAATTTTGTAATATTATATTCCATGGAAGTATTGGATTCAGAAGTTTATTTATTCTGGCTCTAATTGCTCCAGGAACCTCATTTCCACAGTCCTTTAGATCACATGCAGTTTGAGCTTGCACTAGGATCTCCTTAGCACGCTGTGACGCTTCAATCTTATCTACAGGCTCCAGTATGTCACCTGCCCCCCAAGATTGCTCCTCATCGCTCTCAGGCAGTGCATCGTATATAGACTCAGCGGTCATATCACGATATTCTTCAGACAGTAGTCCACCATCTGGTAACTCGTACTTTTCATCATGTAGCATAATGTTAATTGCATAGTCAGTTGCAATATTCCATTTGCGGTGATCACGAGTACCTTTACGTCCGAATGAGTCTAGGGCTACATGCATTACTTCGTGTAACATTAAACCTATTAGTTGTGGTTTAGTTAAGTGCTCAATGAACTTTGGGTTAATCAGTATCTCCTTACCGTCAGTTGCAGCAGTAGATACCTTCTCTGTTAACACTGTTTCAAGTGAAAACAGTAGCGTTGAGAAGAATACCGATTTAGTTAGTATCTCTATCTTAGCTTTACTAAGTGTATTCTCTGGTAATTGGTTCATTGTTTATCCTTGGTTTGACTTGCAACGCAGTGCATGGCATGGCAGGGCATCGCAGCGCATTACTTTGTATCCTTGGTTTGACTTGCATGGCAGCGCAGCGCAGCGCATGGCACTGTATCCTTGGTTTGACTTGCATAGCATGGCAGAGCAGTGCAATGCAGTGCATGGCATTGCATGGCATTGTATCCTTGGTTTACTTCTATCCTTGGTTTGACGCGCATGGCACGGCAATGCAACGCATTGCGTTACTATGGTTTACTGGTCAAGTGGTACATATTACAATGTTTACATTTATAAGCTGACTTCTCCATTCTAGTTACCTTTGAGTTCTTTGTTATCCTGGCAAGGTGAACTTGTGCTATTTGCATGGTTGGGAATTGGAGTTTTGTGGTTACCGAGCATATGTTTTGTGGGTTTGGTTCCAACATTCTGAATCACCTTTGAGTTTTGAATTGCAATAGCTGATAACGCTTGCTTCTTATTGGTATTGTTAGCTATTTCATAGTTTGATAGGTTAGATGTGTTTAGGTTGACTAATCGTTTGTGAGTAATTCGTACAAGCTTATTGAATCTTGTTATGAATTGATTCCAAGCCACACTTGTTTGGTCACCTGGTTCAATAAGTTTGTATTCACCTCTACCCAATGAGTGTAGGAAGATATTGTTCTGGAACAGTAAGTTATCCTTTAGTTCTTTCATTTCACGCATGAATGCAAATTCAAGTGTATTAAACTGCTTTTTCGATCCATTCTGTGGGAATGTGATATTAAACCAAATACATAGTTGGTCTTTGATTATCGTGTCTCCATAGACATAGTTTGTTGTTATTTCCTTAGAGGCTTGTTTCCAGGCTGGCAATATAGTTAATGGCATATTATTCCTTTTTTTTGTTATCCTTGGTTTGACTTGCAATGCAACGCAGTGCAGTGTAGTGCAATGCAGTGCAGCGGTATTTTAATTAACCAATCTCTACAGTGTATCTTCCGAAGAGTGGTCGAAAGTCTCCAATTCCCATCATGCTACCAGCGATATCCCAACATTCTTTGAGTTGGGTTGGATCGATTACAGTTGGGTCATATTGGCATGAAAATGTTACTGTCCAGTTGTCAAATTTAGGCCGATAAGCCATTACCTTAGCTCTTCCGATTACAACCGGACGAGCATCAACAAATTCACCGTAGTCTTTCCACATTTGTTCTGGTGTCATATTGGAACCATAGTTAACTACAGGGTCCTCATAAAAGAGTACAGAACGTTGCACATCCATTCCAAGCTTAAATCGTCTAGCTCCTTCGATGAGAGATTTTCTGATGTTGAACATTGGAAGAATAATTTTGTTGTCTGAGTTGAGGTAGAAAGAGTTGATATACATTATCTTAGCAATCTGGATCTTACCTTCGGTGGTTGCCTTAAGCTTACGATCCTTTTTCAAGTCATTGTATGCAATGGTTGCCTTGTTCAATGGGTCACAAAGTTTGTCTGAGTGCATGAGCATTGCGCCTTGGCCGGTGAGAGTTACTTTTACTGTTTCCATGTTATTCCTTAGTGTTTGTGCTCGATGTGAGCGTGTGCTAGATTGCACTTTGGTTTACTTTATCCTTGGTTTGACTCGCAGCGCAGCGCACCGCATTGCTTTGCGATGCATTGCAAAGCATTGTATCCTTGGTTTGACTCGCATTGCTTTGCTGTGCATTGCAACGCATTGTATCCTTGGTTCGCAATGCACAGCAACGATTCTGTACTATTCAAAAAGCGCACGAAGTGCGGAGTGTTACTCTGGAAGCCTATTGGTCTTGCGTATCTTGTTTAGATACGGTTCATTAGATTCTCACGTAAGTTAGTTTATTTCGGCTTCTTGTCGTTGCAACGAATGAAATATTGCGTTCCTCTTCTTCTGCTTGTTTTGAGTTAGATTTCTTTGCTATGTACTTTCCGATGTCTGGTTCAATGAAGTATACATTTGGTGACTGCATACCTTTTGAGGAGTGGATAGTAGATAGTACTCGTTTACTTTTGGATAGCGTGTTATCCGTTAGGTTCTTTAAGAATGCTTCAGTTTCACCAAGTGACGATCCAACGTTAAGTGCAGCCATCACAGCTTCGTATTTGTATCTTGGTACGGCAGGGTTCCACTTGTTCATCTTGAATCTTTTAATCTCATTGTTCTTTTCATCTTCACAGTTGGATCTGAGCATGTTGATATTTGATGTATATCTAGCCAATGATTTAACAACCTTTGATACTTGGGTGATTACAGACTTTTTTATAGTGAACTTTTTGTTTTGGTCGATAAGTACACTTGCAACTTTTAGCAGTGGTGCATTTGCTCTACATAGGATTAGTGATTCATCATTAAAGTTTGTGCTATGTACCGAGCTACCTTGTACTTCGCCTCCAAGTTT
>Ga0075125_10000767_pt1 | contig 14767 bp, 24 predicted proteins | sample AntAceMetag02UKN_FD_69810 | JGI IMG/M metagenome (GOLD analysis project Ga0075125, IMG submission 69810) | Saline lake microbial communities from Ace Lake, Antarctica - Antarctic Ace Lake Metagenome 02UKN | ecosystem: Environmental > Aquatic > Non-marine Saline and Alkaline > Saline | place... | reverse complement strand
TAATTAATATATTAAGAAAGAATTATATAATAATAATAATAAATTATTATGAATGACATTAAAATATGAGATTTCTAAATTGTATCATAGAAATAAAATTGTAAAAGTTTGCATGTTTTCTTATAAAAAATTTAAGAATAATGATGATGAATATCTTGAACACATGATCAAAGAAACTATTATTAAAATGAAGCCATTAATTAAAGATTATAATAAGTATTCTCATGGTCTTTGTTATAAATGTTTAAAAGAAAATTATCCTGATTCTTATAATAGAATTATTAAAAGGAGAGAACATCCAACACAAATTTTAGAATTATTTTATAGATAAAGGGATTTTTAAATTTGTGTTGGATTAGTTCAGGGTGATAAGTTATTTTTGAATTTTTAAGATAAGTTTCACTCTATCTTTTTCATATTTTGGAATTATTCCTTTATAATTATATAAAAAGATTAATTCAACTTGTTCTTTCTTTGTAAGAGCGTATAAGTCCTTCTCACTTAACTTTTTTGATTCCCTTACTTCCATATGCTTAGGGTCAAATGATGGGTCTTGCTTATCCATTCGCTTCCACAATGGAATATTTTGCATATAACTCATTTTTTAAGCCTCACAAGATCTAAATCAATATTCCAAGCATGTTTGAATAAGTTTTTAATTCCAGCAATAACACCAACTCCAAGACCTAAAATTATTGATTCTTTAATATCCATTCCATCTTGAAATGATTGAATAATTAAAGCTCCTGATGTAGTCGCTATCGTAAATGTTGCACCTTTTAATAAAGATTTAATAATATCAAAATTTATTTTTTTCATTTTATTTCCTCACATGAATTAATATCACATTTAAAAGATTTTCCCCAAGTATCAATAATTTTTATTGATGGAATTTCTTTTAATATTTCAACTTTTGGATCTTCTTGTATTTTTAAATCATCAGTTACTAAATACCATGATGATTTGCAATAATCCCAATTAGTTTTTTCTTCATCTAAATAGCATCTTGTTCCTGATCCTGAACTTAGTCCACCATCACATGCTTTAATACTACTTTCAAATTCACAATAATATTGTGGTTCATCAAAAAATGTTGGTATTATTAAACTTGAAAGTATCAATCCTATTGTAACTAAATAATTAATTCCTATTGATTTTGTATCTTCTTTCATTCTTTTTTTACCTACTTATTTTATTATGTTAATATTTTTTTTATTAACTATGAACCCACCATTAAAAATGGAAGGTTTCATTTTTAAACTTTTAGTTTTTATTGACCCTGTAACACTAAAAAATCCTGATGCTCCCGATATTATTAAATTGTTTACTCCAATATCAACATCAGTTGTTATTGTGCAATTATCTTCAATATTTACTTCCCAGTCCCCACTTGAATATGTGCAACTGCTTGAATTTGTTTGATCCTCAAAAATATAAACAGGATGTAAATCTTCGTAAGTAATAACGTCATAAGTAATATTAACATTATCTATGTAACCATTAGAAGTTCCTGCACCATTATATGAATGGTGCCCTATTCCTCCTATGTAATAAAAAGCGTCAGGGTCCATGTCACAAGTCACGTTTCCACCACCAAGATTTGTACTGTTTCCTTGTGCCGTAATGTTTAATGTTACTCGGTCATTTGTTTCATTATAAGTCCATATTGCAGTGTACCAAGTACTAGCACTAGCATCAAAACCGGTATCCATGGTTCTCAAATCGGCCAGAGTGTTATCCCCAGGATAAGTACTATCAGTACAATAAACATAAATGGAAGCATCAGAATATTCCATGGTTGCATACATCATATTTTCATATTGCTTCCAAACTGCAGGACTGTCATCTCCGGCCGCTCCCCAAAACACGGAAGTGTGAGCACCTATACCAAAATAGTAACCCGCCCCACTAACAGCAGTTCTATCAAAATCAAGCTTGACAGTTATAAAATCTGTAGTATTAGTATCTATTTCTTTAACGGCATAATATTCAGGCTGTAATCTTTGATTCTGATGTTTTGCCACCCCTAACACTCCATCATAACTATTACCAGTACCTGAATAAGTCCATGAATCTGGCTGGCCATCATAAATACTTTCTGGAGATAGTGTTGAAAGATTACTATAATTCGTACATGTTACAGTATTGTTGGTAAGTACCCAATCATCATTATCTGAATAAGTACGATAATCATAAAAACTACCACCAGTACTATTAACTGCAACTTTAATAAATGTAGCATTGCTAATATTTTCTGTTTTAGTATAAGTAGAATCTAAATACTCATAATTTTCAGAAGTCCAAGTTCCACCATTATTTCTACCCCATCCAATTTGACTCTTATTAGAAAAAAGAGTGTTGTTGGTAATATTAACATACATGCAACTATTATTATGTTGAACAGTAGGACTTCCTGAATTTGTACTATTAATGTACTCACTAATATTCATGTCAATATACTTATCAAAATCATTAATTGAAGAAGTTCCAAAAACTACACTAACACTAAATAAAAAAATTACAATAAGAAGAAATTTTTTTAACATACAATAAACACTCCCGTGCTATTTGAAATTTCAGAACACCCATTTCCAAAATTTCTTATAGTACCATTGAGTGTTTGATTAATGTAACCAGTAAAAACATAATTTCCAGTACCTTCATCACCCGAATTTAATAAGTAAACATCACTTATTCCAGTGCATGTTGTACTATCATTTATTCCAGTTAAAAAAGTATTAGCAGGACATACGGCAGGATAACTTGTCAAATTAGACCAAGCCATATTACCACTAAAATAAGATGCTGTAATATTAAAAAGTCCAACATCCCAATTTGAAGTAAGCTCCCTACTTCCATCAGCATAAACAGAAAATGGATCAATTTCACTACTTGAAGGAGTTGCTAAACCTTTTGACATTGTAATCCAATCAAAATTGTACTTATGAGTTGAACCTCCACCAGCCACCCCGTAAATTCTCATTTGAACAACACCACCTGAAACATGATCAGCATAATCAAAAATTGAAGATTCTAAAATAGTATATTCATCAGTTTGACCCAAATTTAAATAAGATTCCCATGAAGTAGAATCATAATCCCATAAGTAAACAGTTACAATATGCCTTTCAGTACTATCAGTCTTGTATCTAATAACAAATTGATTAAATTCTGTCATTCCAGTAAAATTAATTCTAAAATCAATATCAGATCCTACTTCTGAAACATTATAAGGAATACTATCATAAGATTGTATATCTGCTATAGTTCCTTGTGGTGTTCCAATAATTTCAGTAATGCTTGTAGTATTATAAAAAGTTGTACTTCCCGCACTTGGAGTTGAGCAAACATAAGAAGTGCTATTCATTTCTGAAATGTACTCACCACTTGCACAAGCAGAAGGAAAACTAAAAAGATATCTAAAAGGTGTTGGCTGAAAATCTGCCAATACTGTTGATGATGACATAATTATTATTAAACATGCAATAATAATTAAAAAAATTTTATTTTTTATCACTTTCATTTTACCTCATTTTTCCCCAAAAAAAAAAATTATTTTTTTATGATGCTGAATAATAAACTGTAACATCAGTACTACCAGCTCTTTTAACAAATAATGTGCTCAAATTTGCAATTTCTATTTCAGTACTTTCACCTGCAAAAAGAGGATAATCTTGACTTGTTGCATTTCCAATCCATATTGCGTAACCATTAGCATCAGAGGGTGCTGTTATTAATGTTTTAATCTTAATTTTTTTACAACTTGCTGATCCTGCAAGAGCAGACCCGCTTGTTCCTGCCGTTTTTGTTCCTGATAAAAGAACTGTTGGACTTGTAGGATTTGGCATTGAAATAATATCAACATCTCCAATATTATTAGTACCTGCTGGAAGTGCCTTATCAATATGAACTTCAAGACCGTCTGCTGTGACTCCTGCTGATGTTGTGTAAGTATTATCAAATATTGCTACATTTCCACCTGAACTTGCTCCTGATCCTGTTGCAATAATAAGTTCTGATCCTGTTGAAACTTCATCAAGGTGATCATTTGTCAAAATATAAAATACTATATCATAAGTGTGATCTGAAGCATCACCATTTTTTATTGTTAATTGTAATTTACCACCAGCCCTACATGGGAAGGGATTTCCAAATATTATTGGTATTGATGGACTTCCTTGCTGATCTGATCCTGTTGGAAATTGCCTGTTTCCTGTACTTAAAGTAAATTCGTTTGTTGAAAACCATGAGTAACCATAACCTTTAAGGAATACTTTTTTATCTCTTGGAATACTAATTGCTGTTGTTGTTGTTGATCCTGCTGTGATAGTTACCTGTTTAGTGATCTTTTGTTCTACAAGTTGATCTTTAATTGATTGAAATTCGTTTCCTGCCATTTTATTTTTTTAAAACCTCTATTTGATTTTATTATGTTTAATATGTATATAAATTTTATCATTATTTTTTTATTTCCAAGTTCTTGAAATCATTTCAGCTGAATTAAATTTTGGTGTTGATTTTGTAGTTGTTGGTTTTGTTGAAACTTTATTTTTTGATGAACTTCTTGAACTACTTGTTCTACTTGAAAATAATGACCTTTGTTCTGCAACACTTTTTGAAACGCTTTGTTGTGCTACAGTATCAGAATAACCACCATAAGAATTTGCAACAAATCTTATTGTATCAATTCCACTAATTCCATTTGAACTTACTGATTTTTTACTACTTGAACTACTATAATTACTACTTGATGGTGAATTTATAATATTAACTGTTGGACTTGTAGGATTAAAAAATAAACTGCTTGAACTTTTTGAACTTTTTGAACTTCTTGAAGTAACATTTGAAAAATTATTAAAATTAGTTTCAGGAATATAAGATTTTTTAGTAGGAGTATTTACTATAGAATTAACAACATCATCATCATCATCATCATTATTAAAAAAATTATTAATCCAATCATAAGGTTTATATACCAACTGCTCACCCAAAACCTGTCCCCCAATACCAACAGCCACAGGAACAACAGATCCAACACCAGTTGCAACTGCAGGAGTTGTTGCAACTGCACCAAAAGAACCTAAAACATCCCCAACTACTTGAGCAGTACCTGAAACAGCAAGAATTTTTGCTCTTTTTAATCCCCCTGCTTCATAATCTGCTTTATATTCAGGAGTTGTTGCAATATCAAAAGCAGTACCAGCTCCCACTCCTAAAAAAGGAACTGCTTTAAGACCATATCCTGAAATCTTTTTTCCTAAATTTTTTAATACTGCTTTAAATCCTGATTCAGCAACTACTTCACCAGATTCTTTAATTATTGACTTTCCAACTGTTTTTGCACCTGTTAAAACAACATCATCAGCATTTTTTATTAATAAATCATAACCTTTTTTCCCAATAATTGGAATATCATTAATTGCTTCTTTTTGAGTTCTTTTCCAAATTGTCAATCCTGCATCATCAACATTTTTAAAAACATTTTCTCCAAAAGTTTTACCAATTGCTGAAGCATAAGAACCAGTTAAACCAAGAACACCCAATCCAAATTGTGGAATTGTAGGAATACTCCCATCACTTACATCATCATTAATAATATTAGAATTAATTGAATTTCTTAAAATTGGAGATGTATCAGTTATAGGACTACTTCCTTTAATAACATCTTTTTTAATATCATTAGAATCACTAATATCTTTATTAGATTCCTCAATTACTGGTTCATTAATAGGAATTTTAGTTGAATCTTCAATCTCCTTATATGGATCATAATCTACTATTTGACTATTTGGATCAATATCAAATCCTTGATAACCAAGAAGATCATCTTCAAACTGATCATCTGAACCACCAATAGAACCAACACCAGCACCTTCCCCAATTTCAGGATCAATTAAAGTTTTATAAAGAATATAAGCACCACCTAAAACAGCTCCTGCAACTAAAATCTTTTCAGATGATCCTTTAATCATTGTTAATTTGAAACCTCTACCCAATCACTTGCTTTTGTTAATCCCTTAGAAATATAAATTTTAGCAGTATCTGTTTTAACATAAACATCCCCAATCTTAACCATTTGAACATCAGTCGCAACAGAAGTTCCTGAAAAGATTTTAGGAAAAGAAAGTTCTGATGCAATATCTTCAGTCTTATAAGTATTAATTAATCCTGAAATTTTAGTTGGAACAAGAGTTATAGAAGTCATTTTTATGACCTCTTTTTAAAATAACCTTTCTTATTTGCAAGAAATAATCCACCAATAACAGCACCAGCCCCTAAAATAAGACCCCATGACATTCCACTTTGCCCTGCTTCTTCAGTTTCCCCATCCTTAATATCATTATAGAATTTGTAAAAATTAGAACCACCATCATCCCCAATTGATGATGGATCAGTTTCGGAATATTTTTGATTTGAATTATTTGAATTATTGACATCATCCCATAATTCAAAAGCATCCTCTGCTTGTCTTTGTTCAGGTGTTTTAGTTCTAACATCTTGAATATAATCATAAACTTTTGTACCACCAACAACACTTGCACCAATAAGACCAGTTCCAAGTATAAATTTACCACCAACTTTTGCAAAGCCACCAACTGTTTTTGCCGTTGCTTTTGCAACAGTTTTTCCTACTGCCTTACCACCCGCAATAGAAGGAAGCATTGATCCTATAGTTTGAGAAGTTGTCTTTATAATTTTTGAATTCCCACCTACTTTTTTAACTGCCTTATTAGAAAGAAGATTAAGTCCTAATTTTCCAATTTTACTAAATATTCCCATTTTAAATTTTTACCTCATGATTTTTGATTAATAAAAAATATATTATTGTTAAAAATAGAATAATAAGTATATAAAGTTATTGTAAAAAAATTAAATAAAAAAATAAAAAAGAAGAAATTTAATTAAATTTCTTCATAATATTGTACGGCTTCTATATAATAGTTTGAAGTTGCACTGTCTAAAGTTGTTCCTAAACTGTAAACTTGAACCACAATTTTTTGTGAAGCATTGATCACAACTGGAACTCTGATTTTTGGTCTTTGAAATTCATCCCCAATATCTTTATAAATTCCATTTGCACCTGACCAAATTTCTCTGCTTTCAGTACCGTTTGCATTTTGTTTTAGTATTCTTGTCATTCCTGCGGTTATTGCTGTTGTCGTATCTGTAGCATTATAATCCCCAAAGTGATAATTTACTGGTGTTATTTCAACTGCCATACCTAAAGGAACTGCATAAGTTAATATTGCCTTCCAGTCTGTAGATGTAACAAGATCTGCACTTAAATAAGTTGATCCATCTGTATTTTTATCAATAGTGAATGGTGATTTCACTAAACCTGCCTGTTTGTCTGCCATTTTATTTATATTCTCCATGTTTAATTAACTTTGTCAATTAAATCAATTTTTTTTTTTTCAAGTTTCAAATCCAAAAAATAATTTTTCAATTTTTTTCACAAAAATTACATTTAAGCAAAGTTTGTATTAACATCAACACTTGATCCACTTTCAGATTTATTTGATTGAGCTACCGCAGGATTTGCACCTGTTGCTGTTGCTAAAGCAAAATTTGCCAAATTTGGAAGTTTTATATTAAATGCTGTTAATATATCAAATGTTAAAGATCCAAGAGTAAAAACTGCTGATCCTGCACTTGCAAATTTAAATAAATCCTTTGTCATTGCAATTGGTATCATTCTATAACCTGCATATAATGCAATAGTAGTTCCCGCACCCCCAAGAGTTCTACTTGAAATCATTGGTATCGGTGATTTAAATTTTGATCCTAAAAAAGCACCTGCTATTCCACCAATTGCACCACCAATTGAAACTTTCGCCCCAAGTTTTGCAAGATCCATAAAGCCATCCATTGATGGTATAATTTTGGAGATTGTTTCTCCACTTGTTTTAATTTCATTTGCCATTTTATTTTTTCCCCTCGATTTAACGAATTTTTTAATATGATTATCGTAAGTTATAATATCCTCTGTTAATAAGTTTTTTGGAGATGTTCCTGAATGTTCAGTTTCAGATTTTCTAATCTTAATAACTTCAGGATGCTTTAATCCAAACCCATAACAGTAAAATTCACCCTTTTCAAGTTTGGAAATAGTTTCAACATCATTAATATTATCAATATAATTTTTTACTGCTTCCTTATCCCTATGTGATGTTACTTTTCCAATACATAAATGATCAGCTTGTGAAAGGATTGTTTTATCAAGTCTACTTATTCTTTGAGTTATTGCAATACACCCAAGACCGTCAGACCTGTTTTCTTGAAACATTCCACGAATAACATCCCTTGATGCTGTTTTTTGTCCTTCAGGTGCAAATTTATGAACTTCATCAATTATTATTGTTTGAATACCTCTTCTAATATTTTTTCTAAATTCTGATATAAAAGAATACATGAAACTATTTTGATCTTCAATTGTTAATCTTTTTGTTCTAATAACAGTATTTTTATTTGTTTGTGATAAAAGAATTGCAAATCCCTTAGCTGATTTGACATCTTCAGCATTAATATAAGCAAAATTTGGAAGGTTTAAATAAGCATCTTGTGGATCTATAACTATAAAAGTTTGCCCTGTTTTAATTCCTTCTTCAATTATTACTCTGGCAGTGTATGATTTACCATATCCTGATTTTGCAATTATAACTGATTTTTCTCCAAAAAATTCTTTTTCAAGTTTTACTGTATCTTTTTCACATATTCCCACTTTTTTTTCATCCTATTATTATATAAGAAATTATTGTTGTAAATATTGTTATTGCTCCTGCTGTTATTGAAATTAACCAATTCCTATTGGTTTGAATTTTTTCTTCATGAACTTGAACATTTTTATAAAGAGTGTCTGTTTTTTCATGTAAGTCTTGTATGCTATCATAAATGTTTTTATTTGTGATTTTTATAAAAGTTTTCTGTTGCATTCTTATATTTCTCCTGCTTTCTTATTAATAAACCATAATGTTCCAGCAATTGCAATTAATATTATTACATAATCACCGATATTTGCATTTTGTACTTTATTAAATTTTATATCTTTTGTTCCATTCGCTGTTGGTGAACCTGTTACAAAATATTCTGAACTTTGACCTTCATTAAATGCTGAAATGGTTGTTGATCCAATATTTATTTTTGGAAGAATTGATTGAGATCCTGCAATTCTGCTTGATTGTGGACTATTTGCCATTTATAACATTCTCAACTTTTTTATTAATTGGACTTGTAATGTATGGAGTGATCAAAAATTCGTAAGCAATCCCCATGACTGCTCCAACAATAATTGCTTTAATCAATCTTGTTGTCATTTTCAAACCTCACTTTTGCTTCTGCTTCTGTGATTGTTGGATTGTCCTTCATTAATCCATTTAAAAATTCTTCAAATTCCATTTTTAATCATCTCCTAAAGTTTTAATAGCACCTGTTTTTCCTACTCCATTAACATCAACACCAACTGCTTTTGGTGGATTATCAGCCAATTTTTCAACATCAGACTTTGGTTCTCCTTGCTTTTCTTCAGCTTCTCTTGTTGGACTTTTAGCTTCTTTAAAATTAGTAATAAAATCAATAATCTTTTCAATTCTTGAAAGTAATTGAATAACACTTGTTTCAGCATCCTTATCACCTGCATAATGAGTAACATAATCTTTTGTTTTTGCCGCTGATTCCTTAACCTTATAACCAAGCATAAAAGCAAGAACTGAACCACAAAAATCAGCAACAATTTCCTGATCAGCTTGTTGCCCACCTTTTAATCCCTTACCAGTTTTTTGAATCATTAAATAATCATCAACAGCATGAGCAAGTTCATGAAAAAAAGTTGCTTGATTAAGAGTTGCCAAAGTAATAATTTTATAATTTGGACTATAAGAACCATAAGAATCACCAGTAAAAGATGTTGGAATAACCTTTATTCCAAGAAACTTTGCAACACTCATATAAGGTAATTCAGGAAGTTTAAGTTCCTTATATACAATTTCTTTTCCATTAGTATTATCTTTATTAAAAACTGGAATACCCTTAAAACCATAAACAAATTTAAACGATTCACTTTTAACATCAGATCCTTTTGATTCATCCCCATAAACAATATTTTTTTTACCATCCACCATCTTATATTTAGAAACACCATTTTTAAATAATGGAGCAAGAATATAAGCTGCTTTTGAACCCTTATTTATGAAACGACCTTTTTCTTTCCACTGATTAAAACCTCTATAATCTGCTTTCTCTATAGCTTCAAAAATATGCTTTCCAAGAAAATTACCTCTTTCTTTTGGTGTGTTTAAATTATTATATTCAGTATTAAATTTAGAAATCATCCAATCAACAGCACAAATAAGTTTATTTGAAACACTCCAAGCTGAAATAGGCTTTCCTAATTTTGGAAATACTATCTTAGCAATTGCTTTTGGTAAATTAGGAGATTTAAAAAGTTCAAGAACTCCTGCAATCGCTTTTTTAATTCTATCAGGTGCTTCTTTACTTACCATATTTTCCACTTTTCTTTTTTATAATTCTTTTTATATTCTGATTTACTCATTGAATTAGATTTTTTCTTACCTGATCTCAATTTTGCCATATAATCTTTCGCTTCTTGACTACCCTTAGTCAAATATTTAAGACCCTTCTTTCCAACTTTTACAACTTCATCAGCAACATCTTTTATAATTTCAGCAGGTTTTTCTACTGTTTGTTTTATAGAAGTAGTAACAGAATTTCCCTTTGAAATTTTAAATAAGAAATAACCACCAAGTGCAATTCCTGCTAAAACAGCAACATTTTTAATATTTTCTTTATTATCCTTTTGCATCAAATTTCACCTACAATTATTACATAAAGAAAAAATAAGAAAAAGAAGTATATAAAGTTATTGATAATTTTTAATCTTTTTTAATCCCAAAAAAAAGTAAATACTAAATTTTGGACTTCAAATCATTAAACATTTTAACAATCTTTTCTAAATGATTATTCTTTGTACACCAATCATACTTGTCAGCACATGAACTTTTAAAAATTGCAATAAGTTCCTGATCAGGTGTCTTTTTTAACATTTCCCTTAATTGAATTGGAAGCAAATCAACAAACGGTTCAATCTTTTTAACTTCTTGATCAAGTGAATTAATCTTATTTTTAAATTCTTTTAATTCCATATTTGATAAAAAATTAAGAGCTAATTGAATATATCTTGCATTATCTTCTTTTAATGCTTTAATTATTTCATCATCCTCATTTGATTCCACTTTTTTAACCTCTTTATTTCTGGATTGTTTTTCTTTAATAACAGCTTCAAGTTTAGGATCATGCCTTTGAACATTATCTTCATTGTTTATTGCTGATTGTTGATCATTAATTAAAGGGGGTTCTGCATGTTTCTTTGAAAGATCTGCTAAACTATTTACTTGCTGATCATGATGAATTGGTTGTCCCCTTCTTGGTTGAGAATAATAAGGATCAACATAATCAGTATTAATTTGCGGATTCATTACTCCCGATTGTTTAAAATTATCCCATTCAAGCCCTGCTTCATACCAAGCAGGTCTGGAATATTTATATTTTAATTTTTCCATAGGTGAAACATGCTCCCATCCTTCAGGAGCTTTCATTTCTGGTTGTGATTGTTGAATCTGCTTAGGATTTCTTGCATTAAAATCTTTCATATTAACAAGAAACCCTTCAGCAAATTTAAGTGCCAAAGGTAAATATTTTGATGCTTGTTCAATATAAGACATTATCTTATCAGGTTTTCCTGTTTTTGGATCTTTAAATATGTCTTTTCCAATTGTTATAAGTTGCTTTGTAGCATCACCATTAATATTTAATATTTCTTTATTTGTCCCATCAAAATCATCAAATTTTCCTGATGGTTTTTTATTTCTATCTTTCATGTAATCTTTCATATATTTATTATATTCTTCTTTATTTTTTCTCGGCATTTAATTCACCCCTGAACTTATTAATTTTTGATTATAGGAATCCAAGTTTTATTAGATTTATTAAACTTAATCCCCCCTGATTGTCTTATATAATTTTGTAATCTTTGTGGTGAAATAATAATATTTGAAGTTACTTTTTTACTAAATAATTGAACATCCATTGTTTTAAATGGTTCTGTTTGTTCTTCAACAAATTTTTTAATCCTAATTTTTAGCCCTGTTCTTGTTTTTACCATTAATAGTACTTTTTAAATAAAAGTTTATTAATCTTTTTATTTAAATTCAATCATTGAATTAATCTTCTTAAAATGATCCTTTTCGCTTAAATGTTTACATAAAATAAAAGGATCAAGCCACCTAAAAATCCCTGCTTGTTCTAAAACATGACAATGCCCAAAATCATCAGTTCTTTCTTCTCCAAATAATTCATAATCAAACGGAGTATTCATTGCCCTACCTGAATGTAATAAGCACCCGTACCCCGTACCCCATGTTGGAAGAATAATTCCTGCATCAACTGCTTTTTCAATCTTTTCAAGATTGAAATTTGTTTGCGTGTCGGAATCAATTGAAACTGGAACTTTACTTTCTTTATAAAAATATAATCCTGCAATACTTTCAAGTTTCCATGATAATAATCTTTTTATAGCATTTTTATTAGCTGGAATAGTGTCAGTATCTAACCAAAATATAGCATCATATCCTTCTTTTACTGCATACCTTCTTATTGTTTCCCTTGAATATGTTATCTTTTGAATTATTGAAAGATCACTTGAATTTGGTAAGATTAATCCCTTAATCTTTTTAATCTTTCCATATTTTGTTTTAATCTCTACTTTTTTAATCTTTTCGATTAATTCTTTATTTAATTTACCATTTGCACATAGACATATTTCAAAATTTTTATAATCTTGATTTGCAATCCACTGAAACCATGTATTTATTGAATACTGCTTATGACCACCAATTGGAGCTCCTATGAGGACTTTTTTATTTATCACTATCTTTCACCTTTTTTATTCTTTCTTTGACTGTATTAGTTATAAGACGACCACAGCGGCAACATTTAAATTCTGATGGATTTAAATTGTCATCTAATGTTATAGCCCAGTGCCATGACATACATGCTTGACATCTTGCTTGCCCAAATTTTCCTTTAATCATTGTTTTTTCACCCTTTCAGCTGTTCCAAAAATATTCGTACCATTACACATTGCATTAACTGTATAAAAACTTAATTTATTCCAATATCTTCCAAATACTTCTGCTATTATATTATGATCCCATAAAGTAAAATGTTCAGGAAATACTCCAAATCTTCCTTCCTTATGTGGCAATGAAAAAATAAACTTCCCATCAGGTCTAATTCCCCTTCTTAACCAATACAGAACAGAATCATATTTCTTTAAATGTTCAATCACTTCAAAAGCAATTATTAAATCCCATTTTTGAAAATCTTGAAAATCTCTAATATCTTTTATTTTATAATTTCCATCAGGATATCTTGATCTTGCAACCTTAATTGCTTCAGGTGAATAATCAACACCTACAACATCATGTCCCTTACTTTTTAAGTAAGCTGTATAATCACCAACACCACAACCAAATTCAAGAATCTTTAAAGGTTTACTGTGATCAATTGCTTGATCAAGAAAATCTTTCCATAATTGCCTATCATTACTAATCCTATCTTGATATGGCTGCCCTGAATAAACCTTATCCCAATATTTAGTATTATCTTGATTAATCTTTTCCATAAATAATCCCCTCAATTTTTCTAATAAGATTTATTTGAAAATCACTTTCAAAATCCCTCCATGTTCTAATAGGATAACATTTTAATTTTAATTTATCATATTTTGTTTGATTTGTTACTGTTTCAAATACTTTTTTTAAAAATTCTTCTTGATATTCAGAACTATAAGGATTTCCTTTAATATATATTCCAGCTTTTTCTCCTGTTTCTTTTAATGCTCCTTTGTCAGAAGTTATAAAAGGAGTTCGACATGCTCTGGATTCCATTATCACATTGCAATAAGTTTCTGGAAATGTATTTGGATATAATAAAAGAGTAGCTCTATCCATATATTCTAAAACTTTATATTGCTTAACTGATCCATGATAAATTATTCCTTTTATTGTTTTTAATTTTGCATATAATTGATTAAAATATAATTGGTCATGTATTTCACCGTCATATATTGCCATGCTTGAAAAAATATGAAGTTTTGCTTTTGGAAATTTTTTTAAAATTTTTCTCCACATTTTGGCTAAAACAACTAATCCACGAAAAGGAGTTGAAGCATAAATAAAATTTAGTGATTCTTTTTCTACTTTTTTTCTTTCATTTGCTCCATTTCCAATAATTATTATTTTATCATCACTAATTTTAAATTGTTTTTTAATCTGCTCTTTATGATATTTTGAAAGCACAATTAATTTATCATATAAATTAAAATATGTTTCAGGAATACCTGCAAAGCAAGGTGAATCAATATCATCCTGTGAATAGAAAACTTTTGCTTTTGCTGTTACTGTGTTTGGTATTGCGTAGCATTTTCTGTAATGGATAAATAAATCGCAATCTTCTTTGATATTAAAAAGGTCTTGAAATGGTCTAAATATTAATTCGTTAATTTTAGTTTCTTTTTTAACTGGAATATAAGCTGTTACTTCATGAACTTTTCCAAGTGCATAAATCATTCTTAAAAGTGCTTGATCTGCACCACCAAGGGGTCTGTCTTTTAAACTTGTTGGTGCTAATTTTGTGCTTGTTGGACTGAATATTATTATTTTCATATTGTTTCACCATTCGCTTTTATTTT
>Ga0075125_10000766_pt1 | contig 14770 bp, 10 predicted proteins | sample AntAceMetag02UKN_FD_69810 | JGI IMG/M metagenome (GOLD analysis project Ga0075125, IMG submission 69810) | Saline lake microbial communities from Ace Lake, Antarctica - Antarctic Ace Lake Metagenome 02UKN | ecosystem: Environmental > Aquatic > Non-marine Saline and Alkaline > Saline | place... | reverse complement strand
AACCTGATTATCTTTAACCAAAATACAGCCGAATGGAAAAGGTGCCTGCTTGGCCTTATTAATTGCCAACCTCATGAATTGCTCATCGCTTATCTTATTGATTGAGGCAGAATTTTTTATCATTGCAATGCTTGGGAATCAAACAATACCTAACAAATTTTTAACATGTTTTTTAAAATTTGTCTGAGAATGACTTTGCATAGAATAATTAGATTGTCATTTTAAAATGACGAGAATTGTAATTGGTGGAGACGGCGGGAATTGAACCCGCGTCTAAGAAGTGTCTAAAAAATGATTTACCAGCTTATCCTGATTAATATAAATGATATCTTCGAATCAGGCAAAAATAGATATCATCTTAAAAAGAAAGAACTTCTCGATGTATAAATCCCAGGTCCACCTATCGAGAATGAGTGGTTGGAATGCTTACTGGCTTAAATTAAGCGTAAGCGAGTGCGGGCTCATGGTCCGCTGAAAAGTTAGCACTTTTCTGTTTTTAGAAGTTTTACAAGGATCTAAACCTTGGCTAGAACATCTTTTTTCTGCTTCTCATCGAAGCCTAACGTCCCCTTTTAAGAGCAATCCTAATTTTTTTATCAATTTCTCTCTTTTTGAGCTTTTCTCTTTTGTCGAATTTTTTGCGACCCTGGGCGAGAGCAATCTCAATCTTAATTATACCTTTTTTATTATACAACCTCAAGGGGACTAATGTCAACCCTTCTTGCTTAGCTTTGTCCCGAAAAGAGCTGATCTCTTTGTTATGTAAAAGAAGTTTTCGAGAGCGATCGGGCTGATAGTGTGGAGGAGCGTTGGCTGGCTGGTAAGGAGGAATATAAGCATTGATTAACTCCATTTCTCCACTAGCATTACAAACAACATAAGCCCCTTTAAGACTGGCCTGCCCTTGTTTGACTGACTTTACCTCCTGTCCCGTTAAAACAATTCCAGCCTCTAGAGTTTTTTTGATAGCATAATCAAAGGTCGCTTTTTTATTACTGGCTAGAATTTTCATCATTCCTATTGTATCATAGATACAGTATTGTCTTTGTTTTAAATTTATTTTGAATAGAAATTTTGAATGGAAGAGTTAATAAAAGGGAAAATTCAAAAGATATTAGTCGAAGCCTTAAAAGCGGTGAAGACTATCAGCGTCGGAGATCAACAATCTCTTCAATGGGGGATTTCTTTTTCTGATGATTTCGGACACGGAGATTATTCTTCTAATCTCGCTTTTGTTTTAGCCAAACGGCTTCAAGATTCTCCTGAGAAATTAGCCCTCGTCCTCGTTAAAGAGATTCAGGCCCAACAGCCTTGGTGGCTTGCCCGGGTTGAAGTCGCTAAACCAGGGTTTATCAATTTTTGGCTCTCTTCTTCTTTTCTAGAAGAAAATTTGAAACAGGTGCTGAAAGAAAAAGAAAAATACGGAAGGGGACGAACTAGGAAAACGATGGTTATTGATTATTCTTCTCCCAATATTGCTAAACCTTTTGGCATCGGTCATCTCCGTTCGACTATTATTGGCCAGGCTATTTATAATATTTATGAATTTCTGGGGTGGAGATGTATCGGCATCAATCATTTGGGGGATTGGGGCACTCAATTTGGCAAAATGATTGTTGCTATCCGCCGTTGGGCCAAAAATCCGTTCCAGTTAAATTTAGAAAATTTGGAAAATTTATATATCCGATTTCATCAAGAGGAGAAAAAAGATACCTCCTTAACTGAAGAGGCTCGGCAATGGTTTAAAAAATTAGAAAATCAAGATCGGGAAGCTTTAACTATTTGGAAAAGATGTGTCCGTCTTAGTCAAAACGAATTTGCTAGAATCTATAAACTTTTGGGTGTCCAAATTGACCATACTCAGGGGGAAAGTTTTTATCTGAAACGGGCTCAAGCTGTTATTCAAGAAGCAACGGTCAAAGGTCTAGCTCAAATCAGCCAGGGAGCTTTAGTTATTAATTTACCGGGGTTTAAAACTCCCCTGCTTTTAAAAAAATCTGACGGGGCAACTACTTATGCTTGCCGGGATCTGGCGGCTATTAAATATCATCGAGAGAGATGGCATCCTGATTTAATGATTTGGGAGGTGGGCCGAGAACAAGAATTTTATTTTCAGCAATGCTTCTTAGCGGCTGAGCTACTGGGCTATGCTTCTTTACCCCAAATGGTTCATGTTGCTCATGGTCTAGTCCGCTGGCCGAACCGAAAACTTTCAACACGAGAGGGCGACACGGTTCATCTCAATGAAGTTTTAGGAAAAGCTATTAAAAAAGCTCGGGAGCTAATCGAGAAATCGGCTACTAGCCGAGAACTGACAGAAAAAGCTAAGAGAGAGATTGCTCAGAGAGTTGGGATTGGGGCCATTAAATTTTACGATTTGTCTCATTACCCAGGAAAGGATATAATATTTAGTTGGCCCGATATTTTAAATCTTGAAGGAAATTCAGGTCCTTATCTCCAATATACTATTATCCGAGGGCAAAGCGTATTGGAAAAAGCCGGACGAAGAAAAAGGAAGTTTTCTGAAGTTAAATTAACTCCTGAAGAAGAAAAAGTCCTCCGAACGATGATGAAGTTTCCAATAGTGGTCAGAGGAGCCGCTTCTAAATTCTCGCCAAATCTTATTGCCAATTTTGCTAATGAATTAGCCCAAGCTTTTAATTTCTTTTATCAAAGTTCCCCTATTTTAAAAGCACCCGAAGACAAAAAGGATTTTCGCCTTGCTTTAACAGCCGGAACAGTCCAGGTTTTAACGAATTGCCTTTCCTTATTAGGGGTGGCTATTCCTTCTAAAATGTAATTACAAGTCTTATAATAAGTCTTAGTAAATCCTTTTAATAATAATTATAAGTCTCAGTAAATCCTTTTAATACTAATTATGGAAGAAGATATTTCTAAAAATGAAGAAAAAACTTTAGAATTTTGGCGATCTAAAAAAATTTTTGAAAAGAGCGTCAAACAACGAGAGGGGAAAACTCCCTTTATCTTTTACGATGGACCGCCCTTTGCGACGGGTCGGCCTCATTATGGTCATTTGTTGCCCTCGACTTTCAAAGACACGGTTCTGCGCTATTGGACGATGCAAGGTTATTACGTTCCTCGGCGAGTGGGCTGGGACTGCCACGGCTTGCCCATAGAAAATCTGGCCGAGCAGCAATTAGGGCTCAAGGGCAAAGATGAAATTGAGAAAATAGGTGTTGATAAGTTTAACCAGACTTGCCGGAAACTTGTTTTCCGGGACCTGGATATTTTTCAAACCACTCTCCAGAGGCTGGGCCGCTGGGCGGATTATGAAAACTACTACGCTACCATGGATAGCTCTTATACGGAGTCCATCTGGTGGGTTTTTAAACAGCTTTATCAACAAGGATTAATTTACAAAGACTATCGGGTGACTCCTTATTGTCCCCGTTGCGGTACGCCTCTTTCTAATTTTGAGTTAAATCAACCGGGAGCTTATCGAGAAACAAAAGATACGGCTGTTTATTTTAAAGTTCCTCTTCAGGGAATGCCTTCAACCTTTCTTCTGGTCTGGACAACTACTCCTTGGACTATTCCGGCTAATTCCGCTATCGCCATCCAGCCATCGGCTGATTACGTAAAAGTAAAGATAAATTCAGATATTCTAGTTTTAGCCAAAGAAAGATTAAACATTCTAGCGGAACAGAATTATCAAATTATAGAAACATTGAAAGGGAAGGATTTAGTGGGAAAAAAATATGTTCCTCTTTATCAAGTCAAGCCGACTCACCAGGAAGACCATCAGGTCTTGGGTGTCGAGTGGGTTTCTGTTGTTGAAGGAACGGGACTAGTCCATCTTGCCCCCTCTTTTGGCGAGGATGATATGAAGGTGGGACAAGCCCATCATCTTTCTACAAAAATTACGGTTGACGAACAGGGGCAGATGATTAAAGGGCTGGGCTTGCCGGGGGAAGGAAGAAATGTTTGGGAGGCGAACGAGGCGATCATTCAAGACTTAGAAACAAGAAGCTTTTTATTTAAACAAGAAATAATTACTCATAATTATCCTTTCTGCTGGCGTTGCGACACGAAACTTATTTATTACCCGATTGACAGCTGGTACGTGGCGGTGACAAAACTGCAAAAGAGTCTTTTGGAAAACAACGAGAAAATTAATTGGGTGCCTGATTATTTAAAGCGGGGTCGTTTTGGTCGCTGGCTGGAAGGAGCGCGTGATTGGTCTATTTCCCGCAATCGATATTGGGGAGCCCCTTTGCCTGTCTGGACCTCTTCTTCGGAAACCAAAGTTATCGGTTCGCGCCAAGAATTAGCTCAACAAAAGTTCAGCTCTAATCATTACTGGTTATTGCGCCACCCGGAAGCAGAAACGAATAAGCAGGGGATTCTCAGTTCTTCTGAAAAGAAATATCCTTTGACGGCTCAAGGAGTGGCTGAGTTAAAAAAAATTCTTCCCGAATTAAAGAAAAAGAAAATAGACTTTATTTTTGCTTCACCGGTTCGCCGAACGAAAGAAACAGCGGAGATCGTTGGCCAGGTATTAAACCTCCAGCCGATATTTTGTAAAGAATTAAAAGAAAGAAACGTCGGTATTTTTGAAGAGAAGACTATCCGAGATTACAAAGCTTACTTCCAAAGCGAAATAGAGAAGATGACAAAGCCAGTTTCTGGGGGAGAAACGGGTAATGAAACAAAACTTAGGATTTATAATTTTCTCAAGAAAATTGATCAAGAATATAAGGAAAAAAATATTTTAATCATTAGTCATCAGGGACCATTAAGGGGTTTGTTGGCGGCTAGTCAGGGATTGACTTCTCGGGAAATAGTTTCCGCTTGGTCCTCTCTAATCTTTAACCTAGCTGAACTGAGGCCCCTGGAATTAAAAATTTTCCCTTACAATGATAAAGGAGAATTGGATTTTCATCGTCCTTTCATTGATGAAGTTCAATTTTTTTCTCAAAAAGGAGAAAAAATGAAAAGAGTAGAAGTTGTTTTTGATTGCTGGTTTGAATCCGGCGCTATGCCCTATGCCCAAAATCATTATCCTTTTGAGAATAAAAAAATTACGGAAAAGAATTTTCCGGCCGATTTTATTTGCGAATCCATTGATCAAACGCGAGGCTGGTTCTATACCCTCAATGTTTTGTCAGCGGCTTTGACTCAAAAAGATATTGGTTTAGGCAAAGACCATCCCGCTTTTTATAATGTTATCGTCCCCGGTTTAGTTTTAAGCGAATCGGGTCAAAAACTTTCCAAGCATCTTAAAAATTTTCCAGACCCTTCCTTAATTTTAGAGAAATATGGGGCTGATGCCTTAAGGCTTTTCTTTTTGACAGCGACTGCTTTGGGTAATAATTATCTTGTTTCGGATAGCAATATTCAACAAGTTTGGCGAAAAGTTATTCTGACACTCTGGCATTCTTACCAATTTTATGAAACTTATCACGTTGAACAGAAAATCATGAAGCCGGAGCCAAAGAATATTCTCGATCTCTGGATTATGTCCCGCCTGAATGGCGTTAATAAATTAGTTGTTGAGAAAATGAAAAAATACCAAGCAGACGAAGCAGCTTTGGCTTTGACAGGATTTATCGATGATTTATCCAATTGGTATATCCGCCGGTCGCGTATCCGTCTGCAAAGTCAATTCTCTTCGGAAAAGGAGCAAGCGTCTTTGATTTTAGGTTATGTGCTTTGGAAATTTAGTTTAATGATGGCTCCTTTTACGCCTTTTATAAGTGAGCGAATCTATCAAGGTTTAATAGGCAAAGATAAAAAACAATATGCGGAATCTGTCCATTTGAATGATTACCCCCAACCGGAAGAAAAATTGATTTCTTCTGATTTAGAAAAATCTATGCAATTGACGAGAGACATTGTCCGCCTCGGGCTTCGTTTAAGAGCGGGTCGGGGATTGAAGGTCCGACAGCCTTTAGCGGAATTAAAAATAGCCGGGGTGGAAGAATTAGACCGGCAACTTTTAGTTCTGATCCAAGATGAATTAAATGTCAAAACAGTTTCTCTGGCTCCGGTCGTGAAGGAAGAGAAGGATTGGGTTGTTTATCAGGAGAATGGTCTTATTTTGGGATTAAATATCGAAATTAGTCCGGCTTTGAAAGAAGAGGGACTGGTCAGAGAGATTATTCATGCTCTCCAGATGATGCGCAAAGACCTGCACTTGAAACCTTCTCAATCAGTGGTCATTTACTATCAATCAGATCCAGAGTTTGAGAGTTTCATTGTTAGCCATCAAAAGATTTTTTTGGAAAAGAATCGTGCTTTGGGAATCCAGAGAGGGGAAGCAAATCAAACCTATGCGGCCCAAAAAGAATTCCAAATTGGCTCGGTTCATTTATGGTTAGCTCTTAATCAAAAGAAATAATGTTAACGAAGGAGCAAGACGAGGTTATTGTTCTGTCGAAGACAGACAAAGGTGAAGCCGATAGAGTATTTACGGTTTTAGCGCAGCATGAAGGGAAAATCAATCTTTTTGCAAAAGGAGAAAGAAAAATTCTTTCGAAATTAAGAAGAGCAATGGACCTTTTTTATTTAACGAGGGCCACTTTTATTGAAAGTCCCATTAGAATCACTTTAACGGACGTGACGCTGATTGATGGTTTTCCCGCCCTTCGCCATAATTGGAGAAAATTTCAGGTGGCGGGCTGGATTAGTGATTTGCTGAATTCGGTTTTGCCCTTAAAAGTAAAAGACGAAGAAATTTTTCTTTTAACCAAAGAAAGCCTGGAAGATCTTAATCAAGCGACGGAATCTTTCCAACGGTATTACTATTATTTCTTTTGGCGGTTTTTAAAGGTTCTCGGTTATCAGCCAGAGATGGGTTTTAGTAAATCTTTTTCAGAAAAATTTTTCGTTTCTTCTTCAAGAGGGATTATAAAATCTAAAACAGGTGAAAGCCGATTGATTAATCCCGAAGTAAAATTTCTTATCCAGTCTATTTTTCAGGGCGAAAAAAAAAGTTTTTATCGTCAAGATATTTCTTTATCTAGCCAGAAAAATCTCACCGAGACTTCAAGTCTTTATTTTGATTTTCTGGCTCTGGTCAAAGATAGTCATTCTTTCGATTTTAAGTTATAATTACTAATTGAAAGCTATCCTTAGCTTTGTAATTAGTAATTGAAAGCTAGTTTTAGATTGTAATTAAAAGCAAATTGAAAAATATCTATGTCTCGATTTTATCGATTTCTCCTTATTTTTATTTTAATTCTTCTCTTGGGAATCGGGGGAACGGGGTGGTGGTTTTATCAAAGGAATCAATCCTCTAAAGGAGACCTTATCCTAGAGCTTTTAGGTCCTGATTCTGTCTCGGCTGGTCAAGAGGTAGAATATACTTTACGCTGTCGCAATCAGGGGCAGGCGACTATTGTTCAACCAGAACTTCTTTTCACTTTTCCGACTCATTCCCAACCGGTGGATTCCCAAGAAGCCGTTATTAGAAAAAATCTTGATAATATTTATCCGGGTCAAGAAAAAATTCTGACTTTTCGGGCTCGTTTGTTCGGCCAGGTTGGAGGGGTAGAAAAGGCCCAGGCTAAGATTGATTATCGATTGAAAGGGTTAAAGGCTTATTATAGCTCTGAAACTCAATTGGCAACTTCAATTGGTAATATTCCCTTAACCTTTGAATTTGATTTACCAAACTCCGTTCCGCCTCAAGAGGAATTTCAATTCTTTATGAATTATGCTTCTAGTTTTGATGATCCTATTTCCGGTCTTGTTATTCAATTAGAATCCCCCGCTGATTTTCAAGTTTTATCAACCCAACCGGAAGGCGTTGAGCAAAAAAAATGGAATCTTCCTATTTTGTTAAATAAAGAAGGAGGGCAGATTAAGATTACAGGGAGAATGAATCAGGAAGGGGGAGAGCAAGAGGTATTTCGAGCTCGCCTTGGTATCTGGACACAGAATCAGTTTGTTCTCCTAAAAGAAATTCGCCAGACCATTCAAATTGCCCATTCGCCTATTTATATTTCTCAACAAATTAACGGACACTTGGACTACGCCGCCAACCCTGGAGATCTCTTGCACTATCAAATTTTCTTCAGAAACGTTGGTGATTATCCTTTAGAAAAGCAGTTTTTAGTAGTTAGGCTAAACGGAGATCAATTTGATTTAAGCAGTCTAAGATCTAAGGATGGATTATACCAGCCAGGAGATAATTCTCTCCTTTGGGATTGGAAAACTAATTCTCAGCTTCGTTTTTTTGATACTCAGAAAGAAGGATCGGTAGAATTTTGGGTGAATCTAAAGAAAGATTGGGATGTCAGTAGCCAATCTCCAGAAGTGAATGACATTGTTGAAATCGACCAAAGCCGAAGAGTCTTTGCCATGAAGATTAATTCTCGCCTAGGGCTGGTTCAGAAAGCCTATCATGACCGTGAATTTTTTGAAGATGAGGGTCCCATTCCTTTTGAAATGGGGAAAACATCAACCTACAGTATTTTTTGGCAAGTGAGTAATTCTTATAACGAAGTGCAAAAGATAAAAGTGCAAACGACTTTGCCGAAAGGCATTTGGTTTAATCATCAATCTTTTCCTGAAGACGAGGGAAAAAATTTACATTATGATACGCTGACCAATAATTTAATTTGGGACATTGGCCAACTTGATCCAGAACAAAAAGCAACAGTTGCTTTTCAACTTTCTCTAACTCCTCAAAATCAAGACGATCTTCAGTTGCCCTTGATTGATGCCTCTTCTATCTCAGGGATAGACCAATGGACAAAAGAAACTATTACGACGATAACCCCAGTTATAAAGGATTTAAGTACGACCGTAAACGAACAACTCTAAACAAGACTTATGGACGACCTAATAGGGAAAATTATTTCTTTAGCCAAGAGAAGAGGCTTTGTTTTTCCAGATTCAGAGATTTATGGAGGTTTTAGCGCCGCCTATGATTTTGGTCCTTTAGGAACGGCCCTCAAAAACAACATTAAAGAAGAATGGAGAAAATCCATTGTTTCTCGCAATCCCTCGGTAGCGGAGATAGATACACCGATTATTATTCATCCTAAAGTTTGGGAGGCTTCCGGGCATCTAGATCATTTTTCTGATCAATTAGTGGAATGCAAAAAATGCCATCACCGCTTTAAGGAAGAAGAAATTAAAGAAGGACATTGTCCTCTTTGCGGGGGAGAATTAACTTCTCCTCGAATCTTTCATTTAATGATGAAGAGTTTTGTGGGGCCGGTGGAAGACGAACAATCTGTTGTTTATTTACGGCCGGAAACTTGTCAGGGTATTTTTCTAAATTTTAAAAATGTGGCGCAAGCGATGAGAATGCATTTGCCGATGGGTATTGCCCAAATTGGCAAGGCTTTTCGAAACGAAATTAATCCTAAAAATTTTATTTTCCGCACTCGTGAATTCGAGCAAATGGAGATGGAATGGTTCTGCCGAGAAGAAGAAGCAGAAAAATGGTTTGAGCATTGGAAAGAACAAAGGAAACAATGGTATCTTGACTTAGGCATTAAGCCGGAAAATATTAGATGTCAGGAAACGCCCAAAGAGAAATTAGCCCATTACGCTAGAAAAGCGGTAGATATTGAATATCATTTTCCTTTTGGCTGGCAAGAGATTGAAGGCATTCATTATCGGGGCGAATATGATTTAAAAAATCACATGGAACATAGCCACGGCGATCTAGCTTATCGAAACCCGAGCACCCAGGAAGAATTGGTTCCTCACGTGGTAGAGATTTCAGCTGGCGTCGAAAGAACTTTATTAGCTTTTTTAACTGATGCTTACAGCGAAGTCAGCGGCGGGAGAGGAGGAGGTTCTAAACAAAAAGAGGAAGTGATCCTTCGTTTATCGCCGAGATTAGCCCCTTTTCAGGTAGCGGTTTTTCCTCTTCTTGGGAAAGAAGATAAACTTGTTAAGCAAGCGAAGGATGTTTTCCAAAAATTAATTCGTTCTTTTCACGTTAGCTATGACGCTAACGGATCTATTGGCCGCCGCTATCGCCGCCATGATGAAATCGGAACACCTTTAGCAGTCACGATTGATTTTCAAACCCTACAAGATCAAACAGTAACTTGTCGGGATCGGGAAACAATGAAACAGATTCGGGTACCGATTGTTGAGTTATCAGCAACAATAGCGAAGCTTATTAATCAAGAATAAAAAAAATGAAAAAAATCACAATCACTCTGAACAATCAACTAAGATTGTTATTTATTCCCCAAGAAAAAGCAAAGACAGTGACTTTCTTGGTTTTAGTCGGGGCAGGCTCTAAATACGAAAGTAAAGAAATTAATGGAGTTTCTCATTTTTTAGAACATATGCTTTTTAAGGGAACGAAGAAACGACCAACCCCTTTAGAAATAGCTTCGGTTCTAGACAGAATCGGAGGCAGTTATAATGCTTTTACTGATCGAGAATATACGGGTTATTTTGCGAAGGTTAGGCCGGAACATTGGTCTCTGGCTCTTGACTGGGTCAGTGATATTTTCCTTCATTCTCTGTTAAGACAAGAGGATATCCAACGAGAGAGAGGAGTGGTTTTAGAGGAATTGAATATGTATCTTGATACTCCTCTACAATATGTTAGCGAAATTTGGGAAAATTTACTTTATGGCGATCAGCCGGCTGGGTGGGATATTATCGGGACTAAGGAAACTATTTCTGGCATTAACCAAGAGAAAATGCTTGATTATTACCAAAATCATTATTCGTCTCAAAATACGGTCATGGGTATAGCCGGAAACTTAGAGGACATTGAGAAAATACAGCAAGGAGTGGAACGATCTTTCCAAAGTATTGGTACCGGAGATCCCCTAGGAAAGCCCATGGTTGTGGAAAAGCAGGAAAAGCCTCAAAGCCTGGTCAGATTTAAGAAAACCGATCAAACTCATCTTAGCTTGGGCGTCAGAGCTTATAATTTAAAGGATGACCGACGCTGGGCGCAGGCTGTTTTGTCTGTTATTCTAGGGGGAAATATGAGTTCCCGCTTGTTTAATCTGATTCGGGAAAAGCACGGCTTAGCTTATTATGTTCACACTTTTGCCCAAACTTATACGGACACGGGTTATTTAACAACTCAAGCGGGAGTGACTAATCAGAAAGTGGAAATGGCGGTTAAATTAATTTTAGAAGAGTACCAAAAAGTAGCTCAACAAGGAGTAGAAAAGCAGGAGGTGGAAGAAGCTAAAGAATACTTAAAAGGCTCTTTGTCTTTATCTCTCGAATCTTCTGATAGCTTTGCAAGTTTTTATGCTCGCCAGGAATTATTAAGTCCCGAAACTTTCTCTCCGGAAGAGTTGGCTCAAAAAATTAGCCAGGTTACGATAGAAGACGTTAACCGGCTTGCTCAAGAATTATTTTCCGATTCCAAACTTAATTTAGCTTTAATCGGTCCCTACCATCAGGGAGATTTTGATGGTATCCTTAAGCTGAAATAAATTATGAGTCTTAGTAAATCCTCTTAACAATAGTTATGGAAGATCACTATCTAGACATATCTTGGAAAGCTATTTTAAAGGTGGCGTTTACCGCTGCTTTGTGTTATCTCTTGTTTTTAATCCACGACATTCTTATTTGGTTTTTGTTTGCTTTAATTATTTCTATCCTTTTGAGGTCGCTTATTGATTTTTTCTATCATCGCAAAGTTCCTTATTGGTTATCTGTTTTACTGACTTACGTCGTTATTTTTGGATCTTTAGGAGGAATGATTTATCTCATTATGCCTGTCATGATTGGCGAGGTTCGCCAGGCTATTGTCGCTCTCCCCGTTTATCTTGCGCAATTGCAGGGTCCCTTACAAAGAGCCGGCATTGAGATTCCCTTTGCGTCTTTGCAGCAACTTTCCTCTTATTTTTTACAGCAAACCCCACAAGGTATTACCCAGTTTCTAGGCCATCTTTTCGGAGGGCTAGCTTCAGCGGCTTTTGTTTTAACCATGGCGGTCTTCCTTTCTTTTGAAAAGAAAGGGTTCGGAGAAATGATTGCATTTTTATCGTCTCACCGTTATCAAGACAGGATATTAAGAGCCTGGAAGAGTAGCCGCCGGGAGGTGAGTCATTGGTTCGGGATGAGAATTATCGGTTCCCTTTTTATCGCCCTGACTTATTTTTTAACCTATCAGCTTTTCGGAATTAAAGCGGCTTTGGTTTTAGCTTTGGTGGCTGGGATTTTAGATTTTATCCCTTATTTTGGGCCACTGGTGGCTATTGCCCTGGGAGGTCTTTTAACGGGTTTCCAATTTTCTTGGCCATTGGCCGCAGTTGTGGCGATGATTCTTTTTGTTTTTCAAGCTATCGAGGGCCATCTTTTAACGCCTCTAGTGGGAAAGAAATTAATTGGCTTGCCACCTTATCTTATTCTCCTGGCCATTACTGTTGGTGGCCTGCTTTTTAATTTTATGGGATCTTTGTTAGGTATCCCCGTTGCGGCAATTATTTATCGTTTTGTTATTGATTTTAAAACAGGAGCCTACCAAGGAGAAAGCTCGGAGAGCCGAAGAGTAGAAATTGAGTAATATGAAAGCTACTCTTTATATTATTGCGGGGCCGATTGGCAATCTTGAAGATTTAACCTTTCGGGCTAAGAGAATTTTAGAAGAAGTAGATTTTATTCTGGCCGAGCATCCTCGTTATCTTCAGCGGCTTCTTTCTTTTTATAAAATTAAGACGTCGGTTTTGTCTTATCATCAGCATAGTTCTCCCTGGCAGAGGCATAGAATTGTGAATTTATTGCAAGAAGGAAAAGAATTAGCGTTGATGACTGATGCCGGAACGCCAGGGATTGCTGACCCGGGCAATGAGTTGATTCAAGAAGTTAGAGCCAGTGTAGAAAGCATAAAAATCATTGCTCTTCCCGGCCCGAGTGCTTTAACGACGGCTGCCAGTCTTTGTGGCTTCCGCATGGATAAGTTCTTTTTTCTAGGATTTTTACCGAAGAAGAAAAAAAGGAATGCCTGGCTGAGAGAAATAGCCAATTATTCTTATCCGGTTATTTTTTACGAATCACCCTATCGTCTTTTAAAAACCCTTGATCAATTAGCTGATCTGAATCAGGATTTAGAAATTTTTGTTGGTCGGGAATTAACAAAAAAATTTGAAACTACTTACCAGGGGAATATCAGAAAAGTGATTTCTAAACTTCAAGAGGGTAGAATAAAAGGTGAGTTTGTCGTTATTCTTAATCATCATGGAAAAAGATAAGTATTTTATTTCAACGGCTATCGACTATATTAATGCTGCTCCGCATTTAGGGCATGCTTTGGAAAAAATCCAGGCTGATGTCTTGGCTAGATATCAAAGAAAGCAGGGACAGAAAGTTTGTTTTGTCTCGGGAACAGACGAGAACGGGCTAAAAATTGTCCAGGCTGCCGAAAAACAAGGATTAAAAGTTGAAAAGTTTACCGAAGCTAAAAGCCAGGAATTTAAAAATCTTCAAAAGGTTTTGAATCTCTCTTATGATAGTTTTGTCCGCACTTCTAGCCTAGAAAATAAAGAAGCAACGGAAAAATTCTGGAAAAAGATTAAGAAAGATATTTACAAAAAGAAATACGAGGGATTATATTGCGTTGGTTGCGAAGCCTTTTTGAAAAAGGAGGCTCTTGTTAAGGGGCAGTGTCCAGTTCATCATCTACCGCCTCAGCTAGTGAAAGAAGAAAACTACTTTTTAAATCTTTCTCAATACAAAAAGAAGTTAAAAAAGATGATTGAAGAGGAAGAGTTAAAAATTGTTCCGGGTACTTATAAACAGCAAGCCTTGAGCTTTTTGGAGGAGGACATAGAAGATATGTGTATTTCTCGGTCAGCAGGGAGAGCTCATGACTGGGGGCTGGGCGTTCCGGGTGATCCTTCTCAAAAAATTTGGTGCTGGTTTGATGCTTTAATCAGTTATCTGACGGCTATTGGATATGGGCAAGATAGTAAAAAATTCCAAGACCGGTGGGGAGCTGATGTCCAAAAAATTCATTTTATCGGCAAAGATATTCTTAAATTTCACGTTATCTATTGGCCTGTTATGCTTTTAGCGGCCGGGCTTCCTCTTCCTTCTATTATATATATCCATAGCTTTTTAACGATTCAGGGGGGCAAGATGTCCAAGAGCCATGGGGAAGTCGTGAACCCAGAGAGTTTAGTCAAACAATATTCGACTGATGCCTTGCGTTATTTTCTCTTGAGAGAAGTGTCCTTGAAGAAAGACGGAGATTTTTCAGCCAAGCGCTTTAAAGAACGATATCAAGACGATTTAGCTAACGGTTTAGGCAATTTAGTTTCGAGAATTATTAGTCTGCCTAAGCCAATGGAGGAAGATTCCAGTTTGGTTAATGTAGAAGCGGAAAGTGCCCTTGAGGAGGTGGGTAAGAAATATGACCGAGCTATGTCTAACTTTCATTTTCGCGAGGCTTTAATCTCGGTCTGGGAGCTAATGGCTTTCTGCGACCAATATATTGACCAAGAAGAGCCTTGGCAGGAAAAAAGAAAGAATAGCGAAGAAGTTATTAGCGACCTTCGTTTAATTCTAGGAAACATCGCAGATTTTTTAGAGCCCTTTTTACCAGAGACTGTAGAAAAAATTAGAGCTCAACTGCAAGGCCGCGTGGGGAAATCTATTTTGTTTCCTAAGATTAAATGAAGCTTAAGCTTATTGATACTCATGCTCATTTAAATTTATCGGCTTTTGATCAGGACCATGATCAGGTAATCCAGTCCTGTCTTAAGGAAGAGATCGGTATGATTAACGTGGGGACAAATTACCAGACTTCTGTTCGGGCGGTAGATTTAGCCAAGGCTTATCCCAAAGATGTTTGGGCGGCTAT
>Ga0075125_10000765_pt1 | contig 14778 bp, 11 predicted proteins | sample AntAceMetag02UKN_FD_69810 | JGI IMG/M metagenome (GOLD analysis project Ga0075125, IMG submission 69810) | Saline lake microbial communities from Ace Lake, Antarctica - Antarctic Ace Lake Metagenome 02UKN | ecosystem: Environmental > Aquatic > Non-marine Saline and Alkaline > Saline | place... | reverse complement strand
ATATAGATTTATTCAACAAAATAGATGGCGTTGGAATAAATTTATAATCATTGCGAATTTCACATCTGTCTTTACACTCATTTTTTACATAATTAAAAAACAAATCCATATTATTATTATTATTATTATATGAATTTGTTTTTTATATTGTTTTTATAAATATAAAAATAACAAGTAATCTAAAAATAATACTGGGATAATACAAAGAGATCCAAATTAATGAGTAAACTGAATACGGCGTTAAACAAACAAGAAGTAAAAAATGGCCAATTAATAAAAAAAGACCAAACTAAAAACTCTATTAAACTGTATCCTCATTTAGATGACGCTAACTTTAACCAAAACATTGCCGAAAAACGTGAATTCTACAATACACAATATGATGGCACAATTACCAATGTTTTAGATAAATCAGACCACTTAGCGAATTTAGCTACATTTGAACTCTCGCCCCACCAAATTTTCATCAAAAACTTTCTCTCAATGTACACCCCTTATAATAGCTTACTTCTATATCATGGCCTTGGCTCAGGAAAAACATGTTCAGCAATTGGTGTGTGTGAGGAAAGACGCAACTACATGCGAAATATGGACGTCCCCATGTCAAAAATGTATGTTATTGCAAGCCCTGCCGTACAAGAAAATTTCAAGCTTCAATTGTTTAGCAAATCAAAGCTAAAAGTTGGAAAAAATGGTGAATGCACTTACGATGGCTGTGTTGGAAATAACATTCTTAACGAGATAAACCCTGGCAACATTCCGTACCAAGGAAGCGTCCAAGAAATCACCGACCATATTAAACAAGAAGTGCACAAGATTATTCGTGCGTCTTATTCGTTCATGGGCTATGAAAAATTTTCTAACTTAGTTGGTACTAAGTTTAAAGATAAAGGTATTAGCAATTTTTTTAACAACCGTCTCATTGTTATTGATGAAATACACAATATTAGAAAGCAAGACTCAACAATATCAGAAAACTTAACACACATGCTTCAACAATCTAAAAATACACAGTTACTGGTATTAACAGCAACACCCATGTTTAACCATTACACAGAAATAGTGTGGCTTATCAACCTTCTTAACACAAATGACAATCGTGGCATTATTAGTATTAAGGATGTATTTACTGATGATGGTGAGTTTGTTAAAGGCGGAAAAGAATTGTTGGTTAGAAAAATGACAGGGTATATATCCTATGTTAGGGGTGAAAATCCATACACGTTTCCGTTTCGGATATATCCTAATATTTTTTCACCGAAAAATACCTTTCCATATATTCCGCTCCCAAATATAAAACCGAATGGTGCGATTATTGAACAACCCATAATGTACTTAAAACCATATTTAACGCCTATGGGCTCATATCAAATGACTATATATCGGCAAATTATGAATTACCAAATAAAACATGATGGTAATTTATATTCCATCAACAACATATCCAAATGCATTCAGTGCTCTATTATTGCATATCCCAATGTTAAACAAAATCCCATATTTCATGACGAAGAATCAGAATCAGAGTCAGAATCAGAGTCAGAGTCAGACTCAGAGTCAGAGTCAGAGTCAGGGTCAGAGTCAGAGTCAGAGTCAGAGTCAACTTCATTAAAAATTAAAATGAATATGACTCAACCCAAACAAATTATAGATGATAATGAACATATAGAAGATAATGATAAAGAGTTTAACCAAGATTTTATAAATAAATATTTAAAAACTCACATATCTGATGAAGTGGAGGATTCTCAATTAATTGGCGTACAAGGGTTAAAAAAACTAATGAAATACAATATGTCAAACAATGAATTAACAAACTTTGAATACAAGCCAAATATGCCACATATATTTAAACTGAATAAAATTAAAACATATAGTTCTAAAATGTTTACCATTTGCAATATGTTAGCATCAAACAAGGATGAGGGTATTATTTTGATTTATTCCAAGTATATTTATGCGGGAATTTTGCCTATGGCTCTTGCCTTAGAAGAGATGGGCTTTAACAATGGCTCATCCAGAGGAAATTTAATGAAGTTAAACAAAAAAAAAAATAACCAAAACTATGTTATGATTACAGGAAATAAACTACTTACACCCGATCTTAGCATTATTGATAAAATAAACCATGCTGATAATTTACAAGGAGAAAAAATTAAGGTTGTGATAATTTCTGATTCAGGATCAGAGGGAATTGACTTGCAGGGAATACGTCAGATTCATGTCTTAGACCCATGGTTTAATCTTAACCGCATTGAACAAATTATTGGGCGTGGAGTTAGAAACTTTAGTCACCGCCGACTTTCATTTGATAAACGCAATGTGGAAATATTTTTACACGCATCAACCATAACAGACAGAGACAATAATTTTGAAGAATCTATGGACTTGTACCAGTACCGTATTGCTGAAAAAAAAGCTATTCAAATTGGTAAAGTATCACGTATAGTAAAAGAGAATTCGGTTGACTGCATATTAAATAATGCTCAGACTAACTTTACTGCTGAAAACTTTGCTGACCAGCCTGTTACCATTAAGCTTTCTGATGGTCAAATCATTAATAATTACACATTTGGTGACCAGCCTTTTACCAGCATATGCGATTACATGGCAACATGCGACTATTCGTGCAATAAACACGTAAATTCTAACGATATTAACGATACAACATACAACTTAACATTAGCTAACACAAATACTGAAAAAATCGTGAAACAAATTAAGTATTTAATGGCTGATAGTTTTTTTTATAAAAAAAGAAATTTAATTTCATATATTAATTCTGGATTACGCTCATATCCTGTAAATCTTGTAAACTTGGCTTTAGACAGTTTTATTGAAAATAATGTGACAATTTATGATAAATATGGGCGAGAAGGTACTTTGGTTAACATTGGTGAGTATTACTTGTTTCAGCCAAATACAATCAATGTTGCAAATTTGTCAATTCAAGACAGAAGTAATAAATTAAAAGTGAATTATGATGTAATTCCGTTTCAACGCGATTCTTTAAAACAAATTACAAATTTAAAAAATAATGCAAATATTCATGTTGGTCAAGATATTTTTATGGAACTTTATAGAAAATACAAAGTAACTAAAGTTGCGAGTAAACACGCAAGAATAAGCACAAGCAAAAAATCTGTTGAAGAATTATTTGGTGAGACAATTTTCTTTTTAAGTGATAATAAAACTAAATATAATGAAAAAAAAGTTAATATATATATAACGTTATTTATTCACCACCTTTTTGATAAAATAGTTTCAATAATTGATAAAATAAACTTAATTAATTTTGTTCAAACTAATAACTTTGATAATATTGAGTACGACATTCGTGATGAAATAAAGTCTTCCCTTTTTTTTTCTGATCTTGCTCAATATATTTTAACCAAAACATTTTTATATCGTAAAGGATTATATATTTATTTTATTGTGGACCCTATTCTTAAAAAAGAAGATATAGATAAAATTTCTGGCAAATACTTTAAACTTAATGATACAAGTACATTATGGGAAGAGACACCTGGATTAATGCGGGATGAGCTTAAAACTGCTCAAAATAACCATTTTAAAATTAATACAACAAATCGCACCATTAATGGCAAGACGCTAAGCCAAAAAACAGGATTTATTGGCTACCCGTCTCGCGACCCTAATATGAAAATATTCAAAATTAAACTTGTGGATACCATTAAATACAGTAATCAGGTACAAACATTAAAAGGGCTTAATTGTCTCCAAGAAAATCCCGAGAAAATTTTAGACAAAATTCAATGGGTATCAACTGCATCTGATAATATATTATACAACTTTAACCAATTAACAGATAAAAAATCAAGAGACTGGCTTTGTATTTTGCTTGAACTTACATTTCGGCGTTTAAATGAACTTAGTGCAAAAAATCATACATGGTTTGTTTCCACTGAGGTTGCAGTTGAGTTTAGCTTTTAAAAATATTTAATAAAATAATATAAATACAATTAATATTATTATTAAATGCACAAACTATCATTTTCCTCATCTATACACTTTAGCCCATCATTTAGATTTACACGATTTGCATGCAAAAATGGGCATTTATAATTAATCATGAGGAGTTCAGCAGTTACTATTATGAAATTGATGGAGAGCCTCGTAGTTGGTAATTTATGCATAGTGGTTGGTTGCTCGTACTAAATGATTAATGTTTTCTTTGTCTAACATACTATGTCCCGCTAAGGTTGCGTAAAACGTAGCGTGTGGCATTTTTTCGTGTAATTCGTATGCAGTTATCAATGGGCAAATCATGTCATATTGTCCATTAACGATTGTCATGGGAATCTTTTTAATTTTAGCCAAATTCTCTGTTTCCAAGACATAGCCCTCACGCGGGAAAAAACAATTGTTGACAAAGTAGTGATGCTCAATAACAGCCATAGGAATATAATTCTTTGTTTTTTTTAAATCTTTCATTATTTCTTTATGAGAATTCGGTATGAGATGAGCAATTGATGCTTCCCATTGAGACCAAGCTAAACATGCTGTATCTCGTTCTTTTGGACCCATGCTTCCATTAAATCGCTTTCCAAATGCTTTCACTAAATCGCCCCGCTCTTTTGGCGGAATTGCGTCAATATAATACTGCCACGCTTCAGGAAATACGTGGTTTGCTCCAGGTCCTTGTTGTATCCAGTCAAGTTCGCTTTTTCGCATAACAAAAATACCACGCAGTACTAATTCAGAAACAACTGTGGGATGTTTCATTGCGTATGCCAACGACAGGGTTGAGCCCCATGAACCGCCAAACACTTGCCATTTGTTCACATTCAGCAGATTGCGAATCTTTTCAAAGTCAGCAATTAGGTCAGGAGTGGTATTGTTTTTAATTTCACCAAATGGCGTGCTTTTTCCCGCACCACGCTGGTCCACGAGAACGATAAAATATTTTTTGGGGTTAAAGTAACGAGCATAAGTTGGCACAGTACCACCACCTGGACCGCCATGCACGACCAATACTGGCTTTCCTTTGGGGTTTCCATATAAAAAATAAGCAATTGTGTGAATGTCGGATACTTTTAAAAACACCGTTTTAAATGCTTTAATCTTTGGGTAAAAATCTGTATCTCCATACTCGTCACTCCCTTTGCGTTTTTTTGTTTTAGAATGCGTAGACATTTTTTTACGCAAAGTGCTAACCATCTTGTTATGACATTATAATTTAATATAATTTAATATAATATGATTTAATATAATATGTTAGTTTTACCCTAAAACCTTAAATTTAGAAACATACATGCCAAACATAATAAGAACCATGCCAACATAATCATCCATGCTGGTTGACAAGTTTAGCCAAAATGTGTTGGACAAAATTTGAGCGAAAAAGTCAAACACGTAAGAAGTTAAAGAAATCTGTGCGGGATTTAAAAAGGTATTTCCAATACGATTTGCAGGAATTACAAACAACCACTCAATGGATGCCCAAAACTCGGAAGTAATAATTTTTTCTATAATTGACGCATTTTTACCATCGCCTGTTGTCTGCGAAAACATAGCAATGTCCATAGTTAAGCCAACTAAAACATTTAATATAAACCAAATAATTACAATTTGATAAAACTTCATTCTTTTATTAAGGGTATTTTTTATTTTTATTTATTAAATTCATTGTTGCAAAAATGAAATTAAACCAATATCAATATGCTTCAATAGATTAATTAGCTTGATGAATAATCATGAATTTTGCATCTACGACTTTAATCAAATCGACAAGTTAGAAGAGAATGACGAGTCTGTGTTTCATATTCAAATATTTGCAAAAAATATGGAGGGTCATGACGCATCAATAACCATTCAAGACTATGAGCCGTTCTTTTACATTAAACTACCTAGTACATGGAAAGGTCCAGAAAAAAACAAGTTGTTTGAATTTTTGCAAGCCAAGCTCGGTACCACATTAGGTCAAGAACTTCTTAGTTCGTCTCTAATTCAAAGCAAAACATTATACGGGTTTGATAATGGCAAAAAATACAACTTTATGATTCTTCGGTTTAGCAACATGATTGCTTTTAACAAGTGTAAGAGCTACTGGTTTGAATATGCTGATAGTGTTGAGGATCCTGCCACTAAAGAGTATTGTTTAAAGGAAAAAGGACTATACTACAACAAGGTTCATTTGCAGTTGTATGAAGCCAATATTCCACCCATTCTTCGCTATCTACATATTCGTAAAATTAGTCCGTCAGGCTGGATTAAAATTGACAGTAAAAAAGCACATTGTATAACAGAAGAAAACGACAAGACAACTCATTGTGCTTATGAATATATTTCGGGACAAAGGTATGTTACTCCTTTACCTGAAAAAGAAGACCGACCTCCTTTAAACAAAATGAGCATGGACTGTGAAATGAGTAGCAGTCACGGCGACTTTCCTGTGCCCGTAAAAAACTATAAAAAACTCGCAAGTCAAATGATAGAACTGTTTCTTGAAATGCCAATTGGTGATAAAGTCACCAATGAGGTTTTACAGACTATCTTGGTGGCAGCTTTAACAAAACCAATACATAAAGACCAGACAGCATCAAATGTACCAAAAATTGACCTGGTTTTTCCCAAAGAACCAATTGAAATAAATGAAGTAAATGTGCGAATTCAAATGTGGCTCAAAGCCAAAGTATCAGACTATGCCAACGACGCAAACGTAAATGAACTTAAAAAACTCAACACTCTGGACAAAATGTTTTCCAAAAATAATATGCGTGAAACCACAACAACTGCTTCAGATAAAAAGACAAAAGACGATAATGACGATAACTCTGAGTCAGACAATGATGAGTCAGACAATGATGATGATAACGAAGAACCTGCTGTGTCAAAATCTGCAGATATTTATGCAGTTGGAGAGTATTTTCAAAAAGATGAAAAACTGGTTCGGTGTACACCTAAAAAACCAAAGACTACAACAATTGTTGATATTATTAACGATTCATCGTTCACTAAAGAGGGAAAGCTAACAGAACTGCTTCTGTCTCTTAATTCTGCGTTTCCCGCTTTGCAAGGTGACATTGTAACTTTTATTGGGTCTACATTTTTGCGAGAAGGAGAAAAAGACATGTACTTGAACCATTGCATTGTTCTTAATACGTGCGACCGATTACCTACATCAAACTCGGTGGTTGAAGTGTACGACACAGAACGTGAGGTATTGCTGGCTTGGACACGACTCATGCATCGTGAAAATCCCGACATCGTAATAGGATACAATATATTCGGTTTTGATTACGAATTTATGTTTCGCCGTGCCAAAAAATGTGGGTGTGCTGATGAGTTTTTAACTCTTTCTAAAAACAAGAACCAAATGTGTGCCAAATATGACTTTAAAACACAAGAGTATGATATTGAACGCAGTTCAATCACTATTTCCACAGGAACATACGACTTGTCCATTATAAAAATGCCTGGAAGACTGCAAGTTGACTTACTAAATTACTTTCGCAGAACTACAATTATGTCGTCCTACAAACTGGATAGCGTGGCAAGTGATATTATTGGAGACCAGGTAATTTCAAAAGAGTTTTTACCTAATAAAGTGGTTCGATGCTTGACAAAAAACATGATGGGACTCTCTGACGACTGCTGGGTTCATTTTATTTTGGAAAATCATTCTTCTAAATACTTTAATGGTGGAAAAAAGTACCGCATCACAAAAATAAATACCAAAGAAAAATGGTTTGAAGTTGAAGGATTTCACTCGGCAGATGACCTGGTCGGGCTAACCGCAAAAACAGTCAAGTGGGGGTTAGCTAAGGATGATGTAACACCCAAAGATATATTTCGTTTAACCCATGAAGGTCCTGCATCTCGTGCTATTGTTGCAAAATATTGTATTCAAGATTGCAATCTAGTTCATCACTTGTTTAATAAAGTAGACGTGCTGACTGGTTTGGCAGAAATGGCCAAGTTATGCAGTGTTCCAATGAGTTATCTCGTATTTCGAGGTCAGGGCATTAAGTTAACAAGTTTCTTGGGGAAAAAGTGCAGAGAGAGAGGCGTTTTAATGCCCGTAATTCGTAAAGGTAGTCGCAATGATGCATATGAAGGAGCCATTGTTTTAGACCCTTTTACAGGAATTTATTTGGATGACGCAATTGCAATTGGAGACTTTGCATCTCTATACCCGTCTGGAATGCAGTCCGACAACCTTTGTCTCAGTAGCAAGGTTTGGCAAAAAGTATATGACCTGGATAATAACTTGGTCAGAGAGGTTGGCGTAAAAGACGCCGATGGAAATTTTATTTACGACAACTTGCCTGGACACAAGTACGTGGATATTCCGTTTAAAACTTATGCATGGACCATTAATCCACTCAATCCAAAGGCCAAGGCTAAGCGACTGCACACGGGCAGTAAGGTATGTCGCTTTGAACAAACAGAGGCAATTTTACCATCAATTTTAAAAGAACTGCTCAAGGCCAGAAAGAACACACGAAAGCTTATCCCTGGTGAGTCCGACCCCTTTATGCAAAATATTCTGAATCAACGTCAGAACGCATACAAGGTCACAGCAAATTCTTTATATGGCCAAACAGGAGCAAAAACAAGTACATTTTACGAGCCCGATGTGGCGGCATCCACCACTGCCATCGGCAGAAAGTGCCTTATTTTTGCCAAAAAAATCATCGAGGACTGCTACGGAGAAAAAGACATGATTATGTCAACAAAGGAAGATGGCGACGTACTTATTAAACCCGCCTATGTATATGGAGACACAGATTCAGTATTCTTTAAACTAAATTGCCGAAACCCAGTTACTAAGACCCCAATTGTCGGCGAACTCGGCGTGAAAATTACCATTGAACTGTCACAAATAATATGTCATACAATTTCCAAGTTTCTCAAAATGCCACACGACTTTGAATATGAAAAAACATATTGGCCGTTTATTATTCCCTCAAAAAAAAGATATGTTGGCGAAAAATACGGGAAGGACTGCACTCAGCACAAGCGAAATAACATGGGCGGGGCAGCAGTTAAGCGTGACTCGGCTCCTATTACCAAAGACTTGTTGGGCCGAGTTACTGATGTTATCATGATGGATAAAGACTTGATTGCAGCAATTAATGTTGTTACCACAACGCTTACCAAATTAGTGGCTGGAGAAATTGGCATGGACCAATTAGTCATTACAAAGTCTCTGGGCTCATCCTACAAAAATCCAAAACGTATTGCACACAAAGTGTTGGCAGACCGCATTGCCGAGAGAGAGCCAGGAAATAAACCAACATCAGGAGACAGAATTCCGTTTGTATATATTATTAATCCTGAAAAGCAACGCATCGCAGAACTCAAAGGCAAGGCAAAAAAAAACGCACCAAAAATACTGGGCGGAGAGTGTATTGATACTCCTGCTTTTATCAAAGCACATGCAAATACATGCAAAATTGACTATGGGTACTATATTACCAATCAGCTGAATAATCCATTATCACAAATGTTTGCCTTGGCTTTAGAAGATATTATGAGACAACAAAAAAAGGAAAAAGTTTTAAATTTCTTTCAAAAACAGGTTAAACTAAATGAAAAAGTTATAAGAACTAATCCAAAGCATGATAAATTAACCGAAGCCGAATTGTTGGAGAAAATTAATAAGAAAAATCTTAAGTTTAGAGAAAAAACAACAAGCGATCTTATCTTTGGACCATTTATCAAAGCATTAAAAAATAGTGCCAACAAAAATCAAGACATTACCAAGTTCATGGGTTTAGTAAAAAAATAATAAAGCATACAAATAATATTTGGATAAAGTAAGCATACATACAATGAGAATTAAAAAGTGCCAGCCAGGATTTATTTGTTTAGACAATGTTGCCGTTTTTTTATTATTGGTCGCATTTGCAGGAATATGCTATTACATGTCTTTGTCAAATAAACAGGAAAATATAAATGTTAATGTTGATGTTGATACACAGCCCAGTCAAGCAGGTTATTTTGGTGGTTTATTGCCAAGTTTTCCATATAACAACTTACCCATGACAATGGGTTCCACGTTTGGATTAGGTTTAGGTAATTCTTTGGTTTCAGACCCTTTGCTAAACCCATACAATCCTCCATTACGCGATGAACGATACTTTGTTGGTGGTGCTGGTTCTACAGTGCCTTTGGGAACGGTTCCAATTAATGTAGCGACCAGTTCTGTTAACACGGCTTATCGTCAGGTTGGTATTCTTACTCCTCTTAATGAAACATCCAAAGACAATATTCTTCCGCTTATGGGTCGCCCCCTGTTTACAAGTCGTAGTAAATGGCAGTACTACAGTATTTCCAACCAGCACAACAACGTAAAACTACCAATATTAGTTAAACAGAAAAACGGACTCAATGAATACGGTGTGGACGAAGTCTATGCAGGCGACACAGTTTTAGTCGAAGGTACCGACCAAACGTACAAGGTAACTAAATATGAAGAATCCACCATTCAGTATTTGCCTTTTTAATAAATAATTAATCTAGTGTAATATATAATTATTATTTAAGTTTTGTAAACAACTCGCTATTGTATATGTCGGTATGATTGCCAGATGAACTACTTAGTTCAGGTCTCTTAAATAAAGGTACAATTTCATGAATATGACATTTCAAGTTATTTCCTTGATAACTTCTACAATATCCATTAGTTTTAAGAGCTTGTTGAGCTTCTTCCTGACATTTTGAACATGGTAGCATCTTTATTAATTTGTTTATTTATTTTAACAATTAACGCATTAAAATAAAAATGAAATAATTAGTGTTACTTAAAACATATCAAACATATCAAACATAATGAATTTAGAATTACCAATGTGTTTATTGGATTGGATAAATCCAAATAATATAAATTATAGGTTGTGTGATAATCCGTCAGAAGGTGCTATGCAGTTGCTAGAAAAAAATCCAGATATAATAGATTGGAAGTATTTGTCTATAAGTACGTCAAAATGTGCTATACAGTTGCTAGAAAAAAATCCAGATAAAATAGATTGGTGGTATTTGTCTGAAAATACGTCAGAAGGTGCAATCCGGTTGCTAGAAAAAAATCCAGACAAAATAAATTGGAATTGGGTGTCTCAAGATAATTCAAAGTGTGCTGCTTTAATGCGATTGCTAGAACAAAATCAAGATAAAATCGATTGGGATATCTTGTCTAGAAATACGTCAAAAAGTGCTATTAAGTTGTTAGAAAAAAATCAAGATAAAATAAATTGGAAGTATTTGTCAAGTAATCCGTCAGAAGATGCTATTAAGTTGCTAGAACAAAATCAAGATAAAATAGATTGGGACATTTTGTCTAAAAATCCGTCAGAAGGTGCTATTAAGTTGTTAGAAAAAAATCAAGATAAAATAAATTGGACTTGGTTGTGTGAAACTCCGTCACAAGGTGCTATGCAGTTGCTAGAAAAAAATCCAGATAAAATAGATTGGGATTGGTTGCAACGAAATCCGTCACAAGGTACTATGCAGTTGCTAGAAAAAAATCCAGATAAAATAGATTGGACGAATATTTCTCAAAATGGGTCAGAACATTATATGCCGTTGCTAGAAAAGAATCCAGATAAAATAAATTGGATTGATTTGTCTACAAATGGGTCAAAAGGTGCCATAAAGTTGCTAGAAAAATATCCAAATAAAATTGTATGGGATTGCTTGTGTAAAAATCCGTCACAATTGGCCATACAATTTCTAGAAAATGATCCAGACAAAATAAATAAGCATAATTGGTGGTATTTGTCTAGAAGCACGTCAGAAGGTGCTATGCAGTTACTAGAAAAAAATCCAAAGCACATTAATTGGCTTTCTTTGTCTGCAAATAAGACAAAATATGCTATGCAGTTGCTAGAAAAAAATCAAAATAAAATACATTGGGAATATATGTCTGACAATCCGGGCATATTTAAATATGATTATAAAAATATGAAACTGAACTGTATGTTGTTTAAAGAAGACTTGATAAAAAATAGATTTCATCCTTCCAATATACCCAAGTTTAAAGATTGGGGAGTAGATGGGTTTAATTAATTTGAATTATTTTTTTGTAAAAAATATTATACTAATAAAAATAATACAATGACTAAACGTGGAGGATTGAATGAATTGTGTATTATGACAGTATAATAAAGTGAACAAACTAACATAAAACCATTATTATATTATAAGTAATTATGGTTCATATTCAAATAGACGTTCGGGAGCGAGACTTAATTCCCCGAGTCGAGTCCATCCTTGCTTTAAAAAATATTAATAACCTTACTTTCACCAAGTGCAACCTACATTTGGGCGACATTGTTCTATGTAACGACTCAACACCTGATAATAAAGAACTTGTTATTATTGAGCGAAAAACAGTTGCAGACCTCATGTCGAGTATTAAAGATGGTAGATACGATGAGCAATCCTATCGACTTTCTGGATATAACACATGTCACAATCACAATATTATTTATCTTATTGAAGGAGCGTCAAAGTTAAAAAGCGACTTAGACCGTACCATTTATCAGTCTGCTTTATTTTCAATTAGTTATTACAAAGGATTTTCCGTTATGCACAGCACTTCTTTAGATGATACCGCATATATTGTGTGCAATATGGCCAACAAACTGAGCCGTGAACTGACTAAGAAGAAAAAGACCCCATATTATAAAAGCATATCAAATAATATAGAGTCAAATATTGAAAATATAAATGAACTAACAAATGATTTAATTGTAGAAATAAATCAAAAGCAAAATAAGGCTGTAGATTATTGTTCAGTAATTAAAAAGGTAAAGAAAGAAAACATTAATGCTCAAAACATTACCGCCATTATGTTGAGCCAAATACCAGGTGTTAGTTCAGCCACGGCTAAGTCTATTTGTCAAATCCATAAAACAATCTTTGATTTAGTTTTTGCCATTCAGGAAAATCCTGCATGTTTAGACGAAATTTGTACCAGCGACCCCAATACCAATAAATCCCGAAAAATTAGCAAAACAGTGCGAGCAAAAATTGTTGAATATTTAGGCGAATTATAAGTATTTAAGTTTTTTTTGTTTTTATTATTTTGTGCGATAAAAACAGTTAAATATAATACCAAATGGTATTAATAATAGCCAATGTCTGCTCTAATTTCCACAACCAATACCATGAAAACACCCTCTGCCGAAACTATGGCACTTTGCTTTAAATTATCTTTGGATGAAGACAAGCCAATTCTTACTGACTACTGGGAAGCATCTGTAAGTAAAGAAGCCTTTATTGGCATTCGTGGAAATGGCGATAATAAAGTTCAGTTGTTGGTTAAGTCAGATGATGAGTATACATCACCTATTGTAAAGATTAGAAAACTAAACAAAGATTATGTGGTTACAACTGAAAATTCTATTTACCTTGTATCAATCGAGATTCCGATTAAACAGATTGCCTAATTATTTGGTAATATTTTATTTTACGTTTGTAAAAATAAAAAAATATCGCTTTATCACGGGTTCGAACCGCGGACCTTTCGGTTAACAGCCGAATGCTCTACCAACTGAGCTAACAAAGCACAAACACTTATATTTATTAACTAATTTAATATCTATATATAAATCAATTGATATTTACATTTTTCTTCGTTTTTTACTGTATTTTCTTTTTTTGTTAGTTTTACGTTTAGTTTTTCTTTTTTTATTTGTTTTTTTTTTTCGCCGTTTAGATTTTTTGCCACCCATGAATAATTGTCTTGGTTCTACAATTTCTGCTTCAATAGGTTGAGCTATTTGATCCGGAATTTCATTAGATTCAGCCTCAGTTGGTTCGTTTATTTCCATAACATTTCTAATTGAATAATCATGTATTGGTGAATTACTATTTATTGCACTTTCATGCCTATCTTCATTGTAAAAAAATTTCATAATATCATATGATTTGTTCCACGCATTACCAATTCGAGCACCAGTTTTACTTAAAGTCAGCAATTCATTTAAAGTGTCTCTTTGAACCCTATTTAAAACATTATTAACTTTAGTGATTGTCGTTCTGTCTCCTCTTAAATATTCTTGTTTTAAATTAAGGACCATTTCTGATAAAATATCGTGATGGTTTTTATTTTGCTTAATAATACACTTTTTCCATTTCATTCTTTTTACTGCTGTACTAAGTTCGCCCCCTCGACTATTCAATGTGTATGATGTTGCAACTCCTCGTTTTAATCTTGGAGTATCATGTGGCTGTAAACCACATGAATTATTAATATCATTCAATAACTTAGCAAATTTATTTACACGTGTATCAATAGATGTCATTATTGTATAATTACAATATTTAAAATAAAAAACGATTGTTTTTTTATTTTAATCAGAGTCAAACTCAAATCCATTAATTCCTCATATTCTAGCACATCGTATGTCATAGATTCTAAGTCTGGTGAAATATAGTCTGTGTCGCACAACATTAGGTTTGACAGCATTTCTTGATATTCATTTGTATTCTAGGTCACAAGGGGTTTATATAATATTAGCGTCTTGTAAATAATATAACAAGCATCACACTACCTGGTTAGCTCAGTTGGTAGAGCGCAAGACTTTTAATCTTGTGGTCAAGGGTTCGAGCCCCTTATCAGGTGTAAATGTTTTTTTATTTAACCATGTTTAATAATTGTGTAAAAAAAGAGCCGATTTTAATGTAAATCTCACTCAAACCCATCCACTTTCCAATATTTAAACTTGCTTATATTGCAAGGATGATACCGATTTTTCATCAAGTCTTCTTTAAAGATTAAACAGTTTTGTTTCATCTTTTTATAAT
>Ga0075125_10000763_pt1 | contig 14789 bp, 22 predicted proteins | sample AntAceMetag02UKN_FD_69810 | JGI IMG/M metagenome (GOLD analysis project Ga0075125, IMG submission 69810) | Saline lake microbial communities from Ace Lake, Antarctica - Antarctic Ace Lake Metagenome 02UKN | ecosystem: Environmental > Aquatic > Non-marine Saline and Alkaline > Saline | place... | reverse complement strand
GATTTGCGGTTGAGGTTGAAAGAATTCGAGCTTGAAAGGATGAATCGTGGAAGAATTAAAAACGGATACAAATAAACAACCAACACCGGCAGCGGAGTTCTTCTGTATTTGTTTAGGCGCAATGGCGATGCCTTTGGTGTTGATGGCGTACGGCGTGTGGAAGGTTATTGAGTTAATTCGTGAGGTGGGGAGGAAGGAGTTCTGGGTATGAAAGAATCCGATGTCAATGCTCACTGGCAATATGTCGAGAGCGTTATCAGAGCAGAGTGGGATGCGTTCGCAACGGTTATGGATATGGATGCGCGGAATGTAGAGGCTCATTGTAAAGTTATTGAGCATCATTACAAAACCGCGATGGTGCATGGATACAAACATGGCGTAGAGGCCACAAAACATGCCCGTGGCTGCGTGGTAGGGGGTAAAGGCATACCAGTGGACGGGTGGCAGGCATTTGAGGAAGCAGGGCCGTGAAACAAACAAAAAGCGCCCAAGGCGTGATTGCCGAGGGCGCTTGCAAGACTATCGATCAATCTCAAGCGGGTTGAACATCCCGCCAGGCGCGAAGTCAGGATCGTCCGGGTAAGGGTTCTCAATGTATCTCGGGGTCAGTTCCGTTTCGTTCCCGCGGTCATCCGTAATGACGTAGGGGTTCATCATCGAACCAGCCGGCGCCATGTCAGACGAGTAACGGGTGGATATGGTGGTTGCCAAGGCTATCATTGTCAAAATTAACATTGCTTGTTTCATAACGCCTCCTTAATGAGTTCGGTCAGCTTCTCGGGGATGGTCTTCCCTTCCTTCAGGCACAGAATCTTGAATTGTGTCCAAAGGTCCTCGTCGATCCCTCTGATTGAAATTGGTTTGGTGTCTGTCATATTGCCTCCCTTTGTTTGGTTTAATAATGTAGGTAACATAACCCATCCTGGTTAGATTGTCAACCGTTATCATCATCCCTCATATAGTATCAGCCTGAGAACGGCACACCCCATGTCGTTTTTTACTTGACAAACCTATCACTTTAGGTTATGGGACAGGCTACCTATCAATTTTATTGATGAATCGCAGTAAAATAGTGGGATTTACTGAATGGCAGCGAAAAGAAAACCACCAGCAGCAGGTAAAGGTAGGCCAAAGGGCGCGGTAAACAAATTTACCAAGGACCTGAAGGCCGCTTACCTTGAGGTGTTTGAGGAACGTGGCGGGGCCAAGGGCCTCCTTGCGTGGTCTCAAGATAATCCAGACGCTTACTATTCTCAGGTGGCTAAGATGCTGCCTAAAGAAATTGAGGCTAAAGTGGAAGGCGAAATTTATATTCCGGATTTAATCCTTCATGGGTAAGCCAGCTCCCATAGATGTTTACCCCGTTCCTGCGTTTCTGGATCTAGTCAAGCAGGACGCCAGGTATAAGATTTACTACGGTGGCCGAGGTGGCGCCAAATCATGGTCCTTCGCCCAAGCCCTGGTAGCTCTAGCGTACACCCGTCCCATCCGTATCCTCTGCACCCGTGAGTTTCAAAATTCCATTCAGGATTCAGTCCACAGGCTCATAGCTGATCAAATTCATGCCATGGGCCTCGATCCATACTTTAAGATTACCCAGACTACCATCACCTCCAGAGTTGGCGCACAGTTTATATTCAAGGGCCTTCAGCGGTCCATCCAGGAGATTAAATCAACTGAGGGCATTGGGATTTGTTGGATTGAAGAGGCACAGGTCATTTCAGAGGATTCATGGGAAATCCTTATCCCCACCATCCGGGCCCCCAATTCAGAAATATGGATATCGTTCAATCCTGGACAGGAAGAGGACCCGACATATCAGCGGTTCGTAATCAACACGCCGCCAAATTCCATTAAGAAGAAAGTCGGGTGGCAGGACAATCCTCATTTCCCAGATGTCCTAGATGCAGAACGTAAATACATGCTGAAGATTGACCCAGAAGCGTATCAGCACGTTTGGGAAGGCTTTTGCCGCCAGGTATCAGACGCGGTGATCTTCCGCGGTCGGTTCGAGGTCAATACATTCAGCACACCACACGATGCACGGTTCTATTACGGCATGGATTTTGGTTTCAGTCAGGACCCCTGCGCCTTGGTTCGGTGTTTCATTAAGGACAACCGGCTCTATATCGACCAGGAGGCATGGGAGATTGGTGTCGAGATGGATGACATGGAAGAGTTCATGAACAGGGTGCCAGGTGCGGATAAGTGGCCGATTAAGGCCGATAACGCACGACCTGAAACCATTTCACATCTACGCAGGAGAGGTTTTAATTGCATGGCGGCCCAGAAGTGGGCCGGCTGCGTTGAGGACGGTATCACAGTTCTGAAAGGATTTGAGAAGATCATCATCCATGAGCGCTGCAAACACGCTGCGGAAGAGTTCAGGCTCTATTCATACAAGGTGGATAAACAGACAAATGACATCTTGCCTGTAATTTCAAAGAAACACGATCATATCCCAGATGCTCTCAGGTACGGGCTGGATGGTGTTATCAAGCACAGCAACTTCTTTGATAACTGTTCGTATGTGGATTTTCCTGAAGAATTAGAGGATGCGGCATGACATCAGTCATCAAACATATCGCACATCCGGAACCAACTGCCGTTTGGCAGGCGAGGATGGATCATGCCCATTTGACCAACCAAGACCTGGTGGAACCGCCCTACTGGTACCTGGATGAAAGCACCGGCAGAACATATCACGACATTTACGGCTGCATCGGATGGCCGACTGAAGTATCGGACAGGGACCATGGATTACCCGGTTATGTTGGGATTGTTGGCGTGATTCGGCCTTCAAGCCTCAAAAAGAAGGAAGCCTATGATCCACGTGATGCTAATTTCATGCTCCTAGACGAAGCTCAGAGCGCCGATGTCCCCCAATTAATCGGAAAATGCCTGGAATTGAGGGACAAGTGGGGTTTTGGCTGTCAACCGGACCTGCTAACGGCCTTCCTGGGCGATCCTGAAAGGTTCGTAACCACGTTGGCGCTGGCGAATGAGCGTATCATGGAGAAAGGCACGGAGCGTGACGCCCTTCTTATAGCTCCCCCAGATGATTTCTACATCCCCAACATATTCGATACCTATGTGCGAAGCCTTCAATCTTCCATTGCGAAAGGACAGACGCGCTTCTTGTTTGGCGGTCACACCATATTACGAGACTGCATCACTGAGTTCCGGAAGGACGATCCCGCGGTCATGTCGGCTGGCGGCCTGGTTCATTCGTTACTCAATCGCTGCATGTGGATGGCTCAAGTACGAAAAACAATGTTCAGTGTGGAGGAAGCAATTTGACTGGGTTCACGTTATTTGGGGCGATGTTTGGTGGAGTTATCATAGGCGCGGTGTGTGTTATTGCCGGTGCCTGGATGGCGTTCAGGATACGGAGACAGCCAGGTGAAAGCGGTTTCATGAAAGATCCAAAGGGCCAGGTGTTCAGCATCCCGGACGAAGCAGCCCTGGATTTCCCTGAAGAGTTGGAAGCTGGGAAGGAACAGGCGAACGTCTTAAAGAGGACCGAAAGGTTCTTATCAAGCATTGGCGGGGGTAGCTGATGAAAGTTAAGTGTCCAGGCTGCAACAAGATATATTACGAAACCACAGAAGCGTATGACCCTGAACGACGGGCCAATGGCGCTATGCTGGAGCTGGTGGAGCCCTACAAGTCCCGCGGATGGGGAAAATACGAGTCTGGGAACTTCGGTGGTGCTGAGATCCTTGCGGCTGAGATGCTGTGTGTTGGATGCGGTGCCCCGTTGGCGCCTTCCGGGCGGATTAAGGTGATGGAGAAAGTGTATTCAATCATCGAACCGCCTACTGAACCTCATAAGTGCCCTGAATGCCCATGGACAGGCAAGACTGAAGCCGCTGTTAAGCGACACATGACAATGAATCACGATCCTAGGTAGCGTACATGCCAAACTTAGACGATAAATGGAATCTTAGTACCATCCCGCCCAAGGGGCACAGAGACGTTCCGGACTTTGCGGCCTCCTTGTTTGAGATTGCCAAGCAAGAACGCGAAAGACTGAACAAGCCCACGGACTTCCTTAGTAATTACGCACTCTATCGTGGCAAGGAAAGCACGGGCACGACCACAACCCAGCGCTCACACACCCCGGTCAATCTCTATTTCGCCAACATCGAGAGAACTGTAAGCAACATCACAGCCCGGCATCCAGTGGGGGAAGTGGTGGACCTGGACGGATCGGATGATGGAGCGGAAGCCCTTCTTACAACCAGGCTAAAGAAGTGGTGGGAAACCACCAACCAGCAGAGCAAGACCCGTATCAGTGCAAAAGGCATGGAGATATACGGTATCACGGTTGAGAAACCGTTCTGGGATAAGGACAACACCCGCCCTGATATCACCATCCAAGACCCGTTTGGCTTCTTCCCCGCGCCAGGGAACTTTGATGATATTGCCATTGAAGCGCCCTTCATGTGTTTTGCCTACCTCAAGGACGTGGACGATGTTGAAACCACATTCAAGGTTAAGGGTATTGCAGAGGATCAGGCATACGAGCTGTTGGGAACCGAGCGCGAGAAGTACAAGGCGGACAATTACACGTCAGCACAGCGTATCGGGAACTACGATGACCCTATGTATCGCTCAAAACGTGGCGATAAAGCCCCGTCAGAGGCGAAAATCCAGCGATGCCTGGTCATGGAAGTATGGGTCAGGGACACCCGCGAGAGATCCACCAAGGAACAAATGCCCGTTGTCAATGAAGCTGGATTTCCGGAGTTTGATGAGAACGGCTACCCCCTTTACGATGAAATCACCCGTAAAGAGCCCGTGTATCCGGATATGGTGCGTAAAATCACCATCACACGGCGCAAGCCTGGTGCCAAGAGCGACAACCGAAGCGATTACATGGTGCTGGATGACAGCAGTAACCCCAACATCAACCCGCGTATCGATCCCAAGTTGACCCGAACCACATACCCATGGGGAAGATTCCCGGTGTATCACGCCAATAGCTACCGGGATCTGATATCGATATGGGGCTTTGCGGCTGCCGAACAGGTAGGCGATCTGGTTATCAAGATCAACAAGATTGTGACCAAGCTCATGAGCTATGTGGTGAATGTCATGGCTCCACCTCTGATCGTGCAACAACATTGCGGCATCAGCAGGACCATGATCGAGTCTGAATTGACCAAAGGCGGGAGGTTGGTGTTAATGCCGACCACACCCAACGCCCGCATTGAGTTCATGCAGGTCCCGAACCTACCCCAAACCTTCTTTCAAATGCTGGATATGATCATAGGACTGTTTGATCGCGTGTACCAGATCGAGGACGCAGACCGTGGGCAGGCTCCGAGTGGGGTGATAGCGGCATCGGCCATTGTAGCCCTTCAGGAGAGAAACCAAGTCTTAATGCAGAGCAAAACGTCTTCCATTGACAACCTGGCGGAGCAGAGATCCCGGTGGGCCATAGGATTGTGGCAGAACTGGGGAACCAAAGAGGAATTGGTGGAAGTGGCGGAAGAGCCTGCGGTGTTTGTCGGTACTGACTTCATCGGACGGAATTTCAGCTTTGTGGTCGAGGCCGGATCAACAACGCCCAGAACCAGCCTACAGGTGCAAGAGATGGCACAAGCCTTGTTCCAGATGCAGGCCATTGACAGACGTGCCCTCCTGGAGGCCGTGAACTACCCGAAGTGGAAAGAGATCATTGAGCGCATGGGAGAGACTGAGCTTGATGCGGCGTTCCAGGTGTTGATTGATGCGGGCCTACCGGAAGAGGAAGCCATAGGTATGAGGCAATTCCTTATGCAGCCTCAAGGTGGACCGGGAGATACCAACCAGGGAACACAAACCAGGACGGTGAAGCCTGCCGGCGCTAAATCCGGACAAGGGCAGACTCCGCCCGCAGCGGTGCAGGGGGAATGATGCAAATAGCAGAGTTTGACATCGGCATGGGCCGTGATAAAGGGGAAGTCGTGAAAATAAACGACCAAACTATAATTGTCAGAACCAACCGCGCTGGCAAGACCATTGAGATTAAGAGGCATATCGACAAACACCGAGTTGAATTTGTGGGGGAAGTGTAATGGCAGAGAAAATGAGAGGAAAAATACCAGGGAAAGCGTATGCGGATACAGGACGGTATGTTCGAGGCTCATCCGGACATGGTATCCAAAGACCCTGAGAAGATTAAGAAACGCAAGGCCGCCAGGAAGAACATGATTGATTCGTTCAAGTCGGCTGCTGACTATATTCCAGCGGTTAAGGGTGGAAAGACTCTTTATAAAATGTACCAATCGAATAAGGATAAGCTTGGTGGGATGGCAGAGAAAGCAATCCCAAAGAAGAAACCTAAACGACCAGAGAGGTACAATATCTGATGGCTCTTTTTGACTTCGAATGTGTGAACTGTGGTTTCATTGAAGAGAGGGTTTACAAGATAGAAGAGTGCCCAGCTTGGGCAGTATGCCCAAGCTGTCACGGATTGGCTGTTAAGATTATCAGCCTGGGGCACGGTGGCATCCGATGCGATTCAGCCGTAGACGTACCCTGGCTGGCATCCGCGGTTAATTCATTACAGCCGGACCATGAACGGCCTATAACCACAAGGGGAGAGTATAATCGCTACCTCAAAGACAAAAATATTATTGCAGCAGGTTAAAGAAGGTCTTTTGAGACAACAGATAACATTGTTAAAAGACAAGAATGCGTTGTTGTCAAGAGACTTAGAGCTTTCACGAAGTTTTAATAAAAAGACAATGATGCAAAACAAAAAGTCAAAAACTCGGATTTCGAACTTAAAACATGATATTGCGGACGAGAAAGTGACCATCAAAAAACTGAAAGCAGAGAAAAAATTCCGGCAAAATGCTGAAAAAAATAAGGCGGCCATTGTAAGGAGCAGGGTTTCCCCTCCATTGGTCCAGATTCAGTCAATTAATTCTGACAATAATTCTGTCCGCCTTCTTCCTGTGAGAGATGGAACACCAGTTAAAAGCTATATTTTGTCTGGTGTAGGTGAGAACAGAAGGGGTATCGAACACCCTAGTCGGGAATACCGAGTTAAAGATGTTGTTGCTTTTGATGGAGGGAGATTCCCTTCTGGATTTAAACGGAACCTCAAAGTCGCAAGTGGATAACATGAAAAACGTCGATACCCAAACAGCGGCTTTATTTGACCTTTTACAGGAGCGGTTTACGGAATGGCTTGTGGACAGAAAACCCACGGGCGAGTTCCAAATCAAAATACCTGTAAGCCAGGGAGGATTAAGGGGAAAACCCAAGATCATCAAAACACAGGACATATAATAACCGGATACAGTTAAGCCTCTGAGTAGTTTCAGAGAATCACTTCAGCCCGAATAACGCGGAACAACACCAGAAGATGGTGCCGTGGGATTCGGGCTTTTCGTTTTTAAACCTTTTGATTTCGGGACAACCGATGCGGGGCCTTAACCGGATAACCCCAATATAGCATACGGCCTGATAGGAGAACACCATGGCACAGCAGAACACGAACGAGGCACCAAAAGGCGATAAGGCGGCTGATACATCTGAAGAGCAAGGGCCATACCTGGGAACCTGGAAGGACAAAGGACAAGCAGAGGAAGGTTTAACGAACATGCAAAAACTGCTTGACAGCCAGGGGAACGAACTAGGGGCATTGCGGAAACAGAACGAGATGATGATGAGCCAGAACCAGCAACCGGCACAACAGGCGCCTGCGGAACCTCAAACACCCGCTGGACCGGATTATGCCAAGGAGCTTTCAGCGATAGACAGCAAGATCGCGGCTCTTGACATGGACGAACCGGACTACCAGGCGAAACAGGTTGAACTGAACGCTAAATCCAGAGCGTTGGTGGCGGACCAAGCTACCCAGAGGGCTCTCGATGCAGCACAAAAGCAATTCAGCGAAACGCTAAACCAGAGGGATGTGCAGCAAATGCAGCGAACATTCCATGAACAAAACCCTGATTTCGCAGACCCGGATATGCAAATGGCGATTGATCAGTTCCTTCAGAACGACCAGACGGGAATGCACGACCAGATGAGCGCGTATTTTGCCGTCCAGGGACAGGGTGCAAGACAGGGTTTGACGGAAGCGCAACAACGAATCGCGGAGCTTGAGGAACGTCTCAACATAGCCGGTGGTCAGGATGATGTCGGCAAGGTTGTCACGAAGTCCCAGAGCCCGCGACAAACGACCAAAACAACCAAAGCGACAGGTAAAGACCTGGACCAAGGCATGATGGACGCCTTTAACAATGTTCGGTAAAACCTGTGCCTGATCGCATAGGAGGATAACAAGATGAGCTTAATCAATCAGTTAAACGCAACAACGGAATACTACTGGCTGCAAACTGAGCCGGAAGACATCCTTAATAAGGCATCTGCCCTTTTGTGGAAACTCATGGGCAAAGCACTCAAAATCGGTAATTGGGAAATCCAGCCGTCCGAGATCGTGGATGGCGGCCTGATGATCAAGGTGCCCCTGGAGTACAACATCTCCAACAACGGGACCTACGGCAAGGATACCGTTATCAACCAGTCCAAGCAGGATCTTGTGGAGGCTGCCCGCTTTAGATGGGCCGGTGCTTACGGGTCCAATACGCTTAACCTGGACGATCTTACCCAGAACACCGGAAGTGAAGCCGTTATCAGGCTGACCAAGCTGTATATGGCGAACATCAAGAAGGCTCTCAGGGTCAATATGGCTTCGGCTGTGATTGCCGCTGCGGCTGATAGTGACTCTATCAATGGCCTGGGTGATCTGTTCAACACCACTGCCTCAACTGAGTACGGGTCCATTAACGAAGATGAGATGGCAACCTGGAAAGCCAATGTCATTACCACGGCAGAGGCGATTTCCTTTGAGGTCATGCAGAAGATATTCAGGCAGCCGGGATTCGGCGGTTACGCTGGCACCCGTCCCAACTTCTGCTGTACCACGGAACTGCTCTGTGACGGCTACGAAAGAAGCCTGCACCCGCAGCAGAGATACAAAGAAGGCAGCATGGTCGAGGCTGGATGGGACAATATCCTGCATAAGGGAAGCCCCATTGTGGCGGACCCTTACTACACCGCTGGATACCTGGACGCCCTTAATCTCAACTTCCTGAGTTTGCGATCCCACAAGGATTACAACTTTACTACACCGGAATGGGTGGCGAAGAAGGAAGGCGGACAGCCTGACACCATTACAGCTAACTCTAGGTGGAGGGGCAATCTTTTTTGCACGAATAGGCAAATGATGGTACGTCACACAGGATTGACAGAACCTGCATAGTCAACCCTTAAACCTGGGGGGCTGTACGTTGAGAGCCCCCAATAAGGAGAAATATTATGTCTGAACGAGTTCTTACAGTGGGTGGCAATACAGCTACCCGGCCCTTGACCGATTTCGCTATGGAAACCATAGGGACCGGTAAGGTCATTTATGTGGATGCCGCAAACGGCGATGATGGACGGTCAGGGAGATCCCCTGAAACCGCAGTCGCAACGATAGCCGTAGGGTATGCGCTTCTTACCGCAAACCAAAACGATATCTTGGCCTTAATTGGTGGTGCTTCGCAGTTCGCCATAAGTGCCGCGCTCACCTGGGCAAAATCTTATACCCACATGATCGGATTAGCTGCGCCTGGTTACAACTGCCGCGCAAGGATCGGAAACACTGGTGATCTTGCAAGTCTTCTGACCGTATCGGCTAGTGGCTGCATGTTCAAAAACTTCCGGATTGGCAATTACGGAGATGATGTCACGGCTTTGGGTAATGTTGTGGTGAGCGGGTCTCGTAATTATTTCCAGGGCGTTCATTTCTTTGGCCCTGGTCACGCTACGCCTGCCGGTGAAACTGGCTCAAGGGTTCTTCAGCTTTCAGGAGCAGAGGAAAACACCTTTGAAGATTGTTACATCGGGGGTGAAACCATTCTCAGAAGCGCGGCAAACTTCATTATGGAGATTACCGGGGCATCTTTGAGGAATATATTCAAAGGTTGCTGGTTTATTTCTGCGGCTGATACAGCAGGTTATCAGTTGGTCCAGATCGATAACACCGCTACCAAGTTCACCATCTTTGAAGATTGTAAGTTCTACAATTTCAGCGTGAACCATGCCACCACAATCACAGAAGCGTTTGACATTACCGTGTCTGCCACACAAGACGTGATTTTCATTAACCCCGTCATGGTCGGTATCGCGGAGCTTGACGCTGGTGACACTGCGGGTACTTGGGTCGTTGGTTCGACTACTTTGGCTGGTACTGGTATTGCTGTTACGCCCACAACGTAAACAATCTGGTCGGCTGAAAATTCAGCCGATCTTAACAGGAGGATTTTAACATGAAGAATCTAAATTTTTTAATTACTTCCGGGGTAGAAGCCCTTGGTGCAGAGACTTTTTATTTCCCGGTCCCTTGCCGGGGTATTGTCAAGTCCATGAAGGCTGTCTTCGATACCGTCGTCGCAGTTGGTGATACCGTAGATATCCAGAGAGATAGCACATCCGTTAATCTCGCAACTACTACGGTAGTCACTGCGGGTGTAATCATTGAAGGAACCGCCGATACCGATGATAAGGACCTTGTGTTTGATCCTGATAGCGATACGGCAGCTTATCAAATGTTGAAGATTGTTATTTCTGCACTTGAAACCAAAAACACCGTCGTTGGGATTACCATCGAATATGATGAATCCGCTGCGCAAACTCAGGATGCGTCTGAAATCTAGCTTTACCCCCTGATTTTTAACCTTTAACCCCCCATGGTTTCTCACCATGGGGGCCACTTTCAGACAGGGGGATGTGATGACGGTTGCACTCAGCACTCTAAAGGTTTCGTTATGTGGTGTTTCACCTGGGGACCAGGGGATTATCCAGGATTCTTCCTTCTATTCAGGGATTGTTGCGCGGATTAATTCCGCCATGGCATCCATCGCTGGTGGAATCCGTATGCCTGACGGGCAGATATCCCCGCCATTACCGGATCTGTACGATATGGACACGGTAGACACGTCCATAACCAACCCGTATGTGGCCCTGCCTGCCGATTATCAACGCCATGTGTTCATGGTATCTGATTCCACTGGGAACGAACTGTATCCGCCCCGGGGCGGTGATTATTACAGCTTCGCCCTCTTCCTGAGACAAGCCACACAGAAGGACCTGACACAAGCCGGATCGGTTGACCGGGTGTGCGTGAAAGGGTCCAGACTATATTACCAGGGCATACCCGGTTCCAGCAAGGAGCTGACAGTCCACTTTTACAGGGCTCCCGTAGATATGGCTGATGACTCCGATTTGCTTGACGGTCTTCCGGATCATTTAGCCCAGCGGTTGATTGATCATTATGTCGCAAAGGAGGTCTTTGGGGCCTATGTCGAGGACGGAGATAACAGCCAAGCCACAGGGTTCAAATACCATTCGGCACGGTTTTATGACGCCATGACGGACCTTATGGATTGGATCGGTATTGATGCCATTCCGCAGTATTACGGCGAAGGGTCCGCGGTTGACCTTGGGGTTTGCGATTGATGGGAAATAAAGAAATCAAAATAGATAGCTTCACCGGAATGTCTAATATTGAGGATGCTGGTGAGCTGTTCGTTAAAAAGGGCGTAGCCCAGCCCAAAATAATTCTAAATTCAGACGTCACCAAAAGCGGAAAACTCGTAAAACGGGACGGTTACACCCAGGTGGTAGCACTTACGGAACCCCATTCCCTGTGGTCGGGTGATACCTGTATGCTGTGTGTGTCTGGTGGTTCCCTGTATCAAATAGAGGGAGAAACATCCACATCTAGGGGTATCGTGGGAAACGATACCCTCTATTACGCGGAAGTGGGGGATTTAGTCTATCTATCTTCAAAATCCTACAATGGGGTATTTAACCCCATTAATGGGACAATATCGGAATGGGGAATCAACCTTCCCAACGGCCCCATGCTGAGTAGCACCAACGGGAACCTGGACGCCGGGACCTATCACGTTTGTCTGACAACGGAGAGTGACGATGAGATTTCTGGAAATGGACCAATCACCAAGATTACGCTATCAGCAGAAGCTGGAATCTCCGTATCAAACCGTGGAACCGATGATGTGGTCTGGTGTACGGACCCGAACGGGGATATCTTTTTCCGAGTGGGCAAGGCCGATACAGTTGTCAACACCACCTCAGTCGAACCTTTACCATCCATGTTTTGTTACCCGCCACCCTATGCCCAGCACTTGACTCACGCATTCGGGCGCATGTGGGGATCTGTTGAGAACAAAGTCTTTTATTCTGAGCCATTCAAGTGGGCCTGGTGGAAGAAAGGCACCGCTTTCTTTGAGTTCGCAACCGATATCACCATGATTGCCAAGACCAAAACCGGGCTGTTTATCGGCTGTCTAGATAGGACCCATTGCTTATTAGGCACCAAACCGGAAGAAATGCAGAACCTTGACGTGGGCGCAGGCGCCATACCGGGCACCCTGGCCTACTGCAACAACATTATCGAGCTTGGTGACACCATCTCACCCCCTGAGAAGAAGCATGAGTCTGTACCCGTGTGGGTGTCAGAGGAAGGGATTGTGGCCGGGAACCCCGTGGGCAGGCTGTTCAGCCTGTCGCAGGGGAAAGTTAAGTTTTCCCCTGGTAAGGAAGGCGCGAGCCTGTACCGTCAGAAGAATGGCGATTTTCAATACCTTACCAGTTTTTATAAAGGACCCGACGATGATTCTGTTGGGATGAGCGATGAAGCTACTGTAACCGTGATTCGTAATGGCGCGGTCATTTAGGAGATTAAAATGGATAATAGAATAGCAATACCAGTGAAGAATATCATTGAACCGATTATGGCGAGCGATGACGCGAGGTACGCGCTGAAGCACCAAACCGAAAGTGGGGCTATGCTTCAAGGGATTTACCAGTGTGACCAGTACCGGAATGGCGTCTTGATTTCGGGTGGATACCCTGAAACCCCGAATACATTTACCACAGAAGGCATGGCGTACCTGAACAATGTCATGTGGTTTACGACAGCAAAGGCAGCTTCAGCAATTTGGTATGTGGGCATTTTCGCGGCCAACGTCACGCCGTCTGCGGCGTATGTAGCGTCAACCGCTCTGGGTGCAGCCGGGACTTTGGATGCCTGCCAGGGGACAACGGACTTCGATAATGTTACCGCGTACCCGTCATACACAGTGGCATCGACTGCAACTGCGGTCAGCACGAACGCTGCGGCAAAGGCTGAGTTCACGATTGCGACCACGATTGACCCGATTTATGGAGCGTTCCTTACGAATGACAGTGATACAACGTCAACTGCTGGTGTTCTGATGAGCGCTAAGAAATTCAGTGCTTCACGGTCGGTAATCGCTGACGATGAGCTGGCTATCACCTACGTTATATCACTGACCACCTCGTAAACTAGGTTAGGCGATGCCGTATTACCCGCACCCAGATTGGGAGGACATCCAGAAGCACATCTACATCAAGGGCACCATTACATCGGTTGATTTTGAGAACGACACAGCCGATGTGACGGTCCCTGGTGGAGAGGATGGCGAGGATATCCCTATCTTCTATCATTGTGAGCCTGAGTCAGAGGAACGGGACAACGGGGCTATTGAAGGAGCCGCTGCTGGGTTTGGTGTTGATGACGAAGTGATTGTCATGTGTACGGTTGCGGGGGAGCCTGTCCGTATTGTGGCCCATGTGGATGGGATTAAAGCGTGTGATCTATATTTGTATGTTAAATCATCACAGACAAACTACTGTGTTGTCTGGAACATGGGAAAAGAAGAACCGGCTACAGGGATAATCGGTACATCAGGTGATGAGATAACAGAATGGCCTGTCCCTTATAGTGAATTATGGCCGTGGGTTTCCAAGTCAACAATAGTTTCCCACGATGATTTATTCCGTCTTGAGGCTACCGCTGGTTTTACTCATGCGACAGATTTTGATTGTGTCCATGTTGCTGGGGAATATTGCGCTTGGGATGCGACAAATTCAACGAACACATGTAAAAGAGAATCGGTGTTATTCCCTGACTCGGCAGTTATTGACACTACTATTGTGAAAAGTTTTTTTGTGTGCGTTCGTATTCCGCACCCAGACGGAGAAGGGTATATTCACGTATATTGGTCATCACTTACTCTAACAAGAGATTACGATGTATATACAGGTTCTCTTTATACCGCTTTAAACGAAAGTGAAGAGAGTATAAACCTTGCATTGGATTGTAGCTTTGATTCGACATCTGGGGTGTCCCAATTCGGGCCTACACCCTCAACATTCACATCGACGCTGAACCTTTTATCTGAAAACCCTTACATTTCTGATCCTGCAACAGTTATAAATTCACTCCCATCTGCAAGCCTTTTTGAAGAAAACCCGATACTATATGGGGGTTTTTCGGACACTGCTATTTTTCAGATATTCATAAAATTGCGGCTGGAACATCTTATTAGCGAGCAAGCCGAGGAAGGGTCAGGGGTTGGTGACAAATTCTTAGTTTTTGCATCAGCACAAAATGGCGGTGATTTGGAGGTTGAGCCAACCACAATTCCAGAACAACCTGATCTCAGTTCGCTTATCCAAGAAGCAATTAATAAAGATACGCCTTCAGGTGAAACGCCTGGAACTGCAACTTTATTGGTTCAAATACGTAAATGATTCTAACGCCTTAACAGGCATATAATTAGGAGATAAAAATGGAAAAAGGTAAAATAGGCGCAATCATAGAAGCAAACGTGATCAGGAACGTATTGAACCCCCAGCGGTTCCTGGCTGAGAGCGTGTGGGACGTGGAGCATTGGAGAGGGGAAGAC
>Ga0075125_10000759_pt1 | contig 14817 bp, 17 predicted proteins | sample AntAceMetag02UKN_FD_69810 | JGI IMG/M metagenome (GOLD analysis project Ga0075125, IMG submission 69810) | Saline lake microbial communities from Ace Lake, Antarctica - Antarctic Ace Lake Metagenome 02UKN | ecosystem: Environmental > Aquatic > Non-marine Saline and Alkaline > Saline | place... | reverse complement strand
TTAACATGAATAGGAAAGTCTCTATTATTTTTCGCATTAGTTGGATTAGTCGACGCCAAAAGACCAAAATCGGCATTCCAGTCAAAATCGATTTTAGCCCGTGTACCTGCGGCGATTGTAGCAGGTAAGTTGGCCGCACCAGCAGCCCACCACGGAAACTTTGTAGCTACCTTACTACCTGTAGATACGTTTTCAATACCTGTAGAAATAGACCGGATATTACGTCCGGAACCCGCCATTACCTTGAATTGGTCTGGGATTGAATTGTAACGGTTCATCGTGATACCTCCAGACTACCTCGTAAGGTGGCCGACACAGAGAACCCGGTACCTGCTTGAGCTATGTACTCTATTAGTAAGGTATCATTACTATCCATTACCCAGCCGTTTTTCTCTCCCAAAGTAATATAGGAGATTGGTGGGGAGATCCAACAGTCATCTACCCAGTTGGCTTCTGGGAGAGCGCCGGGCATATCATTTTCTGTCTTGAACCATTCTCGTCCACCCGGACCATAAACCTGTAGAATAGCACCCGCTGTAACTCGTTCGGTTTGAAATTCATCTATGGACACAGAGTAGATGTCTATCGGAGAATCATCCGGACACATGAGATTGGGTCCAATAATAGGTGTATTTACAGTAGCCGCTACAGGATCGGATGTTCCCGTAAGAGCATAAGGAATACCATCTTTCGTCCGGACTCCATTAAACATGATACCACGGGGATATTCATAAATACCTCCGTCTACTGGCGTCATCAATGCCCTGAGTTTTTCACCCGGATAAAGAGTATATGGTCTGGGGAATTTCCAGACAGATGCATACCCACGTCTATGGTTAGTAAACACACCCATGGGTACCGGCACATCCAAAAGGTACCCTTTAGATAACCAGCCCAAACGAATAGAAAACTGGGCATTTGCAGCGGCACCAAACGGACCGCCAGCACTGGGTCGTAAAGTTAAATCACCCAGAATAGCTCGTTCTTCAAAGCCCAAACTGAATGAAGAGATTCTAGCTTCTGCTTTAACCACTCCTTTAACAGTGGCTACACCAGTAGTAAGGCTCCTCTGAACGAATGGAAGGTAATTTACGTTCTTGGTCATTAGGATACCTCCACCAGTCCGAACAAACAGACATCTACTTCTTGTGCCGCAACACTCAATTCAGTAATCGAGATTTGTAGTTGTCTATGGGGATTCAAGATAGTTCCCTTTGGGAATCTATATGCTCTAGGTCCCTCGTCCAAAAAGTCATCACTACTTTGATTAAATGGCGCGATACAACCAGCGGGAATAGGTGCCCTGGCCGGGTCCATCCAGAAGATACCCGACGTAGGATTAACTCTCCATGATGTACCAACTAGATTAGGATCTCCATTATTATCACCCGCTGCTGAACCCAAAATCATTTGAGTAATGTACGCTGTATTATCTCCATCATTCTGGAGATCCGCACCAGCCATTACAGCAGCCGCACCATCAGCTAACGGAGCATCTAAATTAGAACCGAAATATACTGGCCGTCTGATTCCCTTGGGACCATACGGTAACTCAAATCCACTGAACCCAGCAGCCGTAAACTGTAGTACTGTACCAGAATCATTCTGTACATCAATGTCAAATCCCGCATCCCTGGGCAATCTATATGCTTTAGGGAAGTTAAACTGGGCACCAACATCTCTACCGTCACCCGCTACCATAATGTCTCTTACTGGACCGAACATTCCTTGTCCATTAGAGTTAACTACATTAATAGGTCCGGTCTGAGACATACCTACTTGAATAGATAGACGACGGGTGACACCGCCTTGTAAGGTACTCCAATCACCACCAGCCACCACAAGAGGTGTACCAGCTATGGATAGCCAACATAAATGCCAATCCCATGGTTCTTCGTTAGTGAAGTCGCCAGGATTCAACATTACTGTCTGTTCTGCACCAAGGGATAAATGGGCGTGTTGCCATCTAGGGGAATAGTACTTATGCACGGTCACTCCTTCCGCGATTTTTGAGAGACAGTTTAAGCTCTCTAGACAACCCTTGACTCTCAATAGGTGGCGAGAGATGGAGTCAAGGGCTGAAAGAGACCTAGAACCTAGCCTACCGGACGCTGACGGGGACCATACATGAATACGGTAAGACCGAATTCAGTAGCCGAATCAGCAAACGCACCACGCTCCCAGGAGAAGCGGCCACGATAGGTCTGAAGAGGACCAATGTGGACGGGAAGAGCCAACGCACGAGCAGCCTCAAACGTGGGCATACCGTTGTTTGGCGTATAAGCAATCGGGGTGGTCGCAGCAAATGCAGGAGATGCCCACTGCTGTTGATAGTAACCAGTTCCAGAAGGGAACTCAGTGACGGGTCCGAAGATGAAGGGGTGGGTATTGGATACAGTGAACTCGAAGAGCGTATTGTAACCAATCGACGCCCATTTCTCCATACCCAAAGCAGGATTGGCTTCCATACTAAGAGCAAGGGCACCACCAACCGCGCCGGAGTCAGCTTCGTCATACTTGATCTGGCAAGAGAAGATAACCATCTGGTGATCGAGAGGAAGGCTAGACGCCTGCTCCAGATTGGTATCCAGTTTTGTGGCCACGAGACCAGCAACGCCGGGCAACGCATTCGCTTCAACATAATTGAAGAGAATAACATCATTGGCCTGCGCCGCCGCCATCTGCGCACGACTCCAGATCGGGTAGTCCGAAATCTGGTTAGTCGTTCGTACCGTTAAGAGGCTCTTTATCCCCTTGCTCAAATTTCTTTGAGGATTGGACTATATCTTCATCTACTAGAGATGCTGGACACTCGTGGGCAAGATTACTACTTGTGCTGTTCGCTTGCCTAGTCTCTACACCTTCCGAGGTACTATCTGCACTTCCCTCAGCTTGGCACGGGATTGCCTGCAACTTAGTTGCTAAGGTTTCCCCGTTAGCGCGTTTACGGTAGGGCATATAAGTTTTCCTTATCTGCTGTGCTAACCGTACTTGGTCGTCAGTCCATGGAGCATGAATACCCTGAAGCCCTCTCGATGTCTTGCGAGATATCGCCAAACCCAAAGCGGCTATGGCAAAATTCTTCTTGACGAAGAGGTGAGGGATAATGTTTTCCAATACAGTGATGACATCATTAAGAACTTGAATGTGCATCTCCGCGACAATCTTCTTACCAATCTTGCTGGTGCGTCTCCGAGTTACTCTCGGCTCGACGCCCCACTTGGACAAGATACGCAAACACTCAGAGACATAAGCCTCATCCGTGTTATATAGCATAACCCGTATTCCGTGGGCTCTGGTAGGCATATTTATACTGGCTTGTTCCCAAACCTGTACAGATCCTTCAGAATCTAATACACATGCCAACCAAACTTTTTCACAACAAGTACGCACCCGGATTCCTCCGTTCATCCAGTTATCCTACCACGTCGCCGTGGCAGGGGGCAACTACTTACCCCAGTCACTAATGGTAAAAACTTCGCCCGAAGGCAGCTCGATACTTTGAATAGCCATAATAATTCCTTTTCTGGCCGTAGCCAGGGTAAACGCTACTTACTCATGTAGCTAGAGCCGAATACTTTTTTGCCACGATCCATCTTATTAGATACTCCGGTAGGAACATCTGTATAAGGCAGTGCGGCAGGCAGAGCGCCCATTCCACGTACAGGACTAAGTGCATATGCACCTGTAGCAGAACTACCCGAACCCAGACGCATCAACAGGGCATCCACTCGCGGCATAAGGAGAGTACCGAGACCGACGAATACGGCGGTCAGAACGCCCTTTTGGGCATCTGCGGTGGTCATTCCTTTGGCTTTAGCGAGCGGGAGGGAGATGAGACTTCCCAGAATCATTCCTGAAACTGGAGCGTAATCAACAACCCAGGACCCGATCTTGTGTCCCCAAATACGGGCAATAGCATTACCGGCCAGGAATCCAGTGAGACCCACAGCAGGACCGGCGAGACCTTTAGCCTTGATCGACGTGATAGGCTTCAGGGCACCAATCTTACTAAGGGAATAGGCTCCCAGATCAGCATCATCCTTACGAACCAGTACATCATCTTCGGAAGATGCAGTGTACTGGGCGCATACTTTGTGCGGTTTCCCCATACGGGAGACCGTCTTGTACTCTACGCATTTAGACATTTGCGTGTCTCCTCGACGGGGATACCCCGTCAGTTGAGTGACTACTTACGGCATTTCCCTTTTTTGAAACGAACTTTACCGTTGGAAAGGCGACACAATTTCCGTCCGCCCTTTACACATTTACAAGTACCCTTTTTCATAACATTCTCCTCTGACGGGATTTTCTATCCCTACTATGGTCCGAAAACCAGATTTACCGACGTTTGGCCCGCTTGTTCTTCAAGCATTTGCCGTTGTTCTTATTCACGCCGAATTTGCACTTTTTTGCTTTACGCTTCTTGGCCATTATTGGCTCCTTTTGTATTAGTCCCTAAAGACTAGTTAAATCCCGCACTTACTATTAGATTGAATCTGTGCATTACCTGGAGTTGCACATTTACATATCTCTCGACCCTTACTGTTGGTTGTCTTCTTGTATGCTGTACAAGTAGGAACAGTAGGTCTTTTGGCCCCAGATTTTATTGTCTTTCCCTTTGGACGACCACGTTTACCTTCTTTAAGTTCCCCGATGGTAAGACCTTTAGATGTAGCAATCTTTTTTACATCATTGGTACATACCTGTACTTTTTGATCAATAACCGGAGAATACATAGATACCAATTCACCACAGTCCCATTTATCTGGTTGTGGTGCAGTTTCTAATCCATCCAATGTAATGACCTTAGTAGGCATTTAATTACCTCGTTGCCATGTAGATACCACCAGCAGCCAATAGCAATGCACCAATACAGAAGAAAGTCTTTTTAGTCCCGTCGATTCCACCAGAATCAGTAAGGCCATAGTCAGAGGCTTCTGCACCGTAGTTCATCAGTCCTTCGTTGGCCTGTGAACCAGAAGAGTTAGCCGTAAACGTATTGGTTGTTCCATCTTCACTGGTTTGTACTCGAGCACTATCTAGTATGGATGTTCCACCATTGGATGCACCAGAGTTAGCCTGGGCTTCTCTAATTGATTTACGTACGGCGCTGGCCAATACACGATCAGGTCGTACCGTTCCATCTGCTTGAAGCTCAGACGGATGATACATTGCATTTTTCTTAGTAAGGGTTAACTCTTGTTCACGAACCGCTTGCTTTTCAGCCGCAAGTGCTCTCATGGCTATAGGAGCTGCTTGTGCATCATTGGCTGTAAGGGCTGCACCAATATGTACTTGAGGTCTAGTGTATGCTGCATTGCGCTGATGACGCATCGCACCAACAACAGCTGCTCTAGTTTGAACCGTAGTACGTTCAGGGGCTTTCTTGGCCAGTCTAGAGGCGTCCATTACTTGACGCATATTGGCATACCCTTTGGGATATGTCCTTGTGCGACTTTCAATCTTGGTATTTACTGTCGGTACATTTTCACTACGACGAACTTTGGTAATCGGGATACCTGCGTCACCAGTATTGTGAAGCATTTCATTAACTACAGAATTGGCTGCTTGATGAGCACTAAGGGCCGGATTGGACCCATAGTTGTACCCACGTTGACGCCAGTTGTATTTATTGGGCATACTGTTAGAACCTTGGGACCCAAAACCTTCTTCGTATACGATACCCTTGGCCGGTTCACCAAAAAGAACTTTGGTCTGTTGAATTTTCAATTCCGGGGGTAAATTCTGATATGCCGGTCCGTTACGCATACTATCTCCTTCTTCCCCTGAACAATCGAGGACTGATCGCAGCGGGAACAGCGGGTTCGTTTGTATAGGGTTTCATAATCAATTGAGCAGTGACCGTTACGCCCTGTTGAGCGGTTTTAATAACTGGACCACCACGAAGAGTACCGACCTTAGCTGTTAAAATCCAGGGACCGGCTACAGGCACGATTAGATTAGCTACGCCACCAGTCGAAGAAACTACTACATTAGGATGACCACTTTTGGCCGCTGTAACTACACCATTGGTGGCTATACCATTGGTCTTCTTTAAGGATACCTGTATACGTGTAGTCATTACCCCTTACTCCTCCAGTGCATACCTACAGCGCGACCTTCACGGAAAGTACACTGTTTTTCAAACGCTCTGTATTGAGTAGGCGGTTCCCAACCAAGTCGATCACTATCTGCTTGTGTAGTATCGAACGGGATAACTTCTGTGGGGAGACCATTAAAAGCAGGATTGACACCGACAATAGAGTAGATATGCCAACCATTTCCATCCGGAGAAATTACCCTAGCACCAGTCGTATAACCTATTGAACTTAAAAGAGAACATGCGAGTATACAGTGATCATCGCAATCCCCGCTACCGCTGTTTATGGCCCTACCTGCTGACATGAAATAGTCATAGTCCGCTGGGTCTTGTCGGTACTCTATATTAGTACGTACGTATTGGAATACCCTTTGAATAGGATCAAGCTCAGAACCTACACCATGTTGAGGGGTTCCCCGTACAATCTCATGTGCGAAATCTTTGAGCATATAAGTACCACCACGACCGTTTGGTTGTGGTTGAGTAATAGACGTATCTATACGCTCCGCAATTAATTGTATACGACGATCAAGACCCCTTGCATCTAAGTGGATGACAGGATTCATGTAGCTGGTTATACTACATGTAAGACAACGTAGTCAAGGGTAAACTGTAGGCCTAACCCATACCTTCTTCTAAGTCAGCGTGTTCATTGAACTCTTCCTCAGAATTATTTTTATCGTTAGGCTCTTCTACGGCAGGATCATCAACATCTGGCGTTACGTCTTCCTCTTCGGAAGCTACATAATTCTCTGGTGGAACAGAAGCATCAAAGGGTACAGCATCTTTTGGGACACTACTTGAGACACCAAAAGAGGGCTTCTTACCCACTTTAGCTTTGTTCACTGTAGAAGTTGATTTGATGTCCCCAGGTACCTTAATCGGTTTGTATCCTGTAGAAATAGCCCATTGGTTAGGATCGAAATCGTCACCTTCTTGTTCTTTAGTCCACCAGAATCTAGCGATGTCCTGAACCAGCTCTACTGTTCGTTCTTTACCACCATGACTAAGAAGAATTTGTGGCGTCCAAATTTCCGGTCTTTCCATCCATCTGATAGCAATTTTATTACCATGATTGGCGTGACTATAGATTCTGGCTGTGATCTCTTTAATGTCTACACCTTGTTTAAGACGCTTGATTGCTGTAGCCAATGCAGACTGTTCACCAATTTTCTCTAGGGTGATTGCATCTAAGTGATCTGACTTCTCGAGGTTACCCAAGAAATCATCCAGAGTAAAACCACTGAGGTCCGGACCTTCATCTACCGGCTCTTCTTCTTGGTGTTCTGGTAGACCAGCTAGTGTAGGCGCTTCATCCAGTTCTGGTACATCTGGTACAGGTGCCGTTACTTGCGCCGGATTTTCGGCTAGTTGAGCACCTTTAGTTTCAAAGTGTGCCGCAGCTGCACCGGCAATGCCCTCTAGGGCGTTACTAAGGACATCCCAACCTGGATGTGCCCCACCACCACCTAAAAGGTTAGAAGATGCGGCTTGTTGCATCATATTCATTACCCCGACGGTATTGGCCATCATCATTTCTGTCAATTTGGCGTTACCATCCGGTTTAGCCAACATCTCTTTAAACAGACCAATGGTCTCTTCTTTAGAGGCCTTGGACCCTTCCATATTCATCATCATCATCTTGAACAGGTCAGAACTACCAGAATCCTTATTCAGCTGAGACATCTTAAGGAACTCAAACATTTGATCTTGTTTGCCCTGCTGTTGGGACATCTGCAAATCAGCAATTTGCTTTTGTAGATCACGTTGTGCCGATGCTGCTTTTTCTGCTTCGGCAATACGTCTAGTTTCAGTTAGTTCATCGCGCATCCGTCGCATTTCTTCTTGCATTTGACGATCTGAGTCAGACGGACCTTGTTTCTGTTGATTCTGGCTACCCATAAGAGAAGCCATGAGCATTTGCATCATTTGGTCACTTGACCGTTGTTGTGTGCTGATTGCTGTAGTGTAGCCCTCACGTACTTGACGCATTAGCTCTTGTCCACCCGCTGCTGTAGTCTGTCCTTGTCCAAACAGGGCAGGAATACCATTAACACCTGTAGCACCCATAGGACCCATTACTCCGCGCGCCTCACGATCATGGCGTGATTCCATCCACCCCTCGCCAGCTACTTCAATATCCTTCTGGTTCAGTTCAGTACCATCGGAGTAGTAGTAATCGATTTTGTATGAGCCACCACCACCTTGGTCTTTACAGAACTCCTGTGGTCTAGTGGCTACAATATCTTCTGGTGCCTGTCCAGGCATAGCCAAAAAGTGTTTCCACTTTCGATCCTTCTTATCAAGTTTCTCAATGACAATATCAACTTTTTCAGCTTTACCGATCATATCTCTGACGGTCTTTTTGCCTTCTGTTGCTTCTCGAGTTACCTTGGCTACAGATTTTGAAATCTGGTTAATAAGGTCAGTTGATGCTTCTAGAGCCTGATTCTTCGCTTTTGCTCTTGTAGTTGCCATTTGTTACTCCTTCTCTACTAACGGTTTATCCATAGCAGGTAATTTCATATCCTCGTTTGATGCTTCTGCAAAGAGGAGTCGTTCTGGGACCAGCGTTATTTCATTAGACCCTACATCACTGACACGTGAAATTGTAAGGTCTTGTTGTGGTACTAAAGCACCTATATAGACTACTAGCTGACCTAGACCATAACCTTGCCACACATTATCAATGCGAATAATAGCTTGGTGATCCAGAGGTAGATAATAAGAACCATACTCAGTAAGTAGTTCTTTTGCTTTATTTCGTGCCTCTTCAAAACTCAATGCCCAATAAGTTTTGAGTGTTTTAGCATGTTCTAAATTTATCATTATGGTATGATGATTCACCTTACTCTTCCCCTTCATCAAAAATAGCTTCGAAATCTTCATCTGCGGCAATACCGCTACCTCCTAAAAAGGTCTGTAAGACAAGCACAAAGCCACATGTTGTAAAAGCTACTTGAGCTACTACTACCCAAGATAAACCAGCCAGTATTGCTAGTGCGCCACCTGTCCACCACGCATTACAGTAAGGACAAGTCACCATCGGCCAAAGATGTCTAAGCGGTTTGAATACTACACCACCAAAGGTAAAGCACCATAATGCTCTAATAGGATACGCAATTTTAGCCCCTGTTAAAACAGCAGATATACTTGTGGCTAGTAATATGATAGGGACTATACTGTCAATAGGTAAAAGTGTCAACATATTTTTTTACTTTCTTAATCAGTGCCTATCGTACGGGCACCATTAACCATTCTCCGTGAACGTATGTTCTTACCTTTTTGGTGAGTGTAGTAAGGACATTCTACAGAATCATCCTTGTGTTCATGTGTTACAGAAGACCCCTCGAGCTTCCACCTATTGATCCTGGGTGCGGCATGTACGTGAGTAATATGATACTCTTGAGAACCGTTAGACCACTTGTGGCATACCCCAAACAAATTCCAAGCGTGAGCACCAGCCATAGAACCCATTTCGCGTTCTCGAATAAGTTCAGTGATAAAATCGGTATTGTAAATTTCTTCTTGTCCAGTTCGGAGGTCAAAGTACTTACAGTCACCACAACATAAAGGATTTGCAATCCGCTTTAAAATGTCCTCTGTTTCAGGCCCATCAGGAATGACTATGCCGGATTTACCCTCTGCATGATACTTATCCTTATTCTCTTCATAGTCATCTTCCATTATGATGGGGACTTTGTTATTAGGGCCGCTCATGCCATCATCCTCTTCCACCAATTTCTAATTATGGCAATACGGCCCCTACTACTATAGTGATCACATATATTAGCGGTTTCAGCGCGCAGAGAGCCATTGTTCTTGGGGCAGAACCCTATATTTGATGCAGTAAGGGGAGAGGTTTCTACATGAGAAGCGATAGCCCGTTGAATCTCATCTATGCGAGAATATGAAGTATTTTTGTATGTATGGGTAGTTTCTGTTAATTGCTTGATGCCCTCTTTACGATCCCAAAAAAGACAGTTCATACAGTGTTGTTTGGTATTTTCACTAATAACTAGCTTAGGGACCACTGATTTTAACCATACAGAAATCTGTTTATCGTAGTCTATTATTTGTGGATCATTGATTCTGGGTTCTATTCCACGATGAATAAGAGTGCCTCTAGCGTCGATGGTGAAAGGGAATCCATCAATAGTACTGGTTGGCTCAAGTACAAAAGATTCTTCTACTTTTTGTGTATTATATACTACCGTAATCGTATACTCACCACAGTACTCAATTAACCGATTTTCAGGTTTCATCGAAATCTCCCTCTATAATTCCACCGTCATTGTAGTTTTTGCGCCACCATAGCTACTTACACCCAACCATAATATAGTACATGTAGGTCATTGTCAACCTACACCTTACATTTACCTTCATTTTATTGTACCTATGTAGGTAGGTGAAGGGGTAGGTAAGGTAGTGTACGGGTAGGTAAGTAGGTGGATTGTTATGGTATCCATAAATAGTTCTACATACGAAGTCAGTGAGCAGAAATGTACATTGGACCATAAAAGTACAAAACTGTATCTGCGCGATTTTTAATCGTGTGATAGAAATAATAAATATACAGTGATATCTTGTAACCCTATGAAATCATTCATTTCACAGTGAATACTTATCATAAGGTATCATCTGCACCGGAAACAAATGTATCTCGTAAATGTCTGAGATCTTTGGGGTTTTCGGAGAAGTGGTCTTATTAAGTATTATAATATTAAATTTTTTATATATATATACTCTCTTTTAGGGAGGGTGCCATACATTCTTGAGTTTTTTTTTACTAGGTAAGAAGAGAGTTTTCTGATATTTAATATTTAATCGGCAAAAACACCCTTTTCCTTAAGGGTTACAATATGTTATATGATATTTGAACTTGATATCATAAGATATCATAAGCGTAAGTACATGAAATTATTAAGTGGTGTAACAGATTACGTTTATATCGTAGAAATTTGACTAATTTATCTTGTACAAATCTGGCGGTTGCCCTTTCTGCTTGTATTTCTCCCTCAAAGTAGAAAATTTAGAAAGTCGAACATACTTGATCCTGGTCAAATCACCCTCCTCAACCATAGAACCTAAAAGTCTTCTAAGTGCTTGGTAGTCCATGGATACACCAGAGTTACTTGAAATTTCTTTAAGGGTTGCTGTCTTTTCTTCACAAGTACCAAGATATTGTGTAATTGTTCGTACTTCATCGTTCTCTTTAGTCATTAACATATCAGAGAAAAGATGAACTAGATGCTCTTTAAGTACTTGTGCTACTTTGATGGCTCTTACCATATGCTGTTTTTGTACTACTAAACAAGCATTAGGGTCCAGTATCATACGGTTCTCGAGTGTACTACTAATAGGTCTAGTCTGTTCGGCCATAGCGAAGTAAGCAGCAAGACGGTAGATCATAGGAGAGTAACGATTATAGCAAGATAGTACTTCAGGATGAAAGGTATCGGCCTTATTTTCGATGTTAGCTACGAACCAGTCATCTTGTAGGATCATCAGGTCCTTGGGGATGTGGATGTACCCTGTAGACCTTACAGCGTTACGTTCCACCCATTGAGCTAACATCATTTCTTTTCTGTCATTAAAAGCAGGGGTACGTAAACGTCGTTCTCTTACTCCAGACCACTGAACCATTCTGGCGAGAAAACCAGATAACCAGTCACCTCTATGTGTCTTGGCCTTGTAAGTATCCGGTGGAACACCACCAAGAATACTAATCCTGGGACGATCAATGATAAATTCTCCCCTACCAAGTGATTTACGTACGTACTCTTCACCCTCCCATAACTCAAGAAGCCATGTTTTGAGGCCAGAAGAGTAAGACCGACCAGCTTGTTCAAGCATAGAGGCAAATTCTGTACGGTATAGAAGACCTACACCCATTGCATTCATAATATGCTCTGTCCAGGCTTCTACAGATCCGTCAGAAGGTATTTGAAAGTGTTTACGATCATCTATACGCATAGCCCGTCTGAGCATACGCATAGTGATCTTCATGGCTTCTGACTTACGACTAACAGTAGATTGGCCCACCACAACAGACCAAAATTGAGAAGGTACAAAATAATACTCTCCCGGTCGATCTGTTTCTACACGTATATCTACATTAGAAAGAGCTACGCCCATAGCGGTAATAGCTGAACCAAAGTGATAGATAGCAGGGGAATCGGTAGCATTAAATGCGTAGTCGATATATTCTCTGAAAAAACCACAGTCCGGAAAAAGGTCTAGAGCTTCGTCATCGAAGATAGCCCAGGGATTATTATTTTTGGACATGAATTAGAAAGTCTCCTGTATTCGCTTGTTACACCGGGAACCCTATCACCGTCAAATTAAAAATACAACAAAAAAAGGATTGGGTCTTGTTTTGTGAGTTCAGGTAGGTTAGAATTCTGGGGTATCAAGCAACAAAGACGGGAAAGAAAATGTGGATAGAGACTCATAAAGGGGATATACGTTGTAGAGAATTAGCCGATAGACATTATACTCGTCAACGACCAGGACATCCTATGTTTTGTCGTCCTGGGTATAATCAAGTACTTTATTATGAGGATGAAAAAGGCTCTGCTGTCTGGGTGTGGTGGAGACCTAAATGGGAAGATGGACGACCAGGAACAAAACGCAAAGATAATTTAAAAGCAATTGAATGTACTTTATTTAGAAATGAATCTTCTGCTTTATCTTCTGATTTAATTCGAGAAGCTATAGATTTTTTACCTAAATGGAATCGTATAACAGAATATCCGGATGGTTTAATTACAGGTATAGGTATAATTCAAACATCAACAAGACGAAGTAAAAATCATAAACCAGGACATTGTTATAGAATGGCTGGTTGGGTAGAATTTGATCATCGTGCAGGTAAAGCCGGAATATGGCTTAAATATAATAATACTACTAATACAACTGAGTATTAAAATGAAAAAAATTTCAGAACATCTTTTTAGTCTTGCAGAAGAAGAGTTCATGTGGTATACTGAAGGTCCGTTAAGGAATGTTCCTGGTGTTAAGGTATTATTTGATCCTGTTACTAATGAACCTTTATCAGTAGATATTTCTAGAAGTCATTTACCTCTTCTGGAGGGAAAATGGATACAGTTAAATGGGAACCCTCCCAGTCCTAACTTAACATCCATAAAGTATCCATTTTCTCTCCACCTTTATCAACAACAGGCAATCGATTTTGCACGCTCTAGACCTGCTTCTGGGCTGTTTCATGGACTAGGTATGGGTAAGACTGTAATAGCTCTTGGTGCACTAGACTACCCTACTATTGGCGTCTGTCCTACAGCTGCTACAAAGGTATGGGCCAAAGAAGCTAAAAAACTAGGTTTATCTATCCAGATTCTAAAAGGTCTATCCGGTCAATCCAGTAAAATAGAAAAAGGAAAAGACATATACCTCACTACATACGGTAGTTGTCACGTCTGGTTACCATTATTTCGTAAATTCGGTGCGGGTCCTACTGTATATTCTAAATTTGCTGACGAGGCACACGGACTACACCTGAAAAAAGGAAAAGTCAGTCAAGCCTTTAACAGTATTGCTGTACCACAAACCATCTTACTAACTGCTACACCAGTACGCAATCGTCTAAAAAGTCTACACGGACTAATCGAGGGACTAGAACCTCGAGGATTTGGGTACCTCAGTGAGTTCAGGGCACGCTATTGTGGTTCATTCATCAATGAACACGGATTTTTAGTAGATGGAAATCCTACTCATACAGAAGAACTGGCCAAAAGACTTACAGAAATAGCAATTTATGAATCCTGGTTAAACCCAGATTTACAACATCTTCGCCCTACTAACATACGTCACTCACTAGACATTGATATACCAATCCGTAAACGCTCTCAGGCTCTTCAAAAGGCTATCTCACGAGCGTTTGATACATTCAGGGGTAAAGATGGTCAAGGAGGTATTCAGATGTCCTACCTTACCGCACAGAGAGCAGCTATTGGTGAAATGAAGAGTAAAGCTATCTGTACATCACCAATCATGGATGATTTGATGGATCAACACCTTAGAACTATCTGGTGGGTTTACCACAAGGAGTCCGCTAGACTACTTACTGAGACCTTAAAAGCTAAAGGTAGACGACCTGTAGATACCGTAACAGGTGCTACCACAGATAAAGCACGCGATAGAATACTAGAAGAATGGGAAGAGGGGGATCCACTTGAGGGACGTGACCTAGTAGCTACTATGTCTTCTCTTAACTCGGCGGTCAATCTAGTATCAGCTGGTGCCGCAGTAGTACTAGAACAATCCTGGGCACCTATTGAGTTACAACAGCTAGAGGCACGCCACCACCGTCCAGGTAACTCCCACAAAGAAGTTCATACTTATTATTTCACGGTACCAAACACCATTGATTCTAAAATATCTAGAGCACTATTAGAGAAAATAGAAGAGCATGAAGCAGCATTTGGTGCCAGTGATCAAAAAGCGCAAATGCTTATGCTCACTGGCCTAGACTCGATGAGTGATAAACAATCGATCCTTAAAAAATTAATTTAGCATAAAGTGCTTGACATACTTTGTAGGCTAGAGTAGTTTAAGTGAGTAACATTTGAGAGGGCCGAAAAATGCCATATTATGGAGAGAAGAAAATGTGGGCTTCTGTAATAGAAGCAGCTTATGAAGACGCTATGAGATGGCTATCTGTAAAGATGCATCATCCAGAGCTACCCCTGGGT
>Ga0075125_10000753_pt1 | contig 14839 bp, 35 predicted proteins | sample AntAceMetag02UKN_FD_69810 | JGI IMG/M metagenome (GOLD analysis project Ga0075125, IMG submission 69810) | Saline lake microbial communities from Ace Lake, Antarctica - Antarctic Ace Lake Metagenome 02UKN | ecosystem: Environmental > Aquatic > Non-marine Saline and Alkaline > Saline | place... | reverse complement strand
CACGAGGGTGGCCACTCCGAAGAATGGACTTACAGGTGTCGCCAGGATTATGGTGACCATTAATGCATCAGTCGGTCGTGTTTTATTGCCTCACGTACGACAACTTCCTGTCCACATTTCGGGCATACTGTCGAACGGGTTTGGTTGTCGGTCTCGATGTTGCTTTCGCATTTCGGGCATTTCACGAATATTTTTTGCATGTATCAAGCAATACAATTATCGTATTTAAACTTTATTGTAATATTACGGCGGATTAAGGACGATGGTTCCTTGCAAGCCGAACGGTGGGGTATCATGCACCGCATCGACATCCATGTATATTCGATCACCTGTCGCGATAAGTTCACTATCATCGAACTTTATTACACCATCGGATGCAAAATATTCGTCAGCAATAGTTACAAGGGTGGATAATATATCAACTTCCGCACCAACACTACTCCAACCGTTGGATCCTTTAACCTCGAGATAAACTTTTCCTCGGCTCTGCCTTATACGTGCATTTTCTGGCATGGGTTGATAATGTAATATCGGTTAGTTAATGCTTTTGTTTACTTGCTGATCTTTGGTTTTGATATAAGAAACAAAGCATCAACCTTATTTCCACCGACAAGCTCTTTCAGTTTCCTTTCAACGATACCCTTGTCAACCAATCGATCTATTGTGTCATCCCAATCGTTCCCGATATCGCATACTTCCCGAAGTGTTGCAATGGATCGTCCTTCGTCAATTGGTATTTTTTCGATCAACATCATTTCTGATTCTGTGAATTTGAATGTTGGATTAAAAATCCGTCCAAAGACATGATATCTATAATTACACGTAGAAAGTATTTGTCGGGCTATCAATCGATCAATTGCCTGATATATGCGGGGTCTTGTCATTGTATCATCTATTTCCAGCAATTTATAATACAGATCTGATTTTTGTCTTGGTATGCTATCTGACAATTCTCGCAGTATCGCAAAATTAGTCCAGTTCTTTGAAAGTCTGAAATAATTTGTTTGTGTTATTATGTTTCCAGGTTTTGGCATGATTCCAAGTATTGATTTTATAATTAATATACTTTTGCTATCAATAATTTATTTATTGTAAACGATTTTTGAGAAACGCATGTAAAAGTTATCGTTCCCCTTTAGTACTCGTCAACGTAGTACTATGTACTAGTACAGTACTCACTCCCTATTCTATTATATTATATATATTATATATATATATATTATATATATATCTAGTACATGGTGTTATGATACATAGTACTATGTTAACTTAGTACTATAAAGGGATCGATAACTTTTACATGTAAATTTTGAAAAACGTTTGTAATAAATAAATTATTGATAAGAAAACTACTGACGAACGCCTAAATTATACATTTTCAATCGCATCAAAGCCCTTCCAAGATACTCCTTATACTGATTTTCGATAAGACCGCCTGCGCTTTTGATCGTAATCTTATCTTCTACCTTGATTTCATTGCCATCATCATCGACAAACGAATCTGGTTCGAATGCAATCATCATGAAAACTGTGCCAGGCTTAAATTCGTCAGGTTCATTTATCATTTCCATTTTTAACACCTATGTTATCATTTCCACATTGAGGGCATTTCTTTGGAAGATCTTCATCATCAGTCATCTGCCCCACCATACCACAATCGCGACATTTGATCGTTATGAACTTTGGTGGCTGTTTCCCGGTAGCAAGAAGTAATCTTTCTTTCAGATCAGTTATTTCTCTGTTAGCTTTGTATAATGACATGTCAAGCTTTTTTACTTGTTTCCGCAATGCTTCATTTTGGTTTTGTAACCGCTTTACTTTCATGCTCATATCGATCACTCAAATGCTATTGATTTTTGGTTATATTTCAGGAACATTTTCTTGTTATCATTATAAAATTTCTTGAAACGACTATCGAGAATGTAACACAGCCCAACGTCGTCAGGGGTTCGTATTATTCGACCTAATGCTTGTTGGATTGCCTCGGCTACCTGTAAGTTGTACCATCGTTTACAACCAGTGCAATAAGCGGACCTTACACAACCACCCATGCCATCATCTTCATATCTGCATTCCTCACCTGGGTTTTTTAGATACTCGTTCATTTCCATTTTTATCCTGGTTGATATCTGCTGGTCTGTATGTGGTGGATATGGAAGGTTTATGTAGATCAAATATTCGGCTATCTTACCAGAGAAATCAAGACCTTCAAATCTGGTAGTAATAAAAACACATTTCTTTGAAAGGTAGGTTGTGAATTCATCTACATTATCGCGGAACTCCTGGCTGTTGGAATGCGTTAATACAAGCGATGGATCTGGTAATAATCTCTGTAATGAGTTGGCTATGTTGGATCGTATTGCATGAGATCCACAAATTATTATCCCTCGTTTGTCACTGTGCTCCAGTATTATTTTCTTGCATTGATCGATAACTTTTGGTAAAGTTTTTTCACGTCTTTTATAGCTCATGGACCCCATTGGCTCAAATATGATTCGCCTGTGATCTTGAGGGAAGTTTGATATTGGTTTATTTATGTATAATACATCGTCAGGATCAAGGCCCAATTGATTAATTCGTTCTTGTATGGAAAGGAATGTTGCTGACATGAATATAGTTTTTTCAGCAACACCATCAATGACAGATCTTGCTACCTCATTGACTTTTACTGGACGAAATATTACTTTGTTATATCCACGATTATCAGTCTTTTCGATATCAATAACCAAATTGTGCTTATCAGATGTGAGCTTGTGAATGATCTTGAACTTCTCGATCATGTTTTCATATTTTTTCAACCGTTCTGCATTCTTTTCAAGATTTAATCTTGCTATCGTTATTTCTTTCATGTCAACTACTTTCTCGTGCCAGAATGTTATGTCCTCGATGATCGGAAACGATTCAAATCGATAGCAAACCTTCCAGTCACTTTCGGTTATTGCATGACTGTTTAACTGCATGTAGAATTTTTCAAGCTTATGCGCTTCATCCCGTATTGCAAGGTCGCGTTTTTCAAACATCAGTCCAGGTGTGCAACGATCAATATAATATGGTGTTGATAACACTGACGAACTTGATACAGCGAGATCACGTTGGATGATGTATGGACATTCTGCATGATACTTACATACAAATGCCAGTTTTTGGTTTGTGCAAGGAGCTTCATCACAACGTAGATGCCGATAATTTGGATGTATGCATTGAAAATTACTTCGCCCCTTCACTTCACGAAGGAAATCAAAATCATTCCGATATTGAGCAGTAAGCCCAAGGTCCATCGAAAGCAGATAATAATCACCAACTTGAGATCTCATGTATTCTGCAACGGTAACGGCTGTAAGCGACTTTCCGTCTCCGGTGGGTAACTGCATGAAGATATACTTAAAGTCCCTGTCAATCAAAGCATCACGTAGTAACCCAATGATTTCAAGCTGGTAAGGACGGCGTTCATATTTCTGTGGTTTGATCTTATTAAATATATATTCACACTCTTTGAACGATCTTAACCCAAACTTTTCAAGTTTACCATTCTTTGATGGTATTATCAGTTTTGTAACCATTATTTCACCGATGGTGGTTTGTTGTTTACTCGTGCAACATCTATGAGTTCACACATTTTCTTTGCCACGGTCGAATTTGGTGCCCAGCATGTTCGCCGGAACATTTTATTGTATGATATAATCTCAATAACATATCCGCTATAACCAAAACCATCACTGTGATAGTCATCGAGCCTGACGAACTTGTATTTGTGAATGTGATAAAAATGTCTGCCATGAGCACATAATCCATGGCTCATATTTCTATGTTGTTTACTTACCCACTCCCATTTAAGCATTATTACATTCTCCTTTTTGGCAGATTAGTTTTCTTACGTCGAGATCTTAAAGAACGCCATTTTTTTCTAATTCTTGCACCGATCCATTCTGACCTGTCTGGTCCTGGTTTGGTTGTTTTTATGTCTTTACGTTTGATCTTTCGCTTGGCATGATATCGAGACATTATTCCCACCGTTTGCCACATATGCGACATCTATAAACTACGACGTCACTGCTCACGGTCTGTTCTATTCGAATGTTTGTGCTCTTGTATACTGGACAGATTACCATTGCATCACAACATTTTCATATATGCGTTATCCGTTGGATCAAATTCGTAGACTATGCCGTTATCAAGTATTTCAAAATGTCGCTTGTCAGTAACGATTGAAATTCTTGGATGTTTATCTTCTTTCTCTATCAATCTGATTTGAGCATCCCCAAACTGTAATCCACGATTCATCAGTGTTTCATGTAACAGTATCTCTAATACCTTATCTACATCGACAACGATACTGCTTAATATTTTCCTGGCGGTCTCGTGGGCTTCCATGTTAGCGTTAATGTTGCAATAATATTTAAACATTTTTAGGATTGACAACGTTGTGCAACATGGCCCCGAAACATAACGTTGTCTACTTTACATCAACAAAATCATTTATAGTATTTGCTACATGATACCGTTGAGCGACAACTGATCTGCTTCATTTGGTCCCCCATCGATGTATTTTTTTGTCGCTCACTGTTTATTACAATAATGTTTAAATAAGATAATTGTATTGTTCAACTCAATGAAGCCGACATTAAAAGCAAAGGACGTATTAAGAGGAAAACGCAAAGAAATCTTTGAACTGATCACCACTCGTGGTATCACAACAAGACAGCTCAAAGAATTAGTTGATCTAAATACTGCATCGATCAATCGACACATACGCATCTTGGAACAGTTTGGTTATATTACATCTCGATCACATGGTATGATGAGGAAAATGTATCCAGTATCGCGTGAGATCATTGATGATAATCACGTCAAACATGACATTACGATACTGAAAAATGTTGCATTCGATGACATAATTATCAAGATCTTAAAGGCCACTATCAAACCAAAAACATGTTATGACATTCATGTTGATAGTGGTGTATCAACTGCGTTCATAGGTCGCATTAAACATAAGTTGATAAAGGCTGGTTTGTTAAAGATTGTTGGCAGACAGTATATCGGGAAGCATCCAGCCAAGCTATATCAGAGCACAATTTCAAAAATACATATATCATATGATCTAATCAATGATAAGTATGAATCTATTGTTGAACTTAATAATCTGGCAAATCTTTGGAATGGGGTGAAAAAATGATAAACCTTAAATAAGTATAATGTGTTGTATCGTTGTCCTGTTGTTCTATGGTTGTGACACGGGTGGTGTTGCTCCTTACACCACCCAACATTTTTTATTTATCATTACAATAACATTATAATGCATGTTGTTTATTTACACGCGGTGATCATATAACCACAGATAACGACAAACTAAAAAGACTTGATGCGAATGTTGATTCTGCCATTGAAGAAGTAATAACATTCGTTGAAGAAAGAATAAAGGACTCACCAACTTGGAATACAGAGGATCATAACGATACCAAGTCACATCTTCGATTTTTATTTGATAAACAAGACAAACTGTTGATTCTTCGAAATGTGGTGGTAGAATTATTAACTTTTGTTCATGAACAAGAAATAGAAGTAGATGAGGAGATTCCTGGTGTTTTTAAACATATCGTGAAACAGATCCGCGAAGGTCATTAATCATTCCAAGTAATAGTTTAAATAATATTACAACGTTACTCAAATAATGACATCATGGAGCGTCAAAGTTGGAAACCGCAACTGTCCGTATAATTCAGGTTATGGAACATGCGAGCACCCGGCAATGGTGAATAGGACATCCAGCTACCATTCACCTTGTAGGAACAAGTATTGCCCAATTAAGATTACCCAATTAAGATTAAGAAGGAATTAAAATGAACGAAGGGTATCAACCACGTGATGGTAAAGTAGGAAAACCACCTCAGGGTGGATCCGGCTTTCGACCGGTTAGCACTAATGGATCCAGAAAACAAAAAAGATGTGATCAGTTAAATGCTGATTTTGAAAGGGCAGACACAACTCAATGTTCCGTTGAATGGAAACTGGATGCCATAAAGGACTTTCTGATATCCAGGGAACTTGATGAATAGGTGATCTAAATGGCAGAAGGAACAGTGTTTGAATTTGTTATCCGGGCATCAATCAAGACGAAACAGGTTGGTGTGAATGAGCATGATGCAAGAAAACGTGTCCTAAAGTCAATCAAGGACGGGCAATATAATTATAACATTAGAAAGCACATAATAGTAGACCATGGAAAGCCAATTGATACAGTGGTTGACAAATATAAGTGGTTCAAAGATTATAAACCTCAGATATTAACACCAATTTATAAGCCGTATTGTGTGGTTGCTACTGCTCCTCCAGACAGTCAAGTAAGAGGCATATCTGTTCATATCTATGAACCGACTGGTAGAAACAACCCGAAAGATGGATATGAATACGAATACAAGGGCGACAGGTGAGCTAAATACATCAAAAAACTTCTTTGATAAGGTAAGCATAGTTTAAATATTATTATAACGTTAAAGCTATCATGGATCTAAAACAGGCTCGGAAGGACAAGCTAATTCCGAAAGACGACATGTGCGAGTTTGAGATGAAAGTTGCGCTTCCGGTTGGGGCTATACCCAATATGAATGATCTTGGAAAAGATGAAATGATGAATCTCTTGATCAATGATATATGTGAAAGTTTGAAGGAATCAACGAAGGGACTTGGCAGATATCAACTTGGTAACTTGGAGCATGAGTGGAAGTGGACGATTAGTCTATCAAGGAAACGAGTCGAGAAGGAATGATGTTCATATGATCTGCTTTAACTGTCATAGATCTGTGCCACTGGTAGAAAATGAGTTCAGCGAGAAAGTGTTACCAATTAAATGTCCTTATTGTGGTCATTGTATGGGATGTGACTGATAAGTATAGTTTAAATAATATTACAACATTACACCATCCACACATAAAGCAAACAAACAAATCTTTGGAGGAAAAAGTTATGCCAAAAAATGTGATATGTAAGAACTGTGGTGGAATAGCAATCATTGGTAATGTATGCACCACGTGCCAGAGTTGTGGTGCGTCAGTAGATCCCAATACTGGTGAACCATATCGAGATAATGGCAAGGTCGTTTTATCGTCATCGTTTGGTGGAGACATATAATATGAAAATGTATATGCCAGTGTTTTTGGATTACGAGATGGCGGTCGATGACAATGTATATTACTCTGAAACCAAAGCACAGAAAAGGGCAGATCGGTTGAACAAGCTCGATAACAGTTCGTATTGGTGTGTTCACAATTTAACTGTAAGAGACAAACAGGTGAAATGAAATGAAAAGAGCAGATAAGCATCTCGAACCATGTGAAGATACTGAATGTAGGTATGAACATTTTGGAATATGTTCTTTTGGATTAAGAAACAGTCATGGTTGTGAGAAAATGACCATTGAAACAGAATTGAAAAAACTCCATGATAGGGAAGAGTATATTGATGACGTGTGCCCCAAATGTGGTTGTAAAAAAGCAATTTTTGGTGATGATTTTATCGAATGTGCTAACAAGAAATGTGATTATTGGAGAGCAATATAATGACCATTGAAACAGATTATGAAAAGGTAGTTAAGGATCTGACAGAGTTCTTTCGTCGGGATGATTTTCAATGTGTTTCGACGATTGGGACGATTCAAATAGCTAAAGTATTCATGGATAGCTTGGAAAAGAATACCAAAGAAATCCATCCTAATGGAATAGTAAAAAGATCTGGTTCTGACTTTAAAAAAGCTGTTTCAATTAATCATCCTGTTGATATGGAGTCTCCTGGTTATGTGAAAAAACCAAAGAAAGAAGGAACGTTCGAAAAGCTGTGGCGAGATTTGTATGCTGGTCATGGTGGTGCAGTAGATATGCCTAATACTCTTGGGGATTTGATGAGACGGATGGCAAAGGGTAAATCATCAAAAGAAGATGAACTATTTGAGAAAATGTGGAAAGAACTGTACGATAAAGGATGCAACCATGTGCATATACATGATACTCTTGGACATGTGATGATCTTAATAGAGAGGGAAAATTTGACAACAGAAAAAATATATGCGATGTTCAGAGAAGATAAACGAACATTTCATTCTGATAGTTTTCCACAGGCTGTAATTAATGAAGCATTTAACAAGATAATCAATAAGGTTCCTGAAAAGGTTGCGTCACTCAATTATAAACCAGGTGATTGGGTACGGTATGACACGTTGTTGAAAGTGGTTGGACCATACAAGTTGGATCCAGATTATGTAACTGTTGAAGATCCCAACAATCCAGGTCCTCGGTTATTTCTTAAATCGCTATTGGAACCAGTAGGTGATCATAAAATTGACCGAATAGGTGATTTCAAGATAGGTTCACGAGTAGAACATAAAAATGCATTAGATTCTGGTACTATCGACAGCTTTTGTATTGGAGGAGATGGAAGAATGTGGCTCACCGTCTCAATTGACAGTGATCATACTCGTCACTGTTCCGACCCCATTGAGAATTGGAAACTGGTAAGGTGAAATGAAATGACCGAGATAAAAGAAAAGTATATCACGTTGCATAAACAGACACTCAACTGTACATTGACCGTCACAGTTAAAGACGATGGTGGATCATTGAGTGACATTGAAAAGAGGGCAAAGTCCCTTATAAAAGAGTTGGCGGAGTAACAATGACTGACATGAAAGAAAAAGCAACAGCCACGGACATGGACCTTGGTAAGCTCGGGACATTCAACGTACTTAATGATGTTATTTACGCCAAGCTATCACCATTAGATCTTGGTTATATCGAGGGACTGTTAAAGAAAGATCTTGAAGAGTGCTGTGATGTTAATCATATATCCGCCTATATCGATACTTATGAATATTTCAAAGAACTGCTTGAATCATATCATATGAGGAGGAAAAAGTGATATGACATCGACCGATCAACATGAACAAGTAACGGTATATATTGGAAACAATAGATATATCCAAGTTGATAAGAAACTTGCACCGCTTGTCGTCGAGCTTAATAAACTTGATATGGCAACCTTATATTGTTGTGAAGGCGATATGAATGATGATCGTATGATCGTATTAGATACTACTACATTAACCATTGAGCAGTGGCCACCCAACAAATTAATACTACGATGGAAGGATCGTAACACCGAAGGAATCAAGGATCAGATAAAGATAATTGACAACAAAGAATTAATCAAGCATATGAAAAAGATAGATGGACATAAGGAGGAATGACCCATGACAACGATAGAAGAACTTGAAAAGGAAATATCAGATAGAGAAGTTCAGATAAAGAATTGGACTCCTGAGATACCTGATGAATTGAAAGCCCTAAAAACCATTCAAATGACTGCTAAAAATTTATTGGTGGCTTTGCATCGTAAGGAATCTGAGATACGGCATGAAAAGCAAAGACAAATCTTCATAGGAGCAACTGTAATTGATATTGATATAAATGATGTCTATAAGATAGAAGAAGTTGTTCTCAAAAAAGGAGATAAAAAGATCAGACTATCACCTGCGATTCAATATGGAATAGCTTATGATGTAGAGGATGCATGATTAACATGCCACTATGTAAAGAATGCAGATCAATAGGCAAGGTGAAACCCAAACCTCCAGTATGTGACCGTTGCGGACTTGAAATACATACAGTGCCCGACTTCGGTTATATTGAGGTGAAAAACGGTTTGGATGGTCCATCCTCATTAAAATTATTCCGTGACTTCAAGCGGTTGTGGTTTCCACTTCCTGAAGGAATCAGGCGATTGGATAAAGATAAAGCAAAAAATAAATCACATTCTTTGGAGGGTGACAAGAAATGAAATTTATAACAGCGCAGAATGGAATCAGAATGTATGGCAACAATGGGACTATTTTCAACCAGAGACCCATACCCCTTTGATATTCAAAGGAAAAAAGAGGAGGAAATATAAATGAATGATTGGGAGTATGAAACTTGTCATCTTTGTACAAGAGAACAGAGATTAGCGTGGGTTACAGATGATGTAAAATGGAAATCTGTAATGTTATCAATGCCAAGTCACATACAGAACTCACCAGTATGCCTTGAATGTTTCTTGAAAATAGCAGACGATGAAAATATCAAAATAAACATTGATGATGTACAATTCGAAGGAATAGTACAGAACTGTAAATAAAAGATAGATGGACATAAGGAGGAATCTAAGATGAACTTTGAAGGAGAACACGACACATTAATACACGTATTGGATGAAGGACATTACCTTGGCCATTGGGAGCGATTCAGCGAAGGCTGGCGGTGGTATCCAAATGAGTTTATTCCACCTACATTAACCTTTGATCAGATGGCTGAAATGGTCGAGCATGTACAATCAGTTGAAAAGAAACGATTGGAGGAAGACAAACCAATTACTCACAAAAGTGATGGTGGGAATGTTGGCTCAACAGAATTCAATATTGTAGATTGTCCTGACCGTGGTGGTGATCATATAGTAGAATACTTTGATTGCCCGGATTGTGGTGGTGTAGGGACATTTATAGAGATGGAAGGTCGAATGGATAATGATTTCAAAGCGGTTGAGATAGAATGCAGACGATGTAATGGTACTGGTAAGGTGAACAAGTGAATGATAAGACAAGAAAGAGGCTGATGTCTATATATATTAGAATTAAAAATCATAATTTATCAATTACTTATTTTTTGAAAGAAACATGCCCTTCATGTGAATTTTATTGTAAATGTCCTAAATATTGTTGGAAAGATGGTAAACCTCAAAATTGGGAACCAAATGAAATAGTATTGAATAAGATTTTGGAGTTGTAGGAGATGATGTAAATGTTAGCATATATCATATTAGGCACTATACTTGCCCTTGCCTTCCTCGTTGTTGCATGGGCTATTATCGACCTCCGACGCGGTTACATGAATATTATAGAGTATCTTGGGGAGGAGTAATGATGGTAAGTTACTTGGATAAGTTGATTAAGAAGTTGATTAAGAGGTTGATAAAAAAAGTTAAGTTTTTGGATTCGGATTGGGATGTGTGTTGGGAAGGATTTCATGATATTGATGGATTTGGAGATGGTTATGTTCCAAAATTTAATTATACCCCTGATAATAGTATTATACCAAAGGAGGATGTGGAATGAAAGGTTGGGATAAGATAACAATACTCGTACCGAGGAACCGATATTTTTTAGTGAAAAGGTTATTAGAGAAAATATCAGTACATTGTGAGATCAGCACTGAGTATGATAGTGGTGAACCATCCAAAGAATTTATGAAAATTATACCTGATCCATACAAAGAGTTAAAGGAGGATGTGGAATGAAAAGTTTGAACGAGTTGGAAGCTGAGATAAGGAATGAGCCATGGGAGGTCTCAGTCTTTGAAAGTGATAATTCAATAACCATTAGTCTACATAAGGGATTGATGTCAATAGATCCCAGGAGTCCAAGTTATTGGAAGTATAATAAGATAGTAAGACCTCCAAACATTATACAAAGAAAACTCGGGATAACTTATCAAGACAAGTATGATAAGGTAATGCGGAACATATTGGAGTTCCAAAAGAAGATCAATAAAGAATTGATGGAGAACAATGCAAAAGTGGATTCAGTCACCACTTGAAAGGAAGGTGAATAAGATGAGAATTAAGCATAAACCCGAACCGATGATATCAGATGAAAGGGTAATTACAAAGTTCTTATTATTCCCAAAACGGATAGGTGATGAGGAAAGATGGTTAGAAAGAGCGACCTTTAGACAAGAATATGTGGAAGGATATAATAATGGACGATTTTGGATTGATATATCATGGGTGTGAAGTAAATGCGATACTGGTTAACCGGAATAATAGCTTCAAAGAATGGCATCTCTGGAGCTATAACAGAGTTGGAACAGATCGAAATATCAAGGGAGCAAGTTGATAAGATCAAGGGCATTGTTGATAGTAAAGAAACCGAAATTGGATCGCTTATCATTTATGATGAGGTGTTGGTATGAAAGAATCTGCAAAGCGTTTAATAATTGTTGGGCTTGAGATTATGGTTATGGTATTATTTATCCAGTTGGCTACGGCAATCGGTGGGGTGTCGGGTAGGATAATGATAGGTATGCTTTTTTTGGTAGCACTTGTGTTATTGATAATTTGTATATTTGTATGGATTGATATGTGCAAGGAGGGTTATAAAGTGACAATTTGGCAAAAGATAAGAATGGTATTTAGCAGGAAAGGGCATGTCTTGGATATCAAGGACTCAGAGATTACTGTTGAGGGACCATTGGTGGTAAGGAATAGCATGATATACCGCAATATCATAAGCATTAACACGGACCCAAAGACTACTCCGTTAATTATCGTATGTACCCCCATCATAGGTAGAAATAAGGTATTCGCGTATAATACTATACTGAACCGATGGGATGAAGAAGAAGGTGAAAAGAACGAAGAGCTCATCAAGAAAGCAGAGTTGGCATATCAAAAACAGGTGAGTGAATAAGATGATAACAAAAGAAGAATTTCTAAAACGGGATATTCATTATTGGGAAGAGGATTGGGAAGAGGGGATGACCAGCGGAAGGATGGAACTCTTTTCTGATACAATAGCACAATTGCTTCCATCCGAAAGGGCGCCAGTTAAACAAGCGTATAGTAAAGGGGAATGGGTATGGGTTATTGGAGAGGGAGTAAACCAGATAATTTCGTTACATACAACAGAGTTAGGAGATGATTGTCCTACCACTTACCATCTTAAATATCCTACCGAGAATAGTCAGACACGTGTATTTGTAACAAACATGGAGCCGATAGGTAGCAGGATAATCGAACAGGTGGGCAATTTTGAAATAGGGAGCAAGGTTTGGTATCATGGGGACGACGAAATTGCACCCGTATATTTAACCATTGAATCTTTTAAACTGCTTGCTCTTCATAACATGATGGCACGTTTTGATGAACTTATCTCGAGTGTATCGATCAACATAAACGAGCTTTTCAATGTAGCGAAGGTACAATAGGTTCATAAATGTTTAAATAATATTACAACGTTTATGCGTTAGTGAGTAATATGACTGAGCTACATGAATTCAAGACTGAACTGATCAGCACAATGGAGCGTGAACGACATGTCATACCACTTGATTTAAATCGGATCAGCAAAGCGAATCGTGAATTAACTGAACTTCTTGAGACGATGAATGATCTCCCACCTTATAAACCGCTGGTGAAGTGAAATGACAACAATGGAAGAAGCACATAAAATATGGATGGTGTTTATAACTGGACTGTATATTGTTTATATTGTAGTTGCTTATATTGTAGTGATAAAATAAGTACTATCTTTGGAGGAATGAAACAAGTAATATTTAAATAATATTACAACGTTACAACATTGATCATAAGGAGCCACAACAATGGATGAAGCATCGAAACACTATAAATTAGGTGACGATCTGAGAAATACAATACTTGAAGATGAAATAATTGACTTCGATGAAACTCCGAAGGATTATAAAACAGTCATTTCTTTGAAAGCGATAGTGTTGAAATTGTTTGAGGGACTTGAAGATGACATTGTTAATGGAGCAATCAAAAAAGAAGCTATCGATAGGACAGAGTTTTCACTAAAAGACATAAAAACAGACACTTCTTTTCAAGAGGCAGTGTTGTCGTGTTTTAAGGGACTTGAAGAAGCAATTGCTAATTTACCAGACGGTGAAGAACTTATCCGTAAAAGGAAGTTTTCACTGAAGGAGATCAGAGAGGCATTACAGTATCATTATACTTTATGTGATGTTGATGGGTTTATCATGACTACGGAAAAGCTGGATGAAAAATTCACAGAACATTGGACAGAAATGAGGAAATATTTACTGAATAACAAGTAAAAAATGGAGCCACAACAATGGATAAAATTAGACTGGTACCATCTACAATAGTAAATGATGATGCCAAAGTGATACTGGTACCACTTACCAAGTTACAAATAAAATACCTTAGAATCTGTAAAACTTTATTCGATGATAGCAAGGATATGGATGAAGTTGCTGAATACTTGACACCGATCTTTGAACATCTTGATAAGTGTCTTATAGCTGAGAAGGTGGAATGAATGGTGAAAGCGATCAGGAATGGAAATGACGAGGTTGAGGTATATTGTCTGTGGTATCGTTGCTCTGGATGTGGCTTTGTGGATATAGCAGAGAATTACAAGTATTGCCCTCGTTGTGGTAAAAAAATAGAGTGGTGATTAACATGGACGATAAAGAAAGAGATTTCAGTAATGAATTTAACGATAGGTGGAACAAACCAGCATGGAAGGAATACCCAGAGGGAGTAGAACCTAATCCAGAATGGATACGTGACCTTCTTGACGCATATAAACAGAATAAGATGAAAAAAGACGCTTATAAGAAAAGGTGGAAATGCTTCATTGAAACAGCAATAGAAGATCCGAGAACTCTCAACGAATGGGCAACGTTTATTGACGAATGTTCGGAAATGTTTCCAGTGGGCGAGTGAATGACATTCTGTTTAATCCATAAATGGTGAATAATTATCGATGTATATGTTGTATAGGTTGATAGATTAAACTTATGGCTATAAATGTAGTTATAATCTATAAATGTAGATTATAACATTTTTGGCTATAAATGTTGTTATAATATTGTGTAACAAGTTATGTTGATTTTAATCAAGTTTACTTGATTCAAGGTGGAATATGTGTATGTATGTGTGTATATGTGCTTGTTACAAAATGCTTTTTTACTTTGTTACGTATTTAAGTATATGCCCAAATCACGGACAGGTAACGGAAATACCCCTGAAATCAGTCTCAGCCCCCTCACCCCGA
>Ga0075125_10000752_pt1 | contig 14845 bp, 24 predicted proteins | sample AntAceMetag02UKN_FD_69810 | JGI IMG/M metagenome (GOLD analysis project Ga0075125, IMG submission 69810) | Saline lake microbial communities from Ace Lake, Antarctica - Antarctic Ace Lake Metagenome 02UKN | ecosystem: Environmental > Aquatic > Non-marine Saline and Alkaline > Saline | place... | reverse complement strand
GGCTCGGCCCATCCCGCCCATTTCTAAGGGTCTCAAGCCCTGGGACGGACGGCCGGGCCGATGGATGCCGCCGACGAGTACGATGGACGGGCGGAAGACGAAGATGGGGAAGATGATGAGTATCTTCGGAGCGACGAAATGAAACACACGCCAGAGATGAGGAACGGCAAGGCATACTGTTCTTACAACTGCCCCGCGATTGGGATTGATCCGCACGAATGTTCCCCACGAGATACAGTTACTTGCCTTGAGGTTTACGGATACTTTATCAAGACATCAAAGTCCCTCTGCCGAGCCGTAGATCGCGACAAGCGGAAAGCCCAAGTATGACGGCCCTATTTCAACCACCCAAAGTCGGTATGCCTGGCGCCCTCCAGCCTCGCCCTTATCAAGCAGAGGCTCAGGACGCTCTGGACCTTCATTTGCGGACGAAGACAACCAACCCCTGCGTGGTCATTCCGACCGGTGGCGGTAAGAGCCTGATGATGGCGTGGGCGATCCAAGCATGGAAACGCGACCACCCCGGTTTCCGTTGCTGCATACTGGCCCACCGTAAAGAGCTGGTCTCGCAGAACGCTACTGAGTTGCATGGTATCTGGCCGGGCGGTGACATCGGCGTCTATGCCGCAGGTCTGAAGTGCCGCGACACTGAGAATGACATAATCTACGCTTCGATCGATAGCATCTGTAAGCGATGGGGCGAGTTTCCCGCGTTCGACTGCCTGATAATTGACGAGGCGCATCGTATCCCACCGCGTGGAGAAGGCAAGTATCGATCATTTATTGAGGGCTGTCGAATCGTCAATCCCAATCTGCGAGTCGTAGGGTTTACCGCGACCCCGTTCCGAATGGGATGCGGGCCGATATGCCACAAAGATCATATATTACACGAGGTATGTTATGAAGCAAATATCGCCGATCTTATCCATGATGGCTTTCTCTGCCAGCTCCGATCGAAGGTCGGCCAGGATTCACCGGAGATGGATGCTGTTAAAAGAAACTCGGGCGGCGACTATATCACGAAGTCGCTAGCTGAGGCGACTGATACGCCGGAGCTGGTCCAGGCTGCTATACGGTCCGCTATGGGGATAATCCATGCAGAAAATCGCAAAAGCGTCGTCTTCTTTGCCGTCGATGTCGAGCACTGCAACCACGTCTCGATGGAACTCAGACGATGGGGCATCGAAGCGCCTACAGTCACCGGAAAGACTCCCGCTGGTCAGAGGGCCCAAATAGCTGCCGACTTCATTTCAGGCCGTTACAGGGCGATCTGTAACGTCAATGTGTACACGGAGGGGTTCAACGCCAAGCGTGTGGACTGCATCGTCCTGCTCCGTCCCACGCTCTCGCCCGGACTGTACGCTCAGATGGTCGGACGTGGGCTCAGGGTCCACCCGGACAAGACGGACTGTCTCGTCTTGGATTATGCACATTGTATCGAAACTCATGGCCCGATCGACTGTCTTGACGGCGGAGAGGTAGCACTCGTCGTATGTGGTGAGTGCGGCGATTCGTTCAGTCGGGCCGTCCGGACATGCCCGCATTGCGGGTGGGAGATTCCGAAGCAAGCGGTCGAGCGGATGGAGGCCGAAGAACGGACTCGGCGGATGCACGAGAAGGAGGCGAGCCAGCGAGCGATCCTCGGTAGCGAGCCGGAGGAACTGACGGTCAGTGACGTGAGGGTCCACCGCCATCGTAAGCCGGGCTCGCCCGATTCTCTCCGAGTCCAATACCGATGCGGAGCGATGACTGTCCGTGAATGGGTGTGTATTGACCACGGCACTGGAGCCGAGCAGAGGGCTCGTAGATGGTGGGCCGTTCGGTTCGGGCGGAAGGCCGCTGACGAGATTACTGTAGACGAAGCGATGTCGGACTTGTTCCTGAATGAGAAACTTGGTAAGATAACCGAGACGATTACCGTTGTCCGCAAGGGCAAATACTACGAGATTCTTGACCACAAACTAAGGAGTCATCATGCTTGAGAACGCAGATATAGTAATCAATGGCGAAACGAGCGAAGTGTCAGTAGTAACCTTTGTGCCAGATGGCCCTCAGCAGATCCCGGTGGGATTATTCTCGATCTCTGACGACCATCCGGTCCGCAGGGCGTTGGAGGTCGGGCAGAAGGTACTGGATCGTATTCCGGAAGAATCTGAGATAGGGTACATCTACCCAGCCAATGACATCAATAAGCCTGGCCTTGGCATGGTTATAGTTGAGCTCCGGCCCAAGCCAGAACCTCGACCCATCACTGGCCCGGCCTACCTTGAAAGTTTGTCGCCAGGAACGTGTCGTCAACCTAGCGACGGTTGGTGCCAGAAATTTATGGTGAGCGACCGCGGGCTGATGTGGACCGACGGCGAGGTGTGGTACTGGAACGGTAAAAGGAGCTTCGGAACTACCTGCACTCCCAATTGGCATACGGTCCCGTGGGTCCTCGCCGCATCCGCCGAGACATGCCCGGAATGGAGCTCGAAAAATGGCTGAACTAACGAGTTGGATACTGTTCGGACTATTCCTGATCGTCGCGGCGCGGGCGATATGGCTCGACGAAAGACTTATGCGGCTATACCACGCTTTAGGGCATCCGTCTGGCGCTGATGAGATAGATGTTTTCGATTCTATTCAATGGTGGCGTAAAATGGCTCTTGCAGGCCAGAGGTTGGCAAAAACTGCTGATAATATGCCCCTGTGCGTGGGCGATTATGCGTGGGCAGGCTCTATTCAAGTTAGGGTCGTTTCAATCGATGAAAATAATGTTGCCGTCGTAGACTTTGATGGGAGCCGTTCTTGCAGGGCCGTAAGATCTTTGCATTGGTATCCCAAAGCAGCGAAAGAAAATCTCAATGGCTAAAAAAGAAATGCTTGACCACGCTTTGGAGTACGCCGAGCTGGGCTGGCCGGTTTTCGCGCTCCAGCCCAAGAGCAAGAAACCCATAGCGGGCAGTCGCGGCTTCAAAGACGCGGCGACCAGCGAGATACTCATCACACGATCCTGGGACGATCAGCCCGACGCCAATATCGGTATGGCTACCGGGAAAGTACCCAGGCTGTGGGTGCTCGACATCGACGGCGAGGAAGGCTCGCAGTCCCTCACAGCTATGGAGACCGAGCTCGGACCACTGCCCGAGACGTTGGAGCAGCGGACAGGCAGTGGCGGACGGCATCTTTTCTTCCGCTGGCCCGATGGTAATCGTGAGGTTCGTAACAAGCAGGCCCTTCGACCCGGTATCGACGTTCGAGGTGAGGGCGGATATGTGGTTCTTCCTCCGTCGGTCCATCCGAACGGTAAGAAATATGAATGGCCTTACGGACAGACCCAAGCGATTGCGAGAATCCCCACGGCGTGGCTGGACGTCATAGTGCCGAGTAAGAAATCGGTCGCACCATGGGACCGGCCGGAGGAAATACCTCAGGCTGTTCGAGTCCCGATCATCGGCAGTACGCCGATTCTGGAGCGGGCCAAAGCGTATCTGGCGGAGTGCGAAGCCGCTACGCAGGGCTCGGGCGGTCATAACGCCCTTCTGTGGGCGGCACGAGCGATGGTTATCGGCTTCCAGCTCGACGATGATACGGCCAATATGCTACTCTGGTCGGAATTTAACCCCCGATGCTCGCCGCCATGGGACGAAGCGACGGAACGCAAAGAGTTTGAGCGGAAAGTAACACAGGCCCGTACCACCCCGAGTGAGAAGCCGGCCGGCTGGCTCTTGGACGAATACGGTCTGCGATCCGGCAAAGAGGCGATGGCGAATATTATCGCCGGCAACAAGCACGCAGTGGCCTTACTGGCCAAGCACGCGAGGTCTAAATCTGGTGAGTACGTGCCCGACATCGAGGATGACATCGACGATAGCGATCGACGATGGACGTCATTCCCGACCCAATATTTCCCCACCCGGTTGGCAGAATATTGCCGACAAGTGGCTGAGTGCAATTGCGTCTATCCGTCTTATGTTGCCATGCCCATGCTGGTCGTTGCGGGCGCCGCGATGGGCAATGCGTTCCGACTCAAACTTAAAAAGGATTATGTCGTACCTCCGGTATTATGGGCTATGCTCGTCGGAGCTTCGGGCGCTAATAAGAGTTCGCCGCTAGGTAAGGTCGAGGCTCCGCTGGAAGAAGTCATACCAGTTGACCGGATAGGCGAGCCGATGCTAAACCCCCAAAGTACTGATGGTGTGGTCAGCGACCTTACGATCGAGGCCCTAATACAGCTACTGGGCGAGAATCCCCGCGGTATCCTAGCGTTCTGCGACGAACTGGCGAGCTGGGTATCGTCGTTCGGCCGCTATAAGAGCGGTAAGGGCGGAGGTGGCGACAAGCAGGCATGGATTTCGATGTGGAATGCGGGACGGTACAAAATGCACCGCAAAACAGATCGGGAACGGATCGTAATCCCGACAGCGGCGTGTGCAGTCATGGGCGGAATTCAACCCAAGGTCTTGGCCGCGTGCTTCGACCCCGAAGCATTCGATTCGGGTCTCGTACCCCGCATACTCGTCACATGCCCTCCGCCCCGACATAAGCAATGGACCGAAGCCGTTGTCGGCGATACCGAAGACGCGGCGTGGAGCGATGCTATTCAATGGCTCCGCACCCGGCCGTTCAAGAGCTTGGATACTAACGCTGGTCGATACTTGCCTCATGTCTTGAAGTTCTCGCCCGACGCCAAGGACATCTTCACATCATTTTACAATGATATGGACGAAGTTGTCCATGGGTCTGTGAATGAGGACGCGGAATCATTCGCTACCAAGGCCCAATCGAACGCGGCCCGACTCTGCCTGATCCATCACGGCCTGGTCATGGCCGAGAGCAAGAGTAAGAAGCTGGACCGTCCGATCGGTAAGGACTCGGCGGTGGCCGGTACGCAATGGATGCTCTGGTTCTTGCAACAACAGATGGAAATCTACGGGTTCGCCGCTCAGCAGAACACTCACGACCGGGTCGAGGCGATGATCGAACTCATTAAGACCAGGGCCGAGGGCGGGAAGCTATCGGTGCGCGAATGGATGCGGGCCAATGGTCGGAAATACGCCAATGTCAAAGATGCGGCCACGGCGTTGCAGCCGCTTATATCGTTCGGACTGGCCCGCTGGTCCATACCTAATAAGGAGATCGAATTAATATGAGCGACACAACCAAAATTGAGCCGTGTCCGAACTGTAGTGGAAGCGATATGTACCCGCAGCGTGGTATTGAGATGCACAAGGTGGTTTGTACTACGTGCGGATACATGAGCGGCGACAGGCCCACCGAAGCCGCCGCCATCGCCGCCCACAACAAGGTTGCAAGAGCTGTGGCTGCTGCGGAGAAGCTGCCCAAGACTGCTGACGGGGTTAGCGTGGTGCCCGGTATGGAGGTCTGGCCTTTGCACGAGCTTGACGATGAAGAGGGCGGTATTATTCGGTTCGGTGTTTACGACCGCAACACTGGCGCATTTTCAGAGACTGCGGCCTCTGATGGACTATTCCCTATCGAATGCTACTCTACCCGCGAAGCCGCCAGAGCAGCCAGGGGAAAATCAGCATGAACATAGGAACCAAAAGCCTACTCTTCGGAGCGCATCAGTTCATCCTGCACCCCCTGTTCGTATTCTGGGGCTGGTGGAAGCTGTACGGGTTCCCCTACGACCCCCGACTCTGGCTCGCCTTTATTATTCACGACTGGGGCTACTGGGGCTGTCCGAACATGGACGGGCCGGAAGGGAAGTGTCATCCGTACTGGGCTGCCATGGTTATGGCCCGCTGGTTTGGCGACGAGTGGGGCGACGAGTGCCGGTTGCATTCTCGAACTATTGCTAAACATGACTTCATGCCGCCGTCTCGCCTCTGCGCGGCCGACAAGATGGTGACGAGCCTGACTCCGGCATGGCTCTACCTCCCGATGGTCCGGATGACCGGTGAGTTGGCAGAGTATATGGAACAATGCTCGACGATTCAGTGGCTCGAACTTGATCCCGGCCAGTGGTACGACTTACTCGGCGAGCGGACCCGAGCATGGGCGGAACGGTTCGCGAACGGAAAACGCAATCTTCCTGATCCTGGGCGGAATGCTACAAAGGCAAATGGAGAAATGATATGGAAGACCCAGACGCAGTAGCCCCGAGTTGCATGACGCAAGCCAACCCCAAGGCACGTAAGCAGCACCGATGTTGCGAGTGTGGCCGGACGATTGAGCCGGGTGAGCACTACCTGCGAGTAACCGAAGTGTGGGACCACGACCCCTGCACGTTCAAGACCTGCACGGAGTGTGCCGACCTCGGCTCCAGATTCAGGCGATACGTTGAGTACGCTTATAATCCTCCGTTCGGATGTCTGTTCGCGTGCATGAACGAAGACAGCGTAACCAAAGAGCAACTACTAGCCTTGCCGGAGAAGTACATAGTTACCGAAAAGACCGATGATTCTTGAAACAGTAACAATCGTCCTCGAACTACCGAACCGAGTGCTCTCGCCCAATAGCCCCTGCGGGAGTCGAGGCGCGTGTATGCGGAAAGCATCAAGCGCGAAGCGATATCGCAAGCTGGCCAAAGAGGCGGCTCTGGCCGAGGGCGTCGAGTCCGGGCCGTGGGCTAAGGCGACGATGGTAGCCGCGTTTTTTCACAAGACGGAGAGGCGGAGAGACGGTGATAACTTCTCCGCAATGCTCAAGCCTGCACGCGACGGCCTGGTCGACGCTGGCCTGCTGATCGATGACGATTCGAAACACCTAACCACACTACCTCCGACATTCTCGATCGATCGGGAGTGCTCGCGGGTGGAACTGACCGTAACGAGAAAGGCCTAATTATGAAGATTTATGTAGCCGGTCCGATGCGTGGAATTACGCTCTATAACTTCCCGGCCTTTGCAGAGGTGACTGGAATGCTCCGCCACTGGGGGCATAGCGTTATCAGCCCTGCCGAGCTGGACCTCGAAGCCGGGTTCAATCCTGCCGATCTACCGCCGGAGTTCGACTGGGATGGTATACCCATGGACTTCGGCATGGACGCATGCCTCACCCGAGACATCGACGCTATACGTAAATGCGAGGCGATTTATCTCTTACCTGGCTGGGAGCACAGCACTGGATGCCGGATGGAGAAGGCGGTTGCAGAGTTTCTCAGGCTGAAGGTTATCTACGTGGGCGATCCGCCGAGTCCGCATTATGAGACTATGAACTCGGCAGATCTGGTCAACGCCCGAGGCAAATCAATCGAGGAGGCGGGAGCTCGTGAGGGCGAGCCAGTATACTGGGCCGATAATAAGCCCAAGGGCGAGACGATACCAAACGGGACCGCCATCCTGGTCCCCAGGGGTGAGCATCTAATGCCCAAGCCACCTCTTCCGACCGACTCGGTGGAGCGCAAGAAGTATCCTATGCACAGCGGCCTGATGGCGTACTTCCCGAACGCTCTGGCCGCTGTGGCTCATCATAGCTGGAAAGGTAACGAAAAGCACCATCCGGGCGAGCCCTTGCACTGGTCGCGAGAGAAGAGCAACGACCATCAAGATTGTCTTATGCGACACTCAGCAGAAGGCGATAAAGTTGCTGTGGCTTGGCGGGCATTGGCGGACCTCCAGATCAGCTTGGAGGACGGAGAATGAAGTTTACAATCAACAACACGGCCCTGGCGGTCGGCGCCCCTCCGCCCCGAGTATTGAGAGTCTGCAAGTTCTTAGACGCCATACCAGACGGCGAGCTGCTGCCATATGTCGAGTTGCAGACCCAAATGAAGGTAGGGAGAGCCCTTCTTACTTTAGCAAAGGCGCACGCGCTTATGGCCGACTATTGGACACTGGCGTGGGTCGAACAAGTACACAAGGTCCTATTCGCCAATCCGGCAACTATCAAGGCATACAATAAGGAGTTCAAGGCATGAACATTAAAGATATTCGGCAAGAGAAGGCCGGGCCTGTGAAGTTGCTCCGCGCCGAGAACACTGACCTACGAAAGCAGCTCCGAATCGCAGAAGAGGCGGTGATGGATATGCGACGGGCCAAGCCGCCGCCGCAGTCCCCGGATCGGCCGGGCTCGCTACGCGCGGACCATGCCCGCGTATTCTGCGGTGATTTCCACGGCTACGCGCAGGACCCCAAAGCTGTCGCTCCCCTCCTGGCAGACCTGAAGAAGCTCCAACCTATTGAAATCTGTCTGCTGGGCGATATGATCGACTGTGGCGGGTTCTTGGCTCAGCATCATACGATGGGATTCGTCGCCGAGACCCGATATTCATTCGCCGACGATGTAGCGGCTGCGAACGACTTCTTGACCCGATTACAAGAGGCGTGTCCGGACGCGCGGATCATCTATCTTGAAGGCAACCACGAGCATCGAATCGAGCGGTGGTGCGTTACTGAAACGCTGGCACACGAGAAAGATGCTCGGATGCTCTTCAATCTATTCTCGCCCCGAGCAGTGCTCGAATTGGAGCGGCGCGGTATCCGGTACATTAGCTCGGGCGAGATGGTCAAAGGCGTGTCGATTCGCGGCACGTTCCGGTACGGTAAGACCAAGTGTCCAGTCTACGCAACACATGGGATATCGTGCCGTAAGCACGCGGCGGCGTACCACGTCGAGCGATTCGGCGGCAATGTCGTTTACGGGCATACGCACCGCGCGGACAGCTTCCTCATCAATACCGTAGCAACGACTATCATTGGCGGTTGGTCGCCCGGTTGCTTGTGCAAGCGGGTCCGACTGTGGAACCACAACCAGCCCGACAACTGGTCGACCGGATATCACTTGCAATTAGTGAGCCGATCCGGTAGATTCCAGCCTATTAATGTGGGCCTGGTTAAAGGCCAGAGCCTGCTTCATTCATTGCTGTCGTAGAGGATGAACGATGGACAAGCAACAAGAGATTATAGCTAGAATTCAAACATTGACTACATTTGTACTGATTGGAATCTGGTTGGTTCTAGCCATCTTCCTAGGCATCATCTCTATACTGATGGATATTAGGGAAGTCGTAGAGACCTTGGCCAAGTAGGTGGCGCCCCCGCACTAACCAACAGAACAGGAGCAGGACGATGAAGCGTAAACATTGGTGGTTGATTGTGAATAAGAAAACAGGAGCAGTTGATCCTTCATATGGTGTATTTAACAATAGGGCTGAGGCAAGGAACCGGCTCGTGCAATATCTATCACCCCGCTCATTCAAGGTAATCAAAGTAGTCCAGGAGCAAAGAACGATGACCGATAAGGCAGATGTAACATTCAAAATAAAAGGCGATCTCTCGATAGAGCCAGGATTCTTTACAGATGCAAATGGAAGTGGCGATCATCATAGGATATTAAAAGTATGTAGAGGTTCTGTTTGCTTAGGCTGTATTGATACGCATCCTTGTGGCGAGATAGTCTTTTTGCGAAACACAATGGTTAGCTACTGCCTGACTAAAGAGACCATGAAGTTTATTGTTGAAAAAATAGAAGCCTTCCCCCGGATGATGGCTATTTTTATACAGGAGTAGGTGGTATGACACGGCGAGAATCCAATAGAATCGTCCGGTGGTTCCGGGAGAACGTCGGGCTTGCGGGCTGGGAGATCACGGTCCTGCCCGGCCTGCCCCCCCAAGATACGACCGGAGATTGTGGAGCCTGTCTGGTAGATATTCCCTATCATCGACTCGTAATATGGGTCAATGCGGAGGCCCACAAACTTGATAGCCAGATCGAGGGTGAGGCACATACGCTATTACACGAACTTTTGCACGGTCATCATGCCGAGTGTGGGATCATCGATCAGGGAGAGCCTGCCGAGTGGAGCGCCAACCAACTGGCCAGCAACCTACTCCGACTCTACCGATTGGACACAGAATGAAGACCCAGCAACTCAACTGGCTCCACATCGGCAAATATATAGCGGGCAGGCTCTGTCGATCATACCCCTGGATCGAGTTCGACGAGCTGATGAGTGTGGGGATAATGGCGGCTTGGCAAGCCGATCAGAAGTACGTCAAGCATCATTCGGAATCATCCCGGCTGGCTTGGGCGTGCTGGAAAGGCCGGCTGCTTGCGATCGATGAGTTGAGGCGGACGCACGGAGCTATTCGAACCGGAGGGGAGAAACCGCCCTTTGTTTTTCAAGGCTCCGCAATGCTCGAACGATTCAAAGATGGGATTGTCAAACCGATCAGTTTTGCCGCCCACTCCTGTGTCGGCGTGCCCCAGGAGCACTACGTCGGTACGAGTTGTCGAGAATGGCTGCGAGGATTATCGGCCAGGGATCAGGAGATTGTCCGGCTGCGATTCGATGAGGATTTGACCATGCGAGCCATCGGTGAGCGTGTCGGCCTGTTCGAGCCAAGAGTTAGCCAAATAATGAAGCTCGCCCTCTCTAATCTTAGAGAGTGGCGAGCCGAGGAGTACGAGGCGGGGGAGAGGTCACGGCCGAGCTTACAATAAAGAAGCCCCTGGCGATCTCTCGCCAGGGGCCGCGTCCGGCCGCGTCTATTTCAGCAATCCCTCCCGCTTCAGTATCCGCTTCACTGCGTTGTACGTCCATGGGGGAGTTCGGGCAGCGTCGGGGTGGTTGTCTTCCAAGTTCCTGCGTATCACACCAACGCTGTGTCCCATATGTGCCAGTTCCTTGACCAGCGATATTATACCATGTTCCGGATAGTCCCATTCCCATTGTGTCGGGTCTCTCGGATGGGTGTGCCACCCATACGGCGCGTGCCTACTCATCCTCCGCCCGTTACGCTGATGTTGGAGCATCGCATCACTTGTCTTTCGGGCGATCTGCTTGCGGGCCAGCTCTGCGACCGCATCCATTATCTGGCGCGTGAACACGACAGTAGGGTCGGAGTCGTCGCCATCGATGTCACCACTAACCGCCGCGATCGAGGCGCCTACGTCCCGCACCTGCCGGCGAGTTAGTTCGGCAATAAGAACACTGCGAGACATCCGGTCACGATTGTAAACCAAAAGCGTATCGCCGCGGCGCAGATCGGCGACTGCCGCGGCCAGGCCCGGTCTATCCGCGTCCCGACCACTGACCGCCCGGTCGGCGTGGACGGCCTTGACCGTCCACCCCCGGGCCTGGGCATATTCTCGGCATTGTGATTCCTGGGTCTCGCAGGACTCGGCGGTGGAGGCGTTCTTGCGTGGGCTGAATCGAGTGTAGATTATGGCGTTCATGGTCGGATCGCCTCGGCCTTAGCGATAGCAACGCGGGCTTGGCGGACGTTGAAGCATTCGTCTGCATCACATTGTTGGTCGTCTGCGTCCGCGTCGGCGTCACCAATACCGGCCTGCGTGTAATAGTCGTCAAAGGCCCGGAGGCAATGCAGGGTCTCTGCAAGCTTCACGCCGAGACGTGTATTCTCTGCGTCCAGATCGGTAACGGCTATCGATCGCTCTGCCCACCATTCGGCAAGTTCTCGTTGCTCGATCAGGTCCAGTGGTTTACTCGGATCGGCTCGGAAGTCCTCGATGCGATCCAAAAACTCATTACTGTCGTCGATAAGATGCACATCGGCAACGGCTATCGATCGCCCTGCCCACCATTCCCGAAGAGCGATAAGCTCGGCCCTCTGTTCGGCCCATGCCACCGCGATATGCCGTCCTTCCAAACACCCGCACTTGTCGCAGGGATGCCACCGCGATCCGTGTACAAGTGCGCCGCACTTATCACAGGCTCGGTAATACGCCTCGTCCCCTTTCATCGGCCCATACCGGGCCATGATACAAAGGGCCTCGCCTACACTGCATCCGAGCACGTCCGTCAGTTGGCCCACAGCGCTCTGTGGTCCGTCCGGGTGGTTCGGAGGCAGTTGACACGGTTCGAGCCGGCCAGGCTCGACGAGAGGGAGAGGAGGGGGCGGGCCGGCGGTCGGATCGGCGGCGAGATCGGCCAGCATGCGGTCAACAGCTAAATCTTCCTCGTCCTTTGCGTATCGCGGAGGATCCGCCAACGCCGCCTCCGCCTCGGTTCGCACCGCGTCCAGCCGTCGGACCGCCTCGGCCAAATCGCCGCTCCGCCACGCGGCGCAGACCGAGGCGGCGGCTACTGCCAGACGATTGAGGATGGACAGTTGGCCAGGCTCGGCGGGGTCTACGGGCGTTGTTCTCACCGCTTCAACTACTGCGGCGCGAGCCAGTTCTAAATCTCGAATTGACCGCCGCGTCGGCATGTAACGGGCAAAATCGTCTCGAACATGGTTAGCGGCCTGTAACAATTCGACCAGGGTATTTTTAAAATATTTTTGCATTGTTCTACCTTTCCAGTTCTGGGCATTGACTGCCCGATTAGTTCAATTCGTCTTTGCTTCGCCTTTGCTTTGCTGCGCATCGCCTCGCCGTTGCCACGCAGGGACATGCTCGGCATTGCTTTGCCTTTGCTGTACACTACTTAGCGACGCGGGGCGGGGCGGGGCCGTTGCTACGCTCGGCATCGCTTTGCCTTTGCTGCGCACTGCGCCACCAAGCCTTGCCGTTGCTGTGCACTACTTAGCGACGCGGGGCGGGGCCGTTGCGTTGCGGCGCTCGGCATTGCCATGCCGAACCAAGCCGTGCCGTTGCTATTCGGACCAATCGAAGCGGCCCTTGCCGCTGTTTCGCCACTGGCCAAGGCCACGTAATTTGCCGTAGTCCAGCCACTCGTCAATCACATCCATTATCTTTTTGTCGAGTACGGTAATTTCGACGGATATTACGGAGCCCGCCGGGATCGTTTCGCTCCTGGCCAGTGCGACCCGCTCGCCCTTCGGGCCACTGGTCCGTAATGGCCTGGAACAATAGCCGATTCCCCCATCAGAAGCAATGGGAATCTGGCGGGGGGCGACAAATACCAGCCCGTCAATGATCTTTTTGTAGGCGGTGAGCTTGCTCGACTTCGTGCCCGGGACCCTACGCAGCATCCCGCAAGCGTCTTTGAAAAAGCCTTTTATCTGGTAGTCCCAGAGTATCGGATTGCCGTCAGCGTCCCGAGAAAAGACGGTGGTGGTTCGTTGTACTTCATCTTCAGCATCGGGCAGGGCTGCGAGTTCTTCGGCGGTTGTCTGTTCGGGCCGTGGTGATTTTGAGGCGATAAAACCCTCAAATATCTCCGGGTCCGCCGATGCAGTTCCCAGCAGTTCTTCCAACAGCGTTAGTTTAATTGTTCGAGTTTCCATTATTTTATCCTTTCCAGTTCTGGGCATTGACTGCCCTATTAATGATTACGACGCTTGAAACGTCGCCAGCTCGTGCCGATACGTCTCGTTGTACAAATGACGGGCCGGGCCCTGGGCTCCGGACTGGAGGCGGAAAAGGTCCGCCACATCGTCTCCGAACGCTCGGGCTGTACGCTCGTCGCCTCGACTCCTGGCCTCGGCGGCGCCTGCAGCAGCTTCGATGATCTCTCGACGACGTCGGATTGTCTGTTTGGTAGCGGTCATGGTTATCCTTTCTCGGCGTTGATCGCGGCGTGGGCTCGTTCGAAGATGGCCCGCTCTGCGGTGTCGGCGGTGAGGGAGCAAGCTCGCTGAGCGAGATACAAGGTCTCGATCAGGCTGGCCAGGAGGGGATTAGCGGGCTCGGGCGCGGCCTCGATCTGGATGATCGCGCCTCGGGCCGTGTCTCTGATACCTTCCAGCGCGAAGATCGTGGATGTAGTGGCGAAAGTCGCCAATGCATTATCCGCTTGCTGCCGGATCAGTTCCAATACTCGCAGCATCACAGCTTTTTGATCCTGCGCGGGGTCGTAGTTCGGGCATCCGGGAAAGCATCGGCTATGATTGCAGTTGTCGGTAACGCTTCTGGGGCCTCGGCATGGTTTCATCGCTTCCAACGCCGCCAGCATGGCATAGTGACTGTTGCAGGCCAGGGCGACAAAGTTTGCCAACTCTACGCTCTCAACCCAATCGCCCGTTTCCACTACGGCCACCTCGCCGCATTGGGTGTGTAACCTGGGCGATATCGTGTCATCGTCGGTTAGGTGTACTGTAAAATGTTCTCGCATGTCTTATCTCCGCTAAGGGTTAACGATATAGGCCACGACGCACTGCGAACAATGCGCCGAAGTACAGACCGTTATGCCCACTGTTTAGCTGGTAGCATTATCCTGTTGATCGCTTGTATCTTTCGGGCATGTTCTTCGCTGATTGCTTGGGGATAGGCAAGAAAGACCTCGCCAGACTCCGCTAGACGATCCGCCCGAGTGTATCCCCGACGCATTGCAGACTGTTCTTCAGGTGTGAATACAGACTTGGCGCCGTATAGATGGGCATTCATTGCGTTGATCCAGTTTCTTGCGTTCATTGGTCTTATCTCCGCTCGGGGTTAACAATTCGAACGGCCTGCGCCCGGAATCGAACCGGGCAAGGGCCAGGGCAGGCGGTGGGCTATGCCGAATGAACTGTTGTGATACCAGCTTGAAACAGGTCGATAAGGATTGTCCGTGCGATTCCTCTGGCCCGTTCTTCCGACATGTCGACGCATAGTGTTAAAGTCTCAGCGATAACCTTCTGTTCTTTGTTCAACTGATCCGCGATTATTGTGTTGTCTGCCATGATCTTATCTCCGCTAAGGGCAGGCCTTGTGCTTGCCCGGTGTTATGCACGATCAATTGTGATTGTCAGTTGCTGGATAGTCTCTTCGTCTACGCTATGGCCGCGCAGGAAAGCGGGGATAAGCGATTCAAGTTCCAGATCGTCCAGCGAATCACCTAATGCGTCCATTTGCTCTTCGGTCCATTCATTCGGTACTTCAATTGATACTGTCTGGCGTAACATTAACATGATCTATCTCCGCTTGGGGTTATGACTGATTTGTCTTGCCCTTGGTGTTACGTCCATTGTTGCCGATCTACAGCATGCAATCAGCTTTTGCGTGCTTCGCCGCATCGACGGCAGTGTAACCGAGTCTACGATACATC
>Ga0075125_10000746_pt1 | contig 14886 bp, 15 predicted proteins | sample AntAceMetag02UKN_FD_69810 | JGI IMG/M metagenome (GOLD analysis project Ga0075125, IMG submission 69810) | Saline lake microbial communities from Ace Lake, Antarctica - Antarctic Ace Lake Metagenome 02UKN | ecosystem: Environmental > Aquatic > Non-marine Saline and Alkaline > Saline | place... | reverse complement strand
CTTAAATGAAATGATAGAATTATTTGGTTCTAACGACAAAAACTTGAAACTTTTAAAGAAGTTGTTCCATGTTGAAATATACTCAAATAATAAAGATATAATTGTAGATACTTTTGAACCTAAAATTATTTCAGAACTTACTAAAATGATAGGTATTCTAATTAAACTTATCAGAAAGAATCTTGCAATTAGCGAAAGAGATATTATTTATATCAAGCAGTTACTTCAAGATTCTGAAGAGGAAGATATATTATCACTTTTCTTAAATAGAAAAGAAATAATTAAGACACTTTCTGGAAAGCCTATCTTTCCTAAAACATTAAATCAAAAACGTTATATTAAGGCTATTGAAGACAATACGATTGTTTTTGGTATAGGACCTGCTGGTACAGGAAAAACCTATTTGGCTGTATTAATGGCGTTAAAAAAATTAAAAGATCACTCTATTAAAAAAATAATTCTTACAAGGCCAGCTGTTGAAGCAGGTGAAAGCCTAGGATTTCTACCGGGAGATTTGAAGGAAAAAGTTGATCCATATTTAAGACCACTATATGATGCTATTCATGAGGTCATGGGTCAAAAGCAAGCAGAAGAATATATTGAAAAAGGTATTATCGAAATTGCACCTCTAGCTTTTATGCGAGGACGAACATTAGATAAAGCGTTTGTAATTCTAGATGAAGCTCAAAACACTACTATTAATCAAATGAAATTATTTCTAACTCGTTTAGGCTTTGGTTCAAAGATGATAGTTACTGGGGACATTACTCAAAGTGATTTACCAAGTAAAATTATTTCGGGTTTAGTTAAAGCTTCTGAAATATTGAAAGCGATAGATTCAGTTAAAATCCTCTATTTCGATAATAAGGATGTAGTAAGACATCCGCTAGTTCAATCAATTATCAAGAGGTTTGAAAATGATCAAAATTAATTATGTTAATCAATACAGTAAAAAAAATTTATATAAAAGAGCGATAACTAAAATGTTTAAAAAAGGTTATCGCGATTTGAAACTTATTGAACCAATTGTGGTATCTGTTATTTTTGTGGACAATGATACTATACAAGAATTAAATAAGGATTATAGAAATCTTGATAAACCAACAGATGTGTTAAGTTTTGAGAATGTTGATGATATCTATGAAATAGGAGACATTTTTATTTCTATAGATAAAGCAGAAGAACAAGCCAAAGAATTAGCTCATACTTTTGAATATGAGTTAGTGTATCTCGCTGTTCATGGTTTATTGCATTGTTTGGGATATGATCACGTTGAAGATGATGATGCAAAAGAGATGGATAAAAAACAAAGACTCATAATGAGTAATACAAAATATACGAGGTAATAATATGAAGAAATTATACGAAATTGCAAGAAAAAACATTAAAAACGCATATGCACCATATTCAAAATTCAGAGTTTCAGCCGCTTTAAAACTTAAAAACGGTGAAGTTTACAAAGGTGTAAACGTAGAGAATGCTGCTTATGGATTATGTAACTGCGCTGAAAGAAGTGCATTATTTGCTGCTTATTCTAACGGAGTAAGAAAAGACGATATAGATAGTTTATTAGTTTATACTGATAAAGAGCATTTTGTATCACCATGTGGCGCTTGTCGTCAAGTGATAAGTGAGCTTATGCCAGAAGATGCTAAAATTATTTTAGCAAATAATAAGGGCGAATTTCAAGAAATTATAAATAAAGAGTTGTTACCATACGGCTTTACAAGTGAGGATTTGTAATGTTCAAATCAGGTTTTGTTTCTATTATTGGAGAACCTAACGTTGGTAAATCTACTTTATTAAACCGAATATTAAAGCAAAAGGTGGCCATTGTATCAAATAAACCACAGACTACTAGAAATGTATTTTCTGGTATTCATAATGATGGTAATTCACAGATTATATTCTTAGATACACCAGGAATCCACAAAGCAAAAACAAGATTAGGTGAATATATGTCTAGTGCTGCTATATCAACTGTAAAATCAGTTGATTTAGTTTTGTTTTTAATTAATGCGTATGATAAAGTGCTAGATTATAACATTGAAATATTAAAAAAATTAAGTGGTGTTAAAACGCCTGTATTTCTGGTTATTAATAAAATGGATACTATCAAAGATGTATCGAGATTAGAATCTTACATTAATGAATATAAAAAGGTATTTCAATTCAAAGGTATTTTTGGAATTTCAGCTCTTCAAGGTGACAATGTTCCACTATTGATTGAAGATATTAAAAAAGAGCTAGAGGACGGACCTAGGTATTATCCTGAAGGAGAAATATCTGACCGACCAGAAACTTTTTTAGTTCAAGAATTTATCCGTGAAAAAATCTTAGAATTAACTCATGAAGAAATTCCTCATTCAGTAATGGTTTATTTAGAAAAATTTCAAGAAAAAAAAGCTATAATTAATATTATGGCGACTATCGTTTGTGAAAGAAAATCTCAAAAAGGAATTATTATTGGTAAGCAAGGTCGTAAGCTAAAAGCTATTGGTACTAGAGCCAGGGTAGATATAGAAGCGCTTTTAAAGAAAAAAGTATATTTAGAAATATTTGTTAAAGTTGAAGCCGATTGGCGTAATCGAGAATACTATCTTAAAAACTATGGGTATAAACCTGACCAAAACGGGTGATATAATTGGAAAACATCAAAGGATTAGTTTTAAAATCAATTAATTACAAGGAAAGTTCAAAAATAATATATGTATATACAAATTCTGGTCTTAGAAGTATTCTAATACATGGTTCTAATAAACTTAAGAATAGATACTTAAACTTACCTAGAGTTCTAAATTATATTGATATCCATGTCTCAGGAAAAGAACTAGTTACTTTTAGAGATGGGGATGTTATCAACGGGTTTAGAGACATTGCGAGTGATTTAGAAAAGTACACCTATACTACACATATTTTAGAGCTAATTTACAGTTTTTCAAGTCATGAACATGATCACGAAAAACTATTAAATTTTCTGTTAAAAATATTTACAATAATCGAAAAAGAAAGCAAGTATATTCCTTATTTAAACATGATTGAATTAAAATTACTGTATTTATTAGGAGTGAATCCTTTACTCAATCAATGTGTTAGTTGTGGTAGAACTGATAATCTGAAATTTTCTATTTCAGAAGGAGGTATGTGTTGCCCAGATCATTTAAAGAATCCTACAAAAATAAATGATATGAGCCTATACTATTTTAAGTATCTTTACTATTTTGATTTATCAAAAGATATAATGGTAGATATAGAAGAAAACTACCTAAGAGAATTGAGAATAATTTTAGATAGATATTACGAATATCATTTAAATATTAAAACAAATTCAAGAAAAATATTGATGGGACTTATAGGATACTAATAAGTTCTTTTTTCATGAAATATATATATATATTTCCATGACCTTGACAACGTGCATTAATGCTTTTATAATTATACTGGTAAAGTTTGCAGAAAAAAACGAGAGGATGAGCGATTTGAAATACACTTTAGAACAACTATTTGCTTACTCAAAGCAATACGGATTTGTCTTCCAAGGATCAGAAATTTATGGAGGTTTAGCCAACACCTGGGATTACGGACCATTAGGTGTTAGTTTAAAAAATAACATAAAAAAAATATGGTGGGAAGAATTTGTTTCAAAAAATAAATATAACGTAGGAATTGATTCGTCAATTCTTTTAAACCCGAAAACATGGGAAGCTACAGGCCATGTGAATGGATTTAAAGATCCACTAATGGATTGTAAAGTTTGTAAAGCGAGACATCGTGCGGATAAACTAATTGCTAGAGCTACAAAAAATGAAGTAGATGCTGATGGTTGGGATTACCAAAAAATGTATGATTACATTATAGAACATAAAATTAAATGTCCTAATTGTGGAGGTTTTGATTATACTCCTATTAGAGAGTTCAATTTGATGTTTAAAACACAACAAGGAGTAACTTCAGAGTCAACTAACGACATTTATTTGCGTCCTGAAACAGCTCAAGGGATTTTCTTGAACTTCAAAAATGTTTTAAGAACATCAAGAAAGAAAATACCTTTTGGTATTGGACAAATTGGTAAATCATTTAGAAACGAAATCACACCTGGAAACTTTATTTTCCGAGTTCGAGAATTCGAACAAATGGAATTAGAATTCTTCTGTAAACCAGGTACAGAATTTGAATGGTTTGATTATTGGAAACAATATGCACTAGATTTTCTAACTAAAGTAGGAATTAAATCTGAAAACGTTAAATTTTATGATCATCCTAAAGAAAAACTTTCATTCTATTCAAATGCTACTACTGATGTATTGTACCGTTATCCTTGGGGATTTGATGAATTATGGGGTATTGCTTCTCGTACTGATTACGATTTAAGTAAACATCAAGAATGTTCAGGTCAAAAATTAGATTATTTAGACCCAGAAACTAATCAGGCTTACATTCCTTATGTAATCGAACCTAGTTTAGGTGTTGAGAGACTTTTTTTAGCTATTATAATTGATAGTTTGGAAGAAGAACAAATCAATGAAAAAGAAACACGAACATTATTGAGAATAAATAAAAGATTAGCACCAAACAAAATCACAGTATTTCCATTAGTGAAAAAATATCATACGCCGAAAGCTAGAGAAGTTTATGAACAATTACTATCTGATTTTGAAGTTACTTATGATGACACAGGTAACATTGGTAGGAGATATCGTAGAGCTGATGCTATTGGTACACCTTACTGTGTAACAATTGACCAACAAACTATAGAAGATAATACAGTTACAGTTAGAGAAAGAGACTCAATGCAACAGGTTAGACTTTCTTTATCAGAACTTAATGAATACATGTTTAAAGAATTAAAAAAATAACAAAAATCTAAGAAGGTGAACCTATGGCTAAAATCAGTCAACAGACAATTGATTTAATTATAAACTCGGCTGATATTGTAGATGTGGTGAGTGAATTTGTCCCGTTACAAGCGGCTGGTAAAAATATGAAGGGATTATGTCCTTTTCATAGTGAAAAAACGCCTTCATTTTTTGTAAGCAAAGAAAGACAGATTTTTAATTGCTTTGGATGCGGAGAAAAAGGTAATGCAATTACTTTTATCCAAAAATATAAGCATATGACTTTTGTAGAAGCGTTACATTTTTTAGCAGATAGATATCATATAGATATGGAATTTGATTCTACACAAATAAGAAATAATACAGCTACAAATCTTTATAAAGCAAATGACAAAGCATTAAAATTCTATCAACTAAATCTTCTGAATATGAATTCAGGAAAAGAAGCTCTAAACTACTTGATTCAAAGAGGATTAGATACCAAAACAATGGAAGAGTTTGAATTGGGTTTTTCACCAAATTCTGGAAAAGCTTTGTATACACAACTTAGCAAAGACTTTCAACCATTAGATTTACTAAATGTTGGACTTATAAACAAAGGTAACACAGATTACTATGACCTTTTTAGAGGTAGAATTATGTTTCCAATAAGAGATGAATCTAATCGAGTTATCGCCTTTAGTGGCCGTGTGTTTGGCAATGATGATAACCCAGCTAAATATGTTAACACGGCTCAAACCGAAATCTTTTCAAAAAGTTCTGTTTTATATAACTTAAACAATGCTTTGCCACACATTAGAAAAAACAATCGAGTGGTTTTAATGGAAGGATACATGGATGTAATTAAAGCATCCAAAGCTTTGGTTAAGGAAACGGTTTGTTCAATGGGAACACAATTAACAAAAGACCAAGTTTTAAAACTAAAGAAACACACTGATAATATAGTAATATGCTATGATGGGGATAGAGCAGGTAAAGAAGCTACTTATAAAGCAATTAAGATATTTGAAGAAGCTAAGATGAATGTTAAAATCGCAATAATGCCCGACGGATTAGATCCAGATGAATATATATCAAAGAATCCTAATTTTTTAGAATTCATTGACAATAATTTATCGGACCAGTATGAATTTGTCTACAGAATGATTTCAGAAAAAAGAGACTTAAGTAAACCAAGTGAAATAGAAACTTGTAAAAACCAACTCTTTGATTTTTTTGCTAAAACATCAGGCACTATAAGAGACATTTATTTAAATAAGTTCGCAAACGATGCCTTGGTTGATATAAATATCCTAAAAGGAGACTATAATCAAACTCAAATAAACAATCGTATCACAAAAAGATTGGAATCTTCAATAAAACGTTCAAAACCAGTTCTTAAGAATTTACCAAAATTTAAAAAAGCTGAAGAAGTAATCATTAATTACTATTTTCATAATCCTGAATATAGGGCTTCTGTTGATTCAAAAGGAGACAATGTTTTTTTTGAAAACAAAGAACGTAGAAGTTTACTAGATACTGCAAAAGAAACTAATAAATCATTTACAATAGGTAGTTTTTTAGTAGCTGTGAAATCAACTTTAACAGAAAAGTCTTGGAAAAAACTTGAAAAACTTCTTTTTAACGAAGACTATATATACACGAATGAGGAATTTGAATCTTGTATAATAACTCTAGAAGAAGCAAAGCTTAACGATGACATAAACTACCTTAATGAACAAATTGAAGTTTTAAAACAAAATGGGAAATCAGAAAACGAAGTTATATTAAGACTTAGCACCGAAATACTTAATATTAAGAAAAAACAAGAAGCAATAAATCGAAGGGAGATAAAATGAATAGTAAGCAAATTATCGAAAAACTAGAGGAAATTTATAATAAAAATGGGTGTTTAAAGAATCAAGAAATCTTTAAATATCTTAAAAAGAGGAATGAAGAATTCGAAGATATAGTTAAAGTGCTCGCAAAAAAAGGGATGCTTCCTGAAGAATTCTTTGGTATGGTTGGAAACAGGGGTAATTCAAAAAACACTGTTAGTCTTGATGAACTAGATGATAAAAATATCAAAGATAAGGATTTTAAAATAGAAACTAATTTCCAAAAAGAAATTGAAGACCAATTAATGAAAGAAAAGCAATTTGACACAATGGTTTCTATTAAAGTTGACGACCCAGTTAGAATGTACTTAAAAGAAATAGGACGTGTTGACTTACTTACAGGTGAAGAAGAATATGAGTTAGCGGTATTAGTTGATCGCTCAAAAAATGCTAAAGAAGAAATAGAATATAAAAAGCAAGAAGGTATTGGTATAAATAAAGAAGAGTTAATTGAATACGAAGAACTAATGCGTAGAGGTGAATTTGCAAGTTCAAAACTTGTTGAAGCTAATCTTAGATTAGTTGTATCAATTGCTAAAAGGTACGTTGCTAGAGGGTTACAATTCTTAGACTTAATCCAAGAAGGAAATATGGGTTTAATCAAAGCTGTAGGTAAATTTGACTACACTAAAGGTTATAAATTTTCAACCTATGCAACATGGTGGATTCGTCAAGCAATAACAAGAGCTATCGCTGACCAAGCTAGAACTATCAGAATACCTGTACATATGGTAGAAACAATTAACAAGATGGTTAGAACTCAAAGAACATTAACTCAAAAATTAAAAAGAGAGCCAACTCAAGAAGAAGTAGCTCTAGAAATGGGTATTACTGTTGAAAGAGTTCAAGCAATTCAAAAAACTGCTCAGGAACCAATTTCATTGGAATCACCTGTAGGTGAAGAAGAAGATTCGTCATTAGGAGATTTTATTCCTGATACAGACACACTTACTCCTTATGAATATACATCAAAGGAAATGCTTAAAAGAGAACTAGATGCTGCCCTTGGCACACTTACTGACAGAGAAGAAAAAGTTCTAAGAATGCGTTTTGGATTACTAGATGGGAAATCAAGAACTCTTGAAGAAGTTGGAAAAGAGTTTAGTGTAACAAGAGAAAGAATTAGACAAATTGAAGCGAAAGCCATAAGAAAATTAAGAACGCCAACACGTTCTAAAAAACTTAAAGACTTTCATAATGGTTATCATAAATAATGGCTCTCTCTAAGAGACTATTAGCCTCAGCTAAATACTTGAAAGGGTTCGATTATTTAGCCGATTGTGGAACTGACCATGCGTACTTACCTATTTATGCAGTAGAAAAGGGGTTAGTAAATAAAGCAATTGCTTCTGATAACAAATTGGGACCTCTTTCTAATGCAAAAACAAATATTATTAATTCAGGTCTTTTGATGAATATACAAACAAAATATGCAGATGGTTTGCGTTATTTAAATAAAAACATTGATGTTGTCTCTATTTTAGGAATGGGCGGAAGACTAATAACTGAGATTTTAAAAAAAGCTAACAAGCAATATCTAAAAAGGTTAGTATTAGGTCCAAACTCAGAGCCTAAAATTCTCAGACAATATCTTATGGAAAACAATTTAAATATCATAGACGAGGAAATTGTAGAAGAAAATGATAAGTATTATCAAATCATAGTTTGTGAACCAGGTAACATGGAACTAACTGAACTAGAGCTTGAATTTGGACCGGTTATATTAAAAAAAAATACTGGTGAATTCAAAAACTGTATAAACAAACTTATTGATAATTTAAAGCAGGCTTTACCTAAAATCAATAACGATTCTGAGGCTGAAAAGCTTGGGGCTAGAATCAAAACTCTTGAGGAGGTAATTTCTTGAATACAATAGAAATAGTAAGATACTTTGAAACAAAGTACCCTTTAGACTTAGCCTTTGAGTGGGATAACTGTGGGTTGCAAGTAGGAACGCTAAATAGTAAAGTTGAAAAAATATTAGTGACTTTAGATATTACAAAAAATGTAGTTAAAGAAGCTATCAAAAACAAAGTGAATCTTATAATAAGTCATCATCCGTTAATGTTTAAACCAATGCAAAATATCGTTTTTGATTCTCCAAGAGGTTGGATAATCAAAAATCTTATTCAAAATGATATAGCTGTATATTCAGCTCATACGAATTTTGATGTAGCGGAAGGTGGAATGAATGATATTTTAGCGAATGCATTGGATATTAAAGAGCCTAAATTATTAGATGAAATAAATAATATTGGAAGGTTTGGAACTATTGATAAAATAGAATTTGAAGTTTTTATTGAAAAAGTTAAATCTACTTTTAATCTTAAAACAGTAAAAGTTATCGGTAATACAAAGAAAAGTATATCAACGGTTGGTATCTCAGGTGGTAGTGGCAGTCATCATATGTACGCAGCTAAAAAACGCAATTGTGATGTTTACATAACTGGAGATATTACTTATCATACTGCTTTAGATGCAATTCAAATGGGCATTACTTTAATTGATGTTGGACATCATATAGAGGTTATATTTATAGACGCAGTCACTAATGATTTACAGAACCAATTTCCTAATATTGAATTTGTGAAATCAGAAGTAGATACAAATCCATATAAAGAATATTAAAAGTTGAGATAACTCTCAACTTTTTTCTTTAAAAATAAAACAATTCTCTTGAATAAAATAGTTTGATATGATACAATAAATTTGAAGTTCAAAGTATTTGATTATAAAACAATTAAAGGAGATTATATGAGTAAAATAGGAATTGCAGTATGTGGTAATTCTGGAATTGATTATCTAGTACATGACAAGGAAATTAGAAAGTTTCGATCGCTATTAATCATTGAAAACAAAGAATTCGAAGATTTCGTTGATATTAGCTCAGATGAGTTTTACAAACAATTAGATGAGAATCCAAATTTAAATATTCATACAGCACAAACAAGTACAGGACACTTAGTAAACATGTATAATGAAATGCATGATGCTGGGTATGATGAATTAGTAGTAATATCTATATCTAGCCAATTAAGTGGTACATATCAAAATGCAATATTAGCAGCGGGTATGGTTGACTATAAGGTCCATGTATTTGATTCGCTATCAGTTTCTTATGTAGAAGCTTTAATGGCAATGAGTGCTAAAAAAATGTCTGATGAAGGAAAAGAAGTTATTGAAATACTTGAAGAACTAGAACGCATAAGAGATCATTCTCATATATACGTTTGTGTTGATACTCTTAAATATTTGGTTAAAAATGGAAGATTATCAAATGCAAGTGGATTAATAGGATCTTTACTAAAAATAAAACCTTTACTAGAAGTTAACAGTCTAGGAAAAGTAGTAACAAAAGAAAAAATTAGAACAACTAAAAAAGCAAGAGCACTAATGAAGAAAAGATTTATTGCGGAAACTAAAGATAAAGATGTTATTTCTTTCTTAATTTACACAAATAATATGCAAGATGTTTTCGACATTAAAGATGAATATGAAGAAGCTGGTTTAAAAGACATGTTATTAATACCACTGACACCAGTTGTGGGATGTCATGCAGGACCTGGTACGATGGGAGTTGGATATATTGAAAGAAGAAAATAGATTAAGAGAAGCAAAAGCTGTAGTTAATGAACTTTTGGTGGATATCTTTAATAGAATTTTAGCTATTGAAGGAGAAAGTTTAAAGCAAAAAGATATTAAGCTTTCTATGAGTGAAGTCCATGTGTTAGAAGCTGTAACTAAAGTTGATGAACCAACTATGACAAATATCGCTAAAAAACTAGGTATTACTGTAGGTTCTTTAACTGTATCAGTAAATACACTATACCAAAAAGGATTTTTGAGCCGTGAAAGAGATTCAGAAGATCGTCGAAAAGTAGTAATTGGATTACTGCCTAAAGCCGAAGACGTTATGGAAATTCACAATGACTTTCATAATGATATGGTAAATTCAGTCTTTCAAGATTTAAAAATCGAGGAAGATGAAATTTTAATTTCTTCACTTGAAAAACTCTCCTCTTACTTTAAAAAATAGATAATTACTTACTCTCTTATTTACAAAACAATAAAAAATAGCGGCTCTCCACCGCTATTTTTTATAGACTAAAAATTATTCAACTACAATAGCATCTACAGGGCAGTTTGCTTCACAAACTCCACAATCGATACATGCATCAGCATCTATCACGTAGATATCACCTTCAGTGATACAATCTACTGGACATTCGGCTTTACATGCACCACAAGCGATACAAGTATCAAGAATTTTTCTTGGCATAATTTCTTTCCTCCTATTGAGTTACTTAATAACCACATATATTTTAACAATATATGTATGTTTTGTAAACCTTAAAATGCGATTTTTTTTAGAAAACTGATATAAAAACCTTGTATTATGCACACATGTTTGATAAAATATCTGTGATACGAAAAAGGAGTGATTACAATGCCAGTATGGTTACAAATAGTTTTACCTATAGTTACGTTGTTAGTTGGGGGAATTGTTGGATTTTTTCTTTCAAGAAATTACTTTAAAAAATATCTAGAGAAGAACCCGCCAATTAATGAAAACATGATTAGAGCCATGATGAGTCAAATGGGAAGAAAACCTTCTGAAAAACAAGTTAGACAAGTTATGCAATCAATGCAACAAGCTAAATAAACAAAATAAACAGAATAAACAAAATAAAAATAGCCTTTATTCATGGCTATTTTTTTATTAAAAAAAGAGTAGCTATCAAGCTACTCAAATTAATCTTTGTGTCTGAATCTTTTTATCTTAGAACTAATATCAAAAGAAATTTTATTTTCTGTACCTTGCCTAATCATGTGGAAATTATCTTTGTGTCTCCAAAAAATTAAAACTACAGCTAAGAATAAAACAATAACAAATGTTAAATCATAATGTTCATATACGCTTCCAAAATATAATGAAATACCACAATAAAAAGCAAGCAAGGTTGAAACAACTGATGCAATAGAAACATATCGTGTAGCTAATTCAATAACAAGAAATGCTGGTAAGATACTTAAAGCAAGAATTGGTGAGTATCCTACTAGTAATCCAAAAGATGTAGCGACACCTTTTCCGCCCTTGAATTTAAACCAAACAGGAAATACATGTCCTAAAACAGCTGCGAACCCATAAACTAAAGGATGTAATAACTCAATATTATAAAAAATTAAGTTTTTTTGTAATAAAAAGACGATTAATCCACCTTTTAAGGTGTCAAGTACTAGTACTAAAGTTCCAATTACTTTTCCGAAAACTCTGTATGCGTTAGTGGTACCAAGGTTACCAGAACCATGCTTTCTAATATCATCTTTTTTAATAAATTTTCCTAAAATATATGAGAAAGGGATAGACCCAATTAAGTATGCAATAATAACTAAAACAAATTTAAACATTTTCAAACCTCCATAATGCTGAATTATACCAAATAAATGCTAAAAAAGAAAGAAATATCTTCGATAATTTGGTATAATATTCTGTAGAGGATAAAAGGAGTAAGTATATGGCAAAAACTAACAATGATTACAATGCAAATTCACTCCAGATACTTGAAGGCTTAGAAGCGGTAAGAAAACGTCCTGGAATGTATGTTGGTTCTACTGATACCAGAGGACTTCATCATTTGGTATGGGAAGTTATCGATAATTCAATAGACGAAGTACTAGCTGGTTACGGAAAAACAATAAAAGTAGAAGTGTTTGAAGATAACTCTGTATGTGTTTCTGACGATGGCCGTGGAATGCCTGTAGACAAACACAAATCAGGCCTAACAGGTGTTGAATTGATTTTCACTAAATTACACGCAGGAGGAAAGTTTTCCTCTGACGGTGCATATAAGGTTTCTGGTGGGCTTCACGGTGTTGGGGCTTCTGTAGTAAACGCTCTTTCAGAATTTTTAGAAGTAACTGTTCATAGAGATGGACTAATTTATAAAATGCGTTTCGAAAATGGTGGTAAAAAAGTAAAAGATCTTATCGTTATGGGAGAAACCAAAAAAAGTGGATCACAAGTATGGTTTAAACCCGATCAAACCATTTTTTCAACGACATTATTCAACTTTCAAACTTTAGAAGAGAGAGTTAGAGAAAGTGCTTTTTTAATCAAAGGATTAAAGATGCAATTAATCGATCATCGTTCTAAACAACGAAAATCTTTTATCTACGAAAATGGTATAAAAGAATATGTTGAATTTGTTAATAAATCTAAAACACCAGTAAACAAACCGGTATATATTCATGGAACTCATAATAATATAGAAATCGAAGTTGCTTTCCAATACACAAAAGCATACTCAGATAATATTATATCTTTTGTTAATAATATTAGAACAAGAGACGGTGGTACTCATGAAACTGGTTTAAAATCTGCTTTCACTAAAGCTTTTAATGAATACGGTAGAAAAATGAATCTTATAAAAGAAAGAGAATCATCTTTAGAGGGTACTCATGTAAGAGAAGGATTAACCGCAATTATCTCTTTAAGAATTCCAGAAAACTTATTGCAATTTGAAGGACAAACAAAAAATAAATTGGGATCACCTGAAGCAAGACCTTCAGTGGAAACTGTAGTTTTTGAAAAACTAAGTACATACTTAACAGAAAATCCAGCTATATCTAATCTTTTAATAGAAAAAGCTGTTAGAGCAAGACAAGCAATGGAAGCAGCTAGAAAAGCTAGAGAAGATGCTAGACTTGTTAAAAAGATTAAGAAACAAGAAACTATTCTTTCAGGTAAACTTTCTCCAGCAAGCACTAAGAACGCAAAAATAAATGAATTATTCTTAGTTGAAGGGGACTCAGCTGGGGGTTCTGCTAAACAAGGACGCGATAGAACTTTTCAAGCGATTCTGCCACTTAGAGGAAAAGTAATAAACGCAGAAAAACAAAAAATAGAAGATGTATTGAAAAACGAAGAAATATCTACCATTATTAGCACTATTGGTGCTGGATTAGGTAGCGACTTTAATATAGCAAAAGCAAATTATAATAAAGTTATTATAATGACAGATGCTGATACTGATGGGGCCCATATTCAAGTATTATTAATAACATTCTTCTTTAGATATATGCCAGAACTAATAGAAGCTGGTAGACTATATATTGCATTACCTCCTTTATATAAAATCTCAAACAAGACTAAAGGCGGATTTTATGCTTGGGATGAAATACAAAGAGAAAATATATGTAAAAAGCTAAAAAAATATACAATACAAAGATATAAAGGACTTGGTGAAATGAACTCTTTACAACTTTGGGACACAACAATGGATCCAAGAAAAAGAGCTTTAATTCAAGTTAAAATAGATGATTTATCAGATGCCGAACAAAGAATACAAGTTCTTATGGGTGATAAAGTTGAACCTAGAAAAGAATGGATAGATAACTTTGTTTCATTTGAAAATGATGATGACTTTGAAATTGGGGTGAAGACTAATGGTTAAGAAAAAATCCGCAAAATCAAAGATAGATGATTATGTAGAAAATATAGTTCCAATGAATCTTGAAAAAATTGTTGGAGATAGATTTGGAAAATATTCAAAGTATATCATTCAAGAACGTGCGATACCAGATGTAAGAGATGGATTGAAACCAGTTCAAAGAAGAATACTATTTGCGATGCATGCTTTAGGTATGTATAGTGATAAACCATACAAAAAATCGGCAAGAATTGTCGGCGACGTTATTGGTAAGTATCATCCACATGGAGATACATCTGTATACGACGCGATGGTAAGAATGTCTCAATTCTGGAAAACCAATGCACTCTTAGTTGATATGCATGGTAATAATGGGTCAATAGATAATGACCCAGCTGCTGCTATGCGTTATACAGAAGCTAGACTTTCTCCTTACTCAGAAGCTTTATTAAGTGATATTGACAAAAAAACAGTCACATTTATACCTAACTTTGATGATTGTGAATTAGAACCAACAGTTTTGCCTGCTAAATTTCCTAATCTATTAGTTAATGGATCTCAAGGTATGGCCACAGGTTATGCAACAAATATACCACCTCATAATTTAACGGAAGTATTAAAAGCTGTTGTATATAGAACAAAACATCCAGCCTCTGATGTAGATGATATCTTGGCTTTTATTAAAGGACCGGATTTTCCTACAGGTGGTATTGTAGAAGGGAAAGAGGGTATCAAAAAAGCATT
>Ga0075125_10000744_pt1 | contig 14893 bp, 21 predicted proteins | sample AntAceMetag02UKN_FD_69810 | JGI IMG/M metagenome (GOLD analysis project Ga0075125, IMG submission 69810) | Saline lake microbial communities from Ace Lake, Antarctica - Antarctic Ace Lake Metagenome 02UKN | ecosystem: Environmental > Aquatic > Non-marine Saline and Alkaline > Saline | place... | reverse complement strand
TTTAGAACTATTGTAAATGTAAGCATCGAAACTTCTGCTTTTGTTTGATTCATAAGGTCTGATACACATTGATTAGCTATTTCTGCCAACTCTCTTTCCTTCTCCATTGCTCAATCACCTAACCTTTCTTATTTATTTCTTCAAATACTATTTGTTTTGGCAACATACCTTTACAGATATAAACGCTACTGAACGGGGGATTCAATGACGGCTTCTGATCGTCGTAATTCTTAAAATAAGATACACGCCTGTTCATATACATTATTTCAAAATCATTATCACGAAATAGCTCATACCTTTTCTGGCTTTCAAATAACCCAACTATCCCAAGAAGCATTGCAAATGGTGTGCCACACTTAAATAGCTTATCTAAAACTTCAAATTTCTTACTATATGGAGGATTACTTACAACGTAATCAAATTCGGTAAAATAGCAATCAAAAAAATCATATCCTTTAGAGATATGCGAATTAGTTACCGTGTGTCCAAGTTCTTCAAACCTTAAAACGAAATTACTCTCTTGTGTATCAAATGGACACCAGATTCTACTGTTTGGATTAAGATATTTAGCTATAGGATCAACAGCATACATCGGTGTATAAAATTCATCATTCCCGCTTCCTGCAACTTTATCCATTTTCATGCTCACTCCCTCCCCTCTGGTTTATCCGTTAATCTCATCAACAATCCAACTTAAATCTCTTTCAAAAGTCGCATCTTCTGGTGCCATTGCATCCGAGTAAATACGTCTATATTCTCCATCACCAACTGCAATGCTTCTTGGTCTATTATTATCTCATCTTCACAACCACAAAACGGGCAACTCTTCAATTTCTTCTCCATTGCTATTTCTCCTTTTTCCATATTCCACAATATTTACATTTATCACCTAAAGCCTGACCAAATCTATCACGAATAAAAGTGAAGGTGTATTCATGTATTCCTAACTTGCATTTCAATCTTCTAAGCCACTTCATCACTCCCCCTATCGTGTTACGGTTAAAATATTCCTTAAAATGCCTTAATCTCTTTTAATTCTTTAACGGTAAATTCTTTAACTATCCCTTTATATGTATGCAATCTCCATATCTTGCCATCAAAACTAGGGGCAATTCCTCTTTCCCATAAATCAATACAGCACTGAAATGGATTCTTTCCTTTTTCGTGTTCAACAAACTTCCATTTATCAATATTGAAAAATGATGAAACATATCCATAAACTGAATCCCAAACTGAATTCCCAACTGAATTCCAAACTGAATTCCCAACTGAATCCCAAACTGAATTCCAAACTGAATCCCGAACTGAATTCCAAACTAAATCCCGAACTGAATGCCAAATTGAATTCCCAACTGAACTCCAAACTGAATTCCCAACTGAATTCCAAACTGAATTCCCAACTGAAGCCAAAACTGAAGCCCATTTAGCAAGATTTTCAATATCTTTTTTAGTTATTCTTCCGCACTTAACATCTTTAAAGGGATGAATAATTGGTTTAATTATCAGTTCAGGAACAATAGTAGAGAAATCCAGATTATTACAAAACTTCTCAACTTTTTCGCTATCATCATCTGTGTTTATCTTATCAACAGTGAATTTCTTAGTAAGCGGATTATACTCATACTTATTCCACCTATCAGACATTACTCCGTTAATACCAAAGTGAGCCATTAATTCACTATGGCTATCTGAGTCAATCTTATTGCTCTTTCTCAACTCGTTATCTGCATACAAAACTTTATTTTTTCCGTCACTTACACAACTAAAAAAATCACACATTATCTATCCCCCTTCTTTTTGCATTGTTATTACTTTTTTACACAAACCATATTCATAATATTTCATTCCTGATCCCCCTGTCATATTCGCCACTATACCCGGCGTAAGTTCCCTTATATATCCCAATAAAATATGCCTTCTCATGTTGCACGTATCATGTCATAAGCGGATATACGTCTTTAGCTGCATATAGCCATTGCGTGACTCTTCTTTCTTCCATCTTCCATGCTTCATCCTCTGTAAGCTCAATCTCTACTATTTCCATTTCTTCCGTTACTCTGTCAACATCTTCAATTTCAATTGCCTGTTCCATTCTCTTTCCTCCTATTGGTTTTACTGTTAAGCTTCTTCTGTCTGTAATCCTCTGCTACGATTAAAAGGTAAAACAAGAAACCGCACAGAAGGAAAATTTCCACTACAATTATCGCCTTATCGTTCATTTTGCTGCACCTTTCGTGTTTTTCTGTAGCCATTCTTCATATATTTTCGCCTGTTCTGGCCTTATTGTTGGTATTGGTTTATTAAGATGGCAGCCTGAAAAAATTCCGCAGAGATTGAATATGCTATCAGTGAATAACGGGAATAATTTCCGGTTTACGTCAGTATTCGGCAAAAGATGATGCACCTGATCCGCTTGCTCTACGCACTCCTTGCAGCAGCCGCAATACCCGTTAGTCAATGCAAATGCCATTTCCCGCGTTTCCTGCTTCATTTTGGCCCACCCCCTAAATATACGTGCACTTTCCTCATTGTTAATGACCTGTAAAGCTTCTCCCTGTTGTACCATGATAATTTACGGCACAATCTCATTAAACCTTTATCAACTTTCATGTTTTCTCCTTGGTTAATTACATGCAATCTTTATAGCAAGACAAATAACTGCAATTGCAGAGCCAATGACTGCCCCAACTATCATGCATCTAATTATTTCGGCAATATATACTCTTATATTCATACTCTTTCCCCTTTTTTTCCAAGTGTCAGATGCAGCTTTGGCCTAACTATTTTAATTACTCCATTGTTCATAAGCGTTATTGTGTCCATAACCGCATCGCACATTTCATCAGTTAATGCAACTTGATATACCCCGCCAGATTTATTTTCCATAATGACCGCGAGTCTATTAATTTTCATTCACTCCTCACTTTCCTTTATTCGTCGATCAGTTTTTCCTCTAAAATATCGTGTATCAATTCCCCCTGTGACCTTCTCCCTGTCTGTTTAGCAAGGCGGGAAATTGTTTTGCATAGCTTTTTAGTCGCGCGGAAGGTTATTCGCTCCGTTTTTCTTATGCGTAGTTTCTTTTTCATCATTTCTATTTCTCCGTTTTATCCATCCAAAAATGTTAAAAATGCAATATTAGTAAGAGCGTGTTTAATGTGTTCGAGTCTTGACTCTGTGTCTACTTTTTCCCCTTTTCGCCAGATCATTAGATGCCTTAAAGCTGCGGCATAATATCTATCCTGTGCTCCATCTACGGTCTGCCATCCATTATCCGTGTACTTCTCGGCACCATACGTTAAAACCTCCGCGAGTGCTTCTATCATTTCCGGCAACACTAAATCCATCCGCAATTTCCCTGTGTCGAGTTTTACGCCTTTTTCTGTTCCCATACTTATATCCTTTCTTAATTATTTCTCTGCATTTCGGTCATATCCGTCAATTTCTTCTCTTTAAACCTGTAATGGATGAAATCAAAAATAACTTCATGTATCCCGGTTGCTCCGTTCCTGTTTTTTGCCGTTATTATCTTGTACAAGTTAGGATGTACAGATTTGTCATAAAAATAGTCCCAATGCAGCAATAATATCTTATCTGCTATCTCTTCTATGGCTCCGGAAGATTTAAGCATCCCCATACTCGGTAGATTGTCCCCTGTTATGGCCCCACGATTGATCTGTGAGCATATTATCCCGCAAAAGGATCTTTCTATAGCCAAACGCTTAAACTCGCTTAGATACTCGTCTATGCTATCTTTTGTGTCCCTCTTTGACATCCGGATCAATTGTATATAATCCAGTATTACCACTTTTGGCTGCGGATTCATTAATTCTATAGAATCAAGAATGTCTTTCCAGTTTTTACCCAGGTCATGCGTTATCATCAATTGCACTTCTTCAAGGTACTTCTCAAAAGACTTAAATTTGGCTCTATCAAAATCACCCCTCTGCAAATCAGTGTTTATTTCATTCATTACATGGCAGTATGCCCTTTCAAGAAGTGATATTGAATCCATTTCAAGTGAGCAAACCCATGTCGGAATGCTTTGATTAGCGAAATCAATACCCAATTGAAGCGCAAAAGTAGACTTTCCCTGTGATGGCCTGGCCCCGACAACTACTATTTCCTTTTCCTTAAATCCCCATATTTTGTCATTAAGTATTGGTAATGACTCAATAGCTATTTGTGGCTTCCCTGTTCGCGATGCTAATTCCTCCTTTAAATCCATTGCTACCAGCGGTAAAGGTATCAATTTTTCTACTATGCTTCTCCCGTCGCCTATAGGCATTAATTTCCCCCTTGTATTTGTTTATTATCGCTTTATCAATTTTTACCGATTCCATCCAGAAAGCCCTGTCCTCAGGGTTCTTTGACGCGTGTAAGGAATCAAGAGACTTGAAATACCATAAATTCCATCTATTCAGGGCCTCTTCATACATTGCTATTAAATCACTATAACCGGCCATGTCTTCTCTCGAGTATCTCAGCTGATGTTGCTTTAGCGTTTGGCGTTTCCCACTTTCTCACCGCTGCTTGCCAATCTACCATCCTATTTTTTCCAACCTTCCAGCCGTTAGATTCGTAATGGTCCATGAACTTATCAGGAACAACATTGTTTTTCCTTTCTTTGCAGTAGTTAGAAACTTCGTCAAGAGTAGGGGGGATGGTCTTTCGTGTTCTCTCTATACTTAATTTACTTAAACTACCCTTACCTAACCTAACCTTACCTAACCTAACCTTACCTAACCTATGCGGACCATTGGACGTCCGTTTGCTGTCCGTTGGTTTATTCTTTGAATCTGCCCTTTCGGTTGCCTCTATAAGTTCAATACCTGGAACCTCTTGCAAAAGTAAATCTTTGTAAATGCTGTCCTTTTTCCTGTCTGATCTGATAAGATTATGTTCACACCAATCCATTATCAGAGATACTAAATCCTCATTTAACACCCTAATAAACTGTTTTGCTGCAAGTATCTTCAAATTATCCTCAGCAGATCCGAGTATTCGCATAATGGGGAAAGCCTCCACGACACCATCATCATCAGCGTGTATCCCTAAATGAAAATATAACGCTTGCGCCTCGTGAGGCATCTTCACAAATCTTGCTGAACTTGTTATTACGCTGCTAAACATCCTACGCTGCGCCATTGGAGACCACCTCTCCTTTTGTTTGTTTTGCTGGTTGCCTGAAGTATTCGGTTATGTCTACAATTCGTGATTTTGGATCCATGCTGGCAATCTGAATAGCGTCTTCATAAGTTATGCTTTTTTTGTCGTGATTTTCCTCTGCGCCAAGAAATGTGTCAATATCAAGAATATAGACAATCTTTTTTTGTCGAGGAACGTAGAACATAATGACAACAAAGGCTTGGCATCTATTTAAGAATAGACAGTCAAATGGCTTCTTGGTTGGGAAGCGTGTTCCTCTTATCTGATCTGCGATAAAGCTGTCGCTTATTTTATAATAGAGCCCTTCTTGCGAGTCGTTGAGTCCGTCAATCTGATGCGGCTTCACTTTGTCGAATGAAAATCTATGTGTCTTTTCGATCTTCAGTTCAAATACTGCTGAGTGGTAAAAACAATCGTCTCCTTCTTCCATTAGCCACTTCCCGAAGGCTCTTTGCATGTCCTTTTCTTTCATACCTTATCCTTTCTGTTTTGGTGATTATTAAATGCGCGCCCCTGTTTCTTCGTAAAAAGTAAGCCCAGGAATAGAACTTCCGTCGTGGTTCTTAGCAAAGGCACTAAGTGCTGATACTTTCACTTCCACTACTGAAAAAGGTACGCTTCCCTCTGATATTGATTTACACAACATGAACATGTTAGCCACTTTCGCTTTGCGGATCAGCTTCTTTGTCTCGATAATAGGAGCCGGAGCCGGTAGAACAGATACTACTTCTGCCTCTTCCATAAGTTGCTCTGCTTGCTCGATGTTGCCCTTGTCGATTTGCTTCTCTGCCCTTGCTTCAAGTTTCTTGCGTTCTTTCTCTTCTTTGTCTCTCCTGATTGATTCTAGCCTCTCAGCTGCCTTTTTAGCGGCCATTGCCTTCTTCGTCTCATAATCCCTAGCCTTGACCTTTACAATGGCCTCAGCATGCTCTATTGGCCCGTAAATGGCCTTCTCTGTGTCGTTCAGATCCTTGTAAAGCTTGTATGCCTTCTTTTTGTTCTCTGTTGGGTGATATGTTTCCTCAATATGGTCCTTTAACTCCTTAGATTTCGCGCAAAACTCCTTCGCAATAACAATATCTGCTTCAGTTGCTACCGTGATGCTGGTTGCCTCTTCTACTAGCGGATTTACTTCTTTCACAATAATGTCTTTTGTTTCCATGATTATTTTCCTTTGTTTAAGGTTATATTTTGTTGAAATAATTAGCTGCTTGTTGTTCGCTCTTGAGCTTAACTGTCTTGTACTTCGTTCTCCTTTTCCAGTGCATGCGCAAACACGCGTGAAAATCCCCGTTAAATTCAGGATCGTTATACTCGTGAATCTGGTATTTCCCGTTACTTTTAAGCTGCAATGCCAACTTGTGAAATTTCTTTCTTTTCAGTTCCCGCGGCAATTGCATATCGTCGTAATTTTCTTTTACGAGAATCTCATAAGCTGCAAGTTGCGCTCCTGCTGTTTCGTACATTTGCCAGAGACACTTATAATCAATGATACACAATCGGCCGCCGTACTTGCCGGACGTTCCAACGCTTATTTCATCCATTGCCCCGTGGAAGTGCCACTTGAAAGAGAAAAGCCGTGTTTCCTTGCTTAGTGCATCGAATGGCTCTATCTCTCTGAATAGCAGATAAGCTTCAAGATAAGGAACCAACTCCTTATAGTTTTTGTTTATATCATCCCAATCTAACCGGCAATCATCAAGTAACTCGCAGCAGTAGTGCACTCTCGTTCCAAGTATCCTTTTGCGGTCCAGCACAACAGGGTCAACCATACTATAATCGCTCAATCTCTCCTCTTTAATACATTGAGTAACAGAAGGGTATATGAGGCCATTAACTGACCCGATATGCGTCTCGGGATTATAATATGTATCCATTTCCATTCTTATTTCTCCCCTTTCTGGCATGGCATACATAATGGCTGCTTGAATTTGCTTATGCTGAAGTCAGAAACTTTCTTCGAGATGTTGACGTTACAGATAGAGCACGAATACGATCCGGCATTGCTTTGTTGTGCCTCCGGAGCCTTCTGCGCTACTTCGGCCTCTTCCACCACTGTCGCACTTTCCGTTTCTGGATCTGTTGACTTCGGCATGACAATTGTTTCTGGCTCATGGTCACAAGAAACCTCTATCGCGCTCTGCTCTGATTCGTCATACGTTCCTTTAAATGTTCCCTGAAATGCTCCTCTTAGACCTTGTGCCTCTGCTACCTTTTTTATCATTGTGTCCGGCATGTTTTTCCAGTTTGACTGTTTTTTATCGTATTCGCTTAGTTTCACGAAAACATAATACGGCTGTGATGTTGTTTTGTTCTTAACGAAACTATATGCCCCCAACAATACACCCCTGTCGCTCAAGCTATACGTGTGCTTTGGCTTCCCGTCTTCAACTGAAAAAGTATCGTTAGAATACACAGAGTCAACACAGTGGCCGTCATACTCTTCAAGCTCTTGCGCTTTTCTTCTGTAAAAGTCTCTTCCACAGAATATCGAAGCAGCAGCGGTTCCATACTTTACCGCCCATATTTCTCTCGTGAATGGATTAGCTTTTAGTGCGATCCCAAGACCCATAAAAAAACTAAATTCATCTTTATTAAGTGACGGCGCGAAAAGAGCTTTAACTTTTTCCGGGCTATCCCATATCTTCAAAGTCTGCTCAGTAAATCGTTGCATTTCTTTATTTCCCATTTTCTTTTTCCTTTTGTTAATGCGCAGAGCCGATAAAAAAGCCCCGCGCATTATTTGTTAGTTCTTATGTGTTGATTTTCTCTTTTGTAACAGAGATTTTGTTCTGTGCCTTAATCTTTTTCAGTGAAAAAGTTCTATAGCACTGGTCCTCTTCGCATAAGATAGTCACCTTGCTTTTCTTGTTCGCAATAAGAAATTCTGCTAACTCTTCCTGTGCTATGACCCGTGACTCGTTGCCCTCACTGATCATCTTGTTTGCTTCGTGGACCCTTTCTGCAATAGCCGCGCTCTCGTCCTGATCCGGCATTGAATCTAGTTCTTTTTGTTTTTTAGCCATACTTTTCCTCTCGGTTTTGTTTACCTGCACTCTTTGCAATAATTGCACCATTTCCCTTTCTGTTTCAGCACCGTCCATCCTTTGTTATTTAATATCTGTATCAGATCATTTTTGGATGACATACTGCTTTCATTCAGAGTTTCGCCACAACTGTCACAGACAACCTTGTAACTAGCAACCATTGCTTTAACGTCAATACTAACTAAGTAAATCACGTTGCGTCTCTTCTTTTTCTGGCTTTAACGCGAAGTCCTTATTTCCTCTGATGTTTTGACCAAAGTGCCGGCCTATTGAATCAGATCCAACCATGTCATCGTGGTCTTTCTGAGATACATTTTCATAATCATATTCTTTGCCTGTTGAAAATTGTATTCTCATTTTCTGCTTTTCAGCATCGTATCCAACTTTGCTGATGTTGCTTGATTTAACCGCTTTCATTTCCATTTACTTATTACCTCCGTTCTTCTTAGAATAGACATTCTTATTTCAATTTCTCTTTAATCGCTTGGATGTCAAACACGATTAACCCCAGGAATAGTGGAACAACAATAGCTGCCCCAATCAGATATGCGCCAAAAATTAGTTCTAAAGTTTCCATTACTTATCACCTCCTTTCTTTTTGTGTTAGTATTACAAAACATGTACCCTTGCATTTCGTGCATTTCCCGCAAGACTTTGGTCCCGTTTCTTCTGTTTCTTTTCCGCATTTAATACATTTTTTCATTTCTCGATACCCCCGTACATTCTTTCTATTTCAAAAATCTCGTTTTGTTTTTTTGCGTTCAGTATTGCCAGTGATGCGCACAAGAAAGCATTATCTGCTTCCAGAATTGCGATTTTCATTTTCAATTTCGTGTTATGTGTTGCCATGCTAAGCAATGCTTCAGCAATTGAGTTATCTTTCATTGCCGAAACCTCCTATCTCTACATGGCAATGGTGGCACCTAGACATTTGTGCATCATAAAGACATCCGCATTTTTCACAAATTAAAACATCGTTATTGTTTAGTTGCAAATCGCTCACATCTTGTTGCTCGATGACTACCTGGCCAATCTCTTCTTCGCTCATAATTCCTCCGTGATTGTTTGTTTCGATAAACGAAATATTTTTTGGTGTTCTATGGTTTACGGCAAGTATTGATTGAGGCTTTAGAGAAAAAAAGAAAGCCATCCGAGAAACAGAACCGGGCATGGTTATACGAGAGAAATATTCGTATTGTTTCTGCGGATGACTTCGTAATTGGTTTTTTGAATTTGCCCGATTCATGAAATGGATTATATCATTGTCTGACATGTTGTCAAACATTTATTTTGTTTTATTCATGTGGGCTTCTTTTCTGCGTTCGCTATATCTCCATTTTGTCAATCAAGTCTAATATTTCGGTTCTCCATGAGTCCATTTCGTCCATCTTTTTAGCTTCTAGTTTTTTGTTCTTTTCTTTTTTCGCTTTAAGGTATGACTGCTCTACGTCACGGTAAACCTTCAATCGCTTGTCTATTCCTTTAATATACGCCAAATTGCGTTCCTCAAACCCGTCCACAAGACCTTTGCGGTACGCTGACTTGCCCTGAGATACCTTTTCTCTATAATTGTAATATTCAACTAGCCTTCTCCCGCTTGTGAAGTACCATTCTTTCTTTATCGGGTTCTTGTATCCTCTGCCAGAGAATAAATCTGTGAAACGCCCAAGATACCCGCGAATTAGGTGCTCTGAAAGTTTCGGGGATATTTTAAACAACTTCCCGATCTGCTTATACATTTCGGCTGTGTGAATGTTATAGCGGAATTCAGGGGGTAAATTTTTATCTCCCATTGTTTCAATTGGGATAACTTTAGGGAAAGTCCTTTTCCCCATACCTGTCTCGACAGCCGGTTTTAGGAACTGAGGCAATGAAGAAAACATTTGCCGCACAGGATCAGTGAAATTGAACTGGTCAGGAATCCAACTTGTGGCCATATCTAGATACTCTGAAGGTTTATATTTTGTGTTGAATAACATATCCCCCATCATCATGTTTATCAATTGCCCTGCTGTTCCGTATTCCTGTGGAATCCTGAATTTGTACAAGTCTTTTCCGTTTATGTGTGGAGCAATCAAATACAGAGCAAGCTCGTTTGGGTGCATGTCCTTATACATTTCTTTCTGCTTCTTTGTGCCCTGTGAGCGCGTATACAGGCCACTGCCCACTATCGCTGAAGATATAGCAAGCATTGTGAACAAAACGCGTTTCCGTGTTTTAGGGTCAGCAACCCTGCGCCCGAAACTGTTTAAAGCCTGTACGCTTGCCGGTAAAAACGGTATTCCCTTTATTGCACTTCGTCCGTATTGTCCTCCCCATCTTCCAATATGGTGAAAACTCGCAGTCATTTGCCCTGCTTTTTCTAGCGCAACACCTGCTGGATCACCTTGTTTTCTTGCATTAATATATTCAACGGCCCTTGTCATTATTTCTGACTGTTTACTTGGGTATGCCAATATATCACCACCCTTGTCGAGTAAATCAACGGTATATTTTTGCAGAAAGTTTCTTTCTTTCGTTACCCAGTTGAAGAATTGCTGCGGATCTTTGTCGTAAATAGTTAAATATGTATGCATATCACCTACGTAATCAAGATATTCACGGTAATACTTCGCATCTTCACTGTCAATATCAAATAACCGTTTGTATAGTTTCCTTATAGGATCAATCAATGGTTTGAATTTGGTAACGGTTTGCCCTGTTGCTGAAATGTTATCCATAAGCAAATTGCTCACCGCGAACATAGGGTACATTGCAGTTGTTCCCTTTGTGAATATAGAACTTGCTTTTAGGTATGCCTTTTCAAACACATGCATACTCTGTGGTGTAACCGCCTCGTCAATAACTCCCTTCAGATACTTATCTGTCAAAATAGGGACATAATTATACTTTTTGTCCTTCGCTAGAATAATGTTTTCGTCTGTGTATTTTGCCGGTATGTACTTCTTGTTCTTATAGCTTCCAAGTTTCGTAAACAATCCAGGAAAAGAATCGACCACTTCTAGCATCCCGTTATAAACAAATTGCTTTGACGCTTTCTTTAAAATCTCAATATGATTTTTCACTGAAGCGAATAGTGGGTTTTCAATATCAAGCATTGATCCTGTGCGTTTCTTTAAAGACGATACTCCGCTTGTACGCACTGGCAATCCAACTGGTGCATCCGCTTCTCCGACTATATCGTTGAATGCGACCCTTTTCATGGTTGCGTATCCTTCGTTCTCTGCCATTCCTCCGTATGCCTTAGGGCTCAATATTCGAGCGTTGCGTAGCAATACCAAGTCCTCTTTAACCAGCGCATCAAATTGCTTTGTTTCTTCTTTAAATACTTCTTTGAACTCATTATATGCCTCTGCAACCTCTTCCTTCGAGAATCCGTCACGCTTTAGCATTTGGTTCATATTCTTTGTTTCTTCTATCTCGGTTATAAGCTCCCTTTCTCTGTTTTTATCTCCGGGAATGAGGCTTTCCTTCTTGTTTGCGATAATTTCTTCAAGTTCTTTTATCTGCTCGGGGAGATTTTTCAATCTCTCTCCTAAGTCAGTGTAAGCAAAATGTTGCCTTCGGTTAATCAGGAATGTTCCGAAATCTTCACCCATACCAGAGTCAGATACTTTTTTAGTTAAATCACCCCAATTGAACTTAAGTTTCTTCACCGGGTTAAAATCTGTGTCAAAGGATATATAGCCTTTGCCCGCTGTCATATTGTTCTGTGCATAACGAACGACATATCGGATAGTCCTGAATCTTATACTTGGATCAGCTTTCGTCATTTCGACTCCTGCTTGCTTTGCGAGCTTAACTATTGGAAAAATAAGGTCTAGCGTCTCAGTCTTTATTTTGTCCATTAGTGTAAAATAACTTCCGGCCACATCCTTTTTCTTGGAATTAAATAGTCGCGCTTTCGTCTTTTCATGCGGGGATAACGATTGATAATCAGCAACCACTTTGCGTAAATCCCTTACTAACCCATTAACAATAGGATAATCACCGCCCATTATGTATTCATAAGCTAGTGGATACGTTTTCTTCATCATTGTTGGCTGTTCTATGTATTTTTGTATTGCTGTCGCTATACCTTCCTGCATTCGTTTTTCTAACCGATGCCACTTTTTTGCACCGGGATAATGGTTGACGTATATATCAGTAAAGACTTTTCTGTACTTCCGTGTTGTCTTGTCATAAATAGGGTACCCATTTTTAGCTGTTCCCGTTACATTCGTCAATCCTTTTGCTATTCCTGCTTTTTTGTCAAGGTGGTGCGTTACTTCATGCGCAACCGTTGATACGTCATTCATCGCCCCTATTAAAGCTGTTTCTGGCCTCACATAGTACGCGCCTGTTGTCTTTGGGGGGTTGTATTTCTCCCCTATTCTGTAAATATATTTCTTCGCAACCTTCTTTACTTCTTCTGACAGCTTGTAATCTTTCTTCGCTTCCCCTTTAATTGGTTCAAATTTAGATATGGGCTCTGCTCCGGCTGACGGGGATATGCCTTTCTGAATAGGTATCTTCTTTTGTGCTGTTTTGCTTGGTAGTGACGATGCGGTACCCGATGGTGTGGGCGAGTACCCTTTTGGCGTTACGTCTGTTATCCCCTTTGCCTTATCCGCTATCTTTTGAAGGTGCGCAGGCAGACCCTTACGGAAAACGATCACTTGAGATTCATCAAAGATTTCCCTTAACCTCTTAACGCTGTTTCCTGCGCTATCAACATCTGCCTGTTTCGGCACGTTCACAATTATTCCATCATGTCCGAGCTTCTGTATTTCCTTGCGTATCTTCCCCAAAATAGGGATACGGTCTTTATTCGCATAAGGAATATCCTGACCCGCTAATTGTTGCAAGTCCTTCGTGCTGTTTATAACATAAGGATTTTCCAGAGTGATTTTACTTTCGGTAACTTCCTTCCCGAACTTTTTAGCATATTCCTTATTAAGCGCGTGGTACTTCCCGTCACCAAGAGCTGCACCCTCCACTCCGTCTGCATACACACTTGATATATCTGCTCGTCCTGTGCCTCTATATGCAGATAGCGTTGCTTTCTGCCCAGTTTTTAATCCAGACCAAACATCAGGCTTCATCATTTCGGCGTATTCTTTTTCTGTGACTTTCCCCTCACCCTTCATCTTGTCCATTATTGTTTTTATTTCAGGGTCCATCGAGGATACTGCTTTATTTCCCTTAACCGCATTGGTTAATGGTTTTTTTGCAACCTCTTGCGCTTTGTTCCATATGTCGGTAAGTTTCTTTTCTGTGAACAATTCCCACTCCTTAAACGCATTCCCTTTAGAACTGGGATCATTTTCTGTAACAAAATCGCCTTTCCAAGAGTCGAGAAGATTTCCATCTTCCACAGATGTGTGGTGATTATTTTCTATAAACTCCTCAGCCGTCTTATATTTCTTTGCCTCTTCAGCTAGTACCTCGGCTTGCGTGGCTTTCGTGGTTTCTTTGCCATCTGGTCCCCCTTGTGGTGCTTCTGCGATCTTCTTCTCTGCGGCTTTATTATATTCCGCATCATAATCAGTCTCTAATTGCTTCGCCTCCTCTAAAAACATACCCTTTTCTTCTTTTAGCTTCCGGATCAAGCCTTCAACTGGTGTTTCGTTTCCTTGCAACATTAATTCCCCGCTATTCACAAGTTCACCCGCGTAATCATCCGCCTTTAACCCACCTTTACGCAAAGCTGACAGCAGACCTGATTGATGGCAGTCCTCCTGTATGTTGTATCCTGCAGCCCTTGCAGACGCAGGATCTATACCGCCTTCTTGTCTTATTTTGCCGAGAAAAGTTTTCGCTGGTTTCTTCTTCCTGATCTTTGGGGCTTTCTCCCCGCGCATTCTAAACACTTTCCCGCTGGGCTCTAATTCTTCTTTATACGATGCAAGTGCCTTTTGTCTTTTTATTACATCTAATTCCAAACCTCTCTTGGCTGCTGACTCAGGACGCATTGTCTTTCTTCTGATTTCAAATTCCGCTTTTAGACGTGCGGCCTCTAGTCCTTTTTTTGCTACGGGATATTCTTGCGTTAGTTGTTTTTTTCCTATTTCTCCCGACTTAAGCCGTTTCAGGAGTATTTCTCCTTGTTGTTCTGGTGATAGCCTAATCAATGCGGAGGGTTGATTTATGCCGAATAATTTCTTGATCCTGTACTGAAGCCCTTCAAGTTTCCCCTGCATTTCAGGTGTCTTGATTAATTCATTAGCCTTTGATCCTAACGCCCTCATTCTATTAGCAAGTGCAAATTCACCCATAATCTCTACCGTGTCAATAACATTACCAATATTACCGTATGCGGCTGGGATACCTATAATTCCTGAAGATAATGGTAGTTTCTTTGACCCTGGGATTTCTGTCTCTGTTATGTATTTGGGATATAGTTCTTTTACGGCGTGGCGTTCTATTCCTGAAATGGCTTTAGGGATGCTCTGCCCTGTCCGTGCTGCAACATACGCATCTTTTATTGCTACGGGTATTTCAAATTCTGGATATGCGAGTGTTCCCACTCCGCGCATTGCAAGTCCAACACCCTCGTTAAATCCTGGCACTTGTTCACCGGCAAGAGTTCTGGCCGTCATCCCGGGTAAAGTTGTGCCGGCAGCCTTCAGCAGAGTGCTTGCAAGGCCGCTTTTAGCGTCTGAGTACATATTGCCGACATCCTGTGCCTTTTCCTT
>Ga0075125_10000741_pt1 | contig 14918 bp, 19 predicted proteins | sample AntAceMetag02UKN_FD_69810 | JGI IMG/M metagenome (GOLD analysis project Ga0075125, IMG submission 69810) | Saline lake microbial communities from Ace Lake, Antarctica - Antarctic Ace Lake Metagenome 02UKN | ecosystem: Environmental > Aquatic > Non-marine Saline and Alkaline > Saline | place... | reverse complement strand
GGTGGTGTATGATGGGTGTTGTTGATAGTTATAAGGGGTTTGATGAGATTTTGAAGGTTGAGGATAATAAGTATAGTCTTATTATGAAGTCTTTTCTTTCGGATATTGATATTAAAGATAAGAAGTATTTTGTCATGCTTGATGGTTTGTTGGTTGAGCGTGGGTTTGGCGAGTTGTTGAAGGGCGTGTTTCGTGGTTATGATGACCTTGTTGATGTTGATCATGTTAAGGCTCTTGTCAGGTGGGTTGAGGTTTATGCTCAGAACTTGGATGTTTTTAAGGAGGGTTTTAATAAGACTTTTGTTGAGGTGTTGAGTGGTTTGGAGACTAAGAATTCTTTTATTAGGAAGTTGTTGAAGGAGATGAGTGTTTTGGAGAAGAACGTTGTTGATAATAAGGATGTTTTGATTGAGGAGTACAAGTTAAGGATTGATGGTTTGAATGAGCAGGTTGCTGGTTTGGTTGCTGAGTTGGAACTTGTTGAGAGTGTTTCGGAAGAAAAGAAAGAATTTGAACAAAAACCTGAAGAAAAAGGAATTAAAGTTGTTAAAGATGAAAGTGAAAAAAAGTTGAGTGTTGAGCCTGTGATGTTTCAGGGTACTACTCCTTCTCAGAAGCGTGAGCGTGATAACATTTCAAGATTTGATAAACGAATTATTAATCCAGATAAGGAAATGAGGTTTTGAGTCAAATGCTAGAACTTAATAAAGTGTATTGTGCTGATTGCTTGGAAGGAATGAAACAATTAGAAGATAACTCTGTTGATGCTGTTGTGACTGACCCACCTTATGGATTGTCTTTTATGGGTAAGAAGTGGGATTATGATGTTCCAAAAGTTGAGATTTGGAAAGAGTGTTTGAGAGTTTTGAAACCAGGAGGATTCTTGCTCTCTTTTGCTGGGAGTAGAACTTATCATAAAATTTGTTCAGGTATTGAGGATGCTGGTTTTGAGATTAGAGACCAGATAATGTGGATTTATGGGAGTGGTTTTCCTAAGAGTTTGAATATTGAAAAAGCAATTGATAAGTTACAAGGTGTAGAACATCCTAAAAATACTATTGTAAGTGAAAATAGGGCTATGCCTGGAGCAAATTATACAAGAGATAAAATGGATGTTCAAAGTGAAAAAGCTAAGGAGTGGGATGGTTGGGGTACTGCTTTGAAACCTGCTCATGAGCCGATCGTGGTTGCTCGTAAGCCTCTGGGTGAGAAAACTGTTGCTCTTAATGTTTTGAAATGGGGAACAGGAGGAATAAATATTGATGAATGCCGAATAGGAAATGATGAAATGAATAATAGACCCGCAGGAAATAAAGTAGGTGGAAATAGTTTAAATATGAGTAAAGTAGGTATGCCTCAAGATATAAAAGGAACAGTAAATAATGGGCGTTTTCCTGCTAACATAATTTTTGATGAAGAAGCAGGAAAAATGCTTGATGAACAAAGTGGTGTTAGTAATAGTAAGAAATCAGTTATGGGTGCAGGAATATCAGGAGGTGTTGCATTAGGAGTAGGGGGTAAGAATGCTTTTTCATTTGAATCAGAAAGAGGTCATAATGATTCTGGTGGTGCTTCCAGGTTTTTTTATTGTGCTAAGAGTAGTAAGAGTGAGAGGAATAAGGGTTGTGATGAGTTAGATGAAAGACAGCAGGATGAGAGCAGAAAAGTTGGTAATCCTGGTGAGGATAATCCTCGTAATAGGGGTGTTCATCAAAGGAAAAATTTTCATCCGACTATAAAACCTATTAGTTTGATGCAATACTTAGTTAAGCTTGTTACTCCTAAAGGTGGTGTGGTTCTTGATCCTTTTATTGGTAGTGGCACGACTGGTATTGCTTGTTATGAGGAGTGTTTTAATTTTATTGGGTTTGAGAAAAGTGAGGAGTATTATGATATTTGTTTGGCGAGAATTGGTGATTATATGAAACAAAAAAAGCTTAATGTGTGGTTTGGTTAGAGTGAAGGTTTTGAATTATCCTAAGGTTTGGGTTGACAGGCTTGGGTTTAAGACGGAGGTTACTGATTACTGGGCTAGGCGTTGTTTGATTCCTATTGGTACTATTAGGCATCCTTTGGAGTATAAGTTGTTGGCGAGTGGTTATAGGGATATTCCTATTGAGGATGTTGTGACGATTCCTTTTGATAGGGCGAGTTTGGGGTTTACGAGTAGAAAACTTCTCAACATTTTATTACTTGGTGGGAGTGGTGACGGAAAAACTTTGATGATTAAGAATGTTCTTAGTGTTTTGTCAAGGGCTGATTATTATAATATTTATTATGAGCCTAAAGGTACTTTTGATGGTGTGAGGGCTAAAGAAAAGTGGTTTCATGATAGACTTGCTCCTCTTATGAAACCTGAGGGTTTGAAGATTAAGAGTTTGTATCCTGGTTGGGGTCATGAGAAGATTAAGTTTAATCCTTGTATGGATAAAGAAGCGTATAGTTATAGTTTGAGTGATTTTGATAGTTGGGAGTATTGGATGAGTTTGGGTCATAGTAAGATGGGTGCTTTTAAGATTCATAAGATTTGTAGTGAGTTGGATAGTGAGGGTTTGCTTAGTTTGGATAATGTTGAGGTTAAGATGGATGCTTTGAGTCTTGGTGCTAATCCCGAGATGGCTATGCAGACTTATAATAAGAGTAAGGGTATCATGAATGATATTCGTTATTTTAATGTTTTGAGTGATGTTGTTCCTGTTCTTGAGCCTCTTGATTGGCTTCGTAGGGGTTATATTTTGTTGGTGAATTTTCCTAATAAGTTTAATCAGCATTTGATGTGTTTTGATATTGGTGTGATGATTCGTAAGATGGTTAAGCTTAGTGTTAAGGGTTTGCTTAATGGTCATCCTGTTATGTTTTATTTTGATGATTCTAGTTTTTATGCTAATAAGATTGAGGGTGTTTTGTTTAATATGGCTTTGTCGGATATTATGGATATTGGTAATAATTATCGTAGTTTGGGTTTGAATAATTTGTTGGCTGTTCAGACTTTGAGTATTATTGATGAGGATGTTGCTGAGACTTATAAGACTAAGCTTATTAGTCCTTTGTTTGCTAATCCTGATAGTTTGCGTAAGATTAATATTCCTGAGCGTGTTATTAGTTATTTGAAGGAGAATGTTTTGGTTAAGGATTCGTTGCATTATGCTTTTCAGTGGGTTAAGATTGATCAGTATAATAATGTTGAGTTGTTTTTTCCTTTTCCTCCTGGTTGTAAGCACTTCGCTGATGAGGTGGAAGTTTAGATGGGTTCTCGTTATGTTGAGTGTAGTCTTGTTGGTGGTGGTAAGTTGTATTTTCGTAGGACTACTTTTGAGAATGCTAAAAAGGTTTATGATTATTTGAGGCGTTTGTCCTTTGTTAATGGTAAGATTGTTTGGCGTGGTTATACTCAGATTGGGTTGGCTGTTGGTTTGAATCGTAAGAGTGTTAAGGCTTGTGTTGAGGCTGATGCGTTGATTAGGAAGAAGCGTGTTCGTGGTGAGCCTAAGCAGGGTAGGTATTTTCGTTTGGGTGTTAAGTTTTGGAAGAGTTTTGATAAGAGTGGTGGTGGTATGTGTAGTAATCGTGTTGCTCTTAGTTTGGGTGAGATTAATAAGGTTAGGGCTGAGTTGGTGGTTTTGAAGTTGGAGAAGCTTAAGGAGTTGAAGCCTGTTAAGGATGTTAAAAAGTTGGTTGTTCCTGATTGAAGTGTTCGCATAATCTCGTGTTGGTGTGGTTTTTGTGTTTTTTGTGTTTAGATTCTTGCGTTAGAAATGCCTGTATAGTTTTATGTATATTGATTTAAAAAACTTTATAAATAAGTTAAACTATAAATGGTGTATGAGAACAACAAAAACAAAACAAAGAGGTGTAACTAAGATGAATAAAAATAATAAACAATTAATGGCATTAATTAATTGGTGTAAAAAATATGCTGATGTTGATTCATCAACAGAAACAATGATTGAAGGAGTTAAAGTTAAAATAAATGTTCAAAATTTATATGTTAATGATGATAAAAGTGTATTAAATTTATTAATTTTCGTTGGTGGATTTGAACAAAAAGAATATTATGTTTATGATTTTGAACCGCATAAATGGTCAAAGAGGTGTAACTAAAATGGTTGAATTGAGTGTTTATGGTGAGAAAAGTTTCGTTAAGAAAATTTTTGTGAAACCTGTTAAGAAGGTAGGTTTTGTTGATCTTGGAATACCAAACAAGGGTTACGACCTTAACGAGGAGGAATTATAATGAAAGAACACACTGGAAAACTATACAAAGTAATAAACAACAAAAACAACAGCATGAACGGAGGAGAATTCGACTGGACTAAACACTTACCCACTAAAAACAAACCAGGAAAATGGACACCAAGAATAACAAACCCTGAAATATGCAGTGAAGGATACCACCTAACAAAACACTGGAATTTTTGGATTAACACAAAAACAGACAAAGTATTCGAGTGTGAAGCTAAAAACATTACAGAATGGGATGATGATAAGTGTGTTTGTGGAAGTGTAAGACTAATAAAAGAAGTGAAACTCGACTTCAAAGATGAAAAAATGAACACTGGAGACTGGAACACTGGAGACTGGAACACTGGAAGCAGGAACACTGGAAGCTTGAACACTGGAGACTTGAACACTGGAAGCAGGAACACTGGAAGCAGGAACACTGGAAACAATAACACTGGAGAATGGAACACTGGATACAGGAACACTGGAAACAATAACACTGGAGACAGGAACACTGGAGACAGGAACACTGGAGACTGGAACACTGGAAACAATAACACTGGAGACAGGAACACTGGAGAATGGAACACTGGAGAATGGAACACTGGAGAATGGAACACTGGATACAGGAACACTGGAAGCAGGAACACTGGAGACAGGAACACTGGATACAGGAACACTGGAAACTGGAACACTGGAAGCAGGAACACTGGATGTTTCAACACCAAAACCCCTGAATACTACGAGTTATTCAACCAGAAAATAACAAAAAAAGAATACGAAAACACACGTTTCCCAAACTACTTCTACTTTGAACTAGAAAAAAATAAGACTTATAAAGAATGTTGGAATAAGTCATTCAAAAAAGCAACACTAGAAGAAATAGAACAAACAATAAAACTACCCAACTTTAACTATGAAGTATTTTGGAAAGTAACAGGAATAACAAAAAAAGAAATAATGACGAGGTTAAAATGAATTATAAAGAAGCTAATCAGAAATTATTAAATTTAAAAGAAGATGTTGAGTTCAAAGAACAAAGATTCAAAGATGCAGTTGGTGATTAATTATGCGTGATTTTATTGGTTTGAAGGGGGATAAGTGGTTGTGGCAACGTTTTGTTAGGGTTGTTAAACTTAATAATTCTCAGGTTTGGAATGTTTTGAAACCTTGTATTGAGAAGTATATTCATAAAAGTAAAAAGGGTGAAAAATAAAGAGGTGGAATAATGAATTATATAACAGGTGATAGTTTAGAAATTGCAGATGAACTTATTTTATTTGCTAAAAAATATGGTCTTAATCAAGAAGAGATGCTTAGTTTATATTGGGGTAATTCTTGGTATTTTAATAAAATAATACAAGATAGAGAAAATAGTATTGAACCTAAAAAATATAAGTATAATTATTATAAAAAGGTGAAATAAATGGATAATGACAGGTTTAAGGGTTACGTTGAGGGTTTGAATTACGTTGTTGGATTGTTGCGTAGGAATAAGCATAAAAGCATGGATGAGTTTATGGTTTTACTTAATATTCATGTGGAAAGTAGAACTATTGAGTTGAATATTTTATGTGCTGATGAAGTTTTTAAGGTGAAAAATGAGTTTAAAAAGTAAAATTGTTGATTTTGTTGCTAAATCTAAAGTGTATTTTGCAAGAGCTACTGCTTATGTTAGCATTCTTAATTTTTTGATGATTATGGCTACGTTTAAGATATCTTATGGGTTGCTTGTTTCTAATTATGTTATAATACCTGCTGGTTTCTTATTTATTGTCATATTGGGTTATTTGGATTATAAACTTATTTTCAAACATCAAGTGATACATATTAATAAGAAAAATGATATTAAACAGCAACTTGATAGAATAGAAAAAATGCTAGGTGAAAAAAATGTGTGATTTAACTAATGATTACGTTAAGAAAAAGTATGATAAGATGACTCATTATGAATTCAATAGATGGTTCAATAAGAGGGCTTTGTATGAGGATTATGTGCAGATACATAAGAGCTTAGAGTATCATCTTAAAGGTTTGGAGTTCACTGATTGTTTAGAGGTTGGTTGTGGTCCTGGAACTTGGACAAGATTTTTAATGCTCAGTCAACCAACTGCTATTTTTACATTAGTTGATATTAGTAAGGAAATGTTAAACCAAGCAAGTATTTTAGATAATTATAGAGTGGTTTCTATTCTTTCTAGCTTCAAAGATTTTAAGCCTTCTAAAGATTATGATTTCTTTTTTAGTAGTAGAGCTATTGAGTATATGACTGATAAAGAATTGGTGATTAAGAAAATAATAAATTGTCTTAGAATGAACAGTTATGGTTTTATTATTACTAAAAATCCTAATAGTTTTGGTAGAAGATTACATAGATTTCTTGGTTTGAAAACTAAATTATTACACACTCATCAAATATGTAATAAAGAATTAATAAAATTATTAAAGAAAAATGGATCTATAGAAACTTGGAGTTATCCTTGTGCTGTTAGTATTGTTCCATTTTTTAAATTACACAAACTTAATTTTTGGCTATGGAAAAAAATTCACAATAAACAACTGAATTGGTTTTTAGAACTTTTTACTGAATGTTACATTGTTAAATTTAGCAAATGGTAAAAAAGATGATCATAGAATACCCTATTCGCACAAAATAGGCGGGGTAATTAATACAAATAAGGTATAAAATTAATGGAGATAAAAAAATGATTGTCATTTTAGCCAAAAAGTAAATGAAAAATGGAAAAAACAAATATAGGTGTAAGTGAAACAAAGGTAATATTCGTTACACAGAAAGACCGAGATTTAACAAATTGTAATGATTATGTTAAGCAGGAACTTAGGAAGTATTGGGATAGGGATTATATTAATGAATGTATTGATCTTGTTGGGAATAATTTGCATAAGATGTTTTTGCGTTTCATGTGGATTACAGGAGTTAGGGTGTCTGAAGCTATTGGTTTGCGTAAGAGAGATATTAACTTCAAAGACTATCTTATCAGGGTTAGGTGGCTTAAGAGCAGAAAGTATCATGATAGGATTCTTCCTATGCACCCAATTCTTAAGGATGTTCTGGAGTTGTTTGTGACTAATCTTAAGGCTGATGATTTGGTGTTTCCTTTCACTCGGCAGAATGCTTTCATGGTTTGTAAGAAGCATTTAGGGGGTAGTCCTCATAAGATAAGGCACTCTTTCGCTGTTAATTGGTTGAAGTGTGATGGTGACTTGGTGATGCTTAGTAGGGTTCTTGGTCATTCTGATATAAAAACAACTATGGAATATTTGAAGATTGTTCCAATGGATCAAGGAAAAGAATTAATAAAAATAAGGTTTAGGTGATTAAAAATGACAGATTGGACAGGTTTATTTATAATGATTGCAATTATTCATGTTGCTAATACATGGAAAAATATTGAACAATCAAGATTGCAGTTAAAATTAAATTTAAAAAAATGATGAAAAATGAAAAAGGTGAAATGAGATGAGTGTTATATTAATATTAATTATGAGTTTTTTGTTAAATGCGTTTTTGTTTTTTTTATTATTTGGGTTGGTAATATATTTTTGTGTGGAAAATGAATAAAGTATTATGGATTATAATAATAATTTTGATTAGTCCTTATTTAATATTTTTATTTTTATTTATATTTGGAGTTGTGTTAGTGGTTGATATTATAGATTTAAAAGAGAAAATTATGGGTAGATAGGGGAAAAAATATGAATGGTGAATTAAGTTTTCAAGAAAGGGAAGTCAGGGATTTTCTGATAAGTATGGTCATAATAGTTTTTGGGTTTATATTAATAGGTTTGGGCTTTTTTTGTGTGTTTGAACTATTGTGGTGAGGTAATTGCTTTTATAGAGTACCTTATTTGCACAAAATAGGCAGGGTAATTAGTGCAAATAGTGGTGTAAATTTTTAGGGAGATTATGAAGGGGTACTATGCTGAGTATCGCTTCCCTAGTTCGCCATCAAACTCCCTAGCAGTTCATAATCTCCCATTTAGAAATAAATCCTTAGATAGGACAATGAGTTAATTCTTTGTTATCATTTTTTTTAGGTCTCCTAAACTTTTATTTTTCTGAAAATGGTTACGTGGAGATTATGGTTTTTTGTTATTAGACAGATTATTCTTTTCATTTTTATTGTAGTCTCCATTTGTGTTTGAAATAGTCGATTGCTATTATTGTTATTAGTATTATGAAAAAATTGGTTGAAACGAGTTTGACGATTAATAGGATTCCTATTGCAGATAGTACCCATCCGATCCAGTGTTTAAAATCTTTTAGTATGTTTTCTTTTTTCATTTTGGTTTCACCTTTGTCGTTTATTTATTATAATTTTTAATATAATCCCTTTTCCACTTATAGGAGGTCCTTATGCGTTGCATTCGGATTATTCACGTTCTAGTAATGATTAAAGGGGTGTTTTCGTGGGGTTTTTCTCGCACACACACATCACACGACACCCCTGCACGAAAAAGCACCACAACTAACCCCTAAAAAATTTATTGATTGTTTGAGAGTGACGAATCAGAAGGGGTTGAAATCTAACTGACTCACCACCCCCAAACAATACGAGGTGTGGGTATATATTTAAAAAAGCATGAAAACTAATGAATAAAACAATTAAGATTAATCAAGTCAGCAGTACAATAACCATCATAACTACTAATTATTTCAAAAGTATGAAAGGAATCCTCACTAGTTTGAATAATAGGATTCTGAACACTATAACCAAAACTCTTACCAACTTCACCCCAAAGATTAGACCAGTTAGCACAATCACCACCTTCACTCATTAAAACATCAAAACTCAAAACGTCATCATCCTTAACAACATACTCGTAATGCTTTTTCAAATAATGATTAACACATTTTAAGTTTCCTGGAAACTCTTATTCCTCACAATAACTTATTAACTCATTATAAGTAAGATTACCACCTTGATCAACAAAACGAAACGTTTCATGAAACTGAGTGAAGTAAACAATACCTAAACCAGCCAAAACTATTACCAAAATTATTAAACTCAAATATTTATTTTTCATTTTTAATCATGGAAACAACAATTTTTTAAAAGTTACTCTAGGCTTAATGTCCTTCCAATTATACAAAACATAACCGATAATCAACAACATATAAATAAAGAAAAACAAACCGAACAACGAAATGAAAGATGAAAAAACATAAGGAAACCCTTTTATTTGCAATAAGTATAACAAGTTATTACTCTGATGATAACCAGCCCAAAACGTCAAGAACACGCCACCATAATAAATACTAATATTACTTAGAGTGATGAAAGCGAGAGCCATAACAAAATTTGCACCACTATAACTACCATTTAGTTGATGCATGAAAACAAAAGTCGCACTAGCAAATATTATTCCACCAAGCATTATGAAAGTCTTTTCCTTGATCTTAGGATTGTTGAAAAACTTGTAAACTATTCTAGCAAGAAACCCACCAACTAAGATGGCTATAAAACTGAACACGAAAGTTTCCCAGTTACCTGCAACAAAAACAATATTAAAAACTTCCCACACACTACTTTGAGAAATGCTCCCTGCCTGAAAAGTTAAAGGTGTTCCTGAACCAACAGCACTAAGAGGAATGCTAAAACTTGTAATGCTAAAACTCGAAAATAGTTTTATGAAAAAATTTATGATTATTGGAACTCCCCATCCTGCAAGGTATAAGAAACTCGCAACTCCCAAATTAGTCGTGAATGGTACTTTGATAAACTTGTGCATATCATCAAGGCTTTCATCTTTCCTATAAAACAAACCAATAAGACTTATTATGACTATGCTTAACATTATTAAGTTAAAATAGATATAACTAGCATTATCTCCTTGAGTTAGACCCCAATAAATGCCTATAAGACTCAATAACAAGTTAAAAAGTAGTAAGGGGTTGAACCTTTGACTGAAACCTTTTCCTTCCATTAAGTAAACCCTCCTATTATCCATGCTGTCACGAATGTTAGTATTACGCTTAATATTATTGTTGCGAAAATATAGAACACTGCGAGTCCTCCTTTTCCTTCCTTGAAATTAAGACGTATAAAATTAATAAGGAAACTGCCAATCAAAAATATTGAGAACATGAAAACACCAGCGTAACTACTGATGAACTCAACGAACTTGCTACTTGTTTCAATATTGATTATAGGTGTACTCACTAATTCCATAAATGTTTCAGTTGATGGTTCTTCGAGAAATTCTTCTATTTCTTGAACGATATTCAACTCGCCAATATTTATGAATACAGGTATCACAACATCATTACAATTACTACTCGTGATAGTGATTGAAGCTTCACCATTATCAATAATGTTATTAGTATATTTTATTCCAAATTCTCCTGTTGCTCCTGGTATGATTGTTTGTAAGGGATTAGTTATTTCCAGACTGCTTAATATCTCGTTATTACTACTTGCGAACTCGATACTAGGGCTTATTGTTAAAGTGTCATCATTCTTTACTCTGACACTATAAATCTTATCAACTTCTCTGATTGTTAAATCATCAACTATTCCTAGATCACAATCTTTTTTATCACCAATAATAATAGTAGTTCCACCTCCACCTCCACCTCCACCAGTTGGGGGGGTGCTACTGCTTTCAGTATAAGATAAAGCACTAGTAACAAACGTTCCATTAATATTAGTTGCAAAAAGCTTAACACTATACACCCCATCAGTTCCAGGAATGTAAGTCTTACTATAAGCAGAAGTAGAACCTATTCTTATCATTGAAAAATTATTCTTAACACTATTAGGATCGGTTACTTCAACATTGAAACTCGTAAGATTAGTAAGACTAAGAATACTACCATAAACAACAAAAGCAGTATCATCCACGCCACTACTACTACTCAAAGAGTAACTATAAATGTAAGGGTATAACCCTGCAATTATAGTAGAATTAAGACTTCCAAAAACATTACTCCAACTTTCACCATCAAATATTTTAAGACTAACACTCCAGTTCTCACCAACACTAGTATTTCCTGCACCAACACTCGTCACGTTTTCAAGACCTGACTGAACTGCTCCATTCTTGTACCATTTAACTTCAATATTTGTTATCGTATCATTATTCAAATCACTTGAAGTATTAGTGAAACTTAAATCATTCAAAAAATTAGGAGTTCCTGGAAACACACTAACATTAGTTATCACAGGTGCAGTATTAGAAATTGTTAAAACACTACTATTAAGCCAAGCACTTGATTCATCTCTATTTTTTGCTTGACAACTAAAAATCCAGGTATCATTTTTAGATATTAAATTAGAACTAATATTTGCAATATTTAATAATTTATTTGAGTTATTATTATCTGAAAAATCTCTATCAAATCCCCTAAAAGCTCCAGCACTATTACCTATAATTAATTTAAGTTTTCCAGAATGATTAATAAATGATGGTCTTGAACTTGAACCTACATCTCCTAATCCATTAACAATACTACTATTACTTATCCAAGATGTTCCATTCCACTGATAACCCAAAAAAATTCCTGCTCCCTCTCCCGTGACCATTTTAAGTTTTCCTGAATCATTAAATATAGTTGGAGCAGAATAAGTACCTACATCTCCTAATCCATTAACAATACTACTATTACTTATCCAAGAATTTCCATTCCATTGAAATCCATAAAATAATCCATAATATTCACCACTAATAAGTTTAAGAGTTCCATAATGATTAAATATAGTTGGAGCAGAATATTCACCTACATCTCCTAATCCATTAACAATACTACTATTACTTATCCAAGAATTTCCATTCCATTGAAATCCATTAAATATACCTGATAATTCTCCACTTATAAGTTTAAGAGTTCCTGAATCATTAAAAATAAAAAGAGTAGAATAAGTACCTATATCTCCTAATCCATTAACAATACTACTATTACTTATCCAAGAAGTTCCATTCCATTGAAATCCATTAAATGAACTCACTCCTCCATTTTTTTCTCCACTAATAAGCTTAAGCATATCAGAATCCATAAATAATGAAGGAGAAGCATAATCACCAACATCAGGTAATCCTGTAACCAAACTAGTATTTTCTGTCCAGTTAAAATACAAAGTATTTCCTGAACTATAAGAAACACCATTTTTATACCATTTCCAATAAAAATTAACAGTATTATCACTAGTGCTTGATCCATTACAATATCCTAATAAAGTATTATTAGTGTATGCTGTCGCAGGGAGAATAGTAACAGCGTTAATACTGATTGTAGAAACAAAAATTATTACACTGAACTCTCTTGTTCCAATATTCCCACTTGTATCATTAGCACTCACAAGCAAACTATGATTTTTAACACTAAGATTAGTAGCATTAGTTAAGTAACCAGTAGAATTAATCACGAAATTAGTATCATTAACCCACCAAGTATCAATCGTTTCACTAGCAGTAAACTGAGAACCCCAATTAACAATTTGATTAACACTAACATTAACAGGTGCTGTAATAACAGGAGCAGTAATATCTATGGCTGTAACATTAAAATAATAAGTTTTACTAGTAAAAGAATCATAAGTGTTATTCACAACAACATACCACTCATACGCCCCAATACTTAAATCAGCCCAAGAATAAAAAATACTTTCACCAATAGAACCATTCTGAGAACTTAAAAGAATATCATCATTACTATCATAATTAAAAGTAAAATCATGAGCATCAGTTGTTAAACTTGCACCAGCATAACTACTATAAGTATAAGCACTAACCACTCCATTAACAGGGTCGAACTCATAAAAACGAGTATAACCATTACCATAATTAGGACGAGCCATAGTATTAAACATTATCTCAGTCACATTATTACCATTCACTCCTTGAGTAATATTACGACTAGCATCATAATCTGAGTAATGACCACTGAGTATCATAAAAATATTACTATGATATTTTAAATAACCATCCCATATTTGTTGAGCATTAAGAGTATCAGGAGTACATAAAGAATCAGCATCTCCACCATAAGTAGTGTTTGATTCTAACCACACATGAGTCGCTATTATAACTTTTTTAGCACTATTATTTTTAATGGTTTCATTAACCCATGTTAAACTACTCGCTGATGTACAATAATCAAGCCCTATTACCATAAATGTTTGACCACCACCTGTAAAATTCATAGCAAATGGTCTGTAAGCAGAAGCCTGAGCTCCCTCAAACCATGAAAGACTACTATATTTAGCAAGAGGAAAATATTTATCAAAATAAGTATAAACACTACTTGAAGATACATCATGATTACCAGTAATCAAACCATTAGGAATATTAGCATCATCAAGAATACTAACACTTTCATTAATTCTTTGCCATTCAACTTCATTAGAGTTCATATGTTCAACAATATCACCCGTATGAATAACAAACTTAGTATTCTTAGCAACTGCTGTGTCAACCATGTACTGAGTCATATTATTAGTCATAACTGCACTATCACCATAACCCACACCCACATTTCTCTGAGTATCAGTCCATTGAACAAGAGTAAAATTCGTACTTGAACTATTTTTTCTATAAAACCTCACATCATTATAAGAACTTGAACTATTCAAAATAGTAACATTAAGAATCGAAAAATTATCAGAACTAACACTATAATTAAGAGGAGAATTAAGAATTATAGAAGGCTCAATACTACTAATAACTAAAGCACTACTATTAAGACCTGTGGTCAAACTCGTAATGTTTTTAGCAATACACTCAAACTTCCAAGAATCACCAATACTCGTCAAAGAACTACTTAAAGTATTAACAAGAGTTTCAACACCCTGAACGAAACCAGAATCACTATTATTAGCATAACCACTCACATTAACAACATTACCATTATACCATTTATAATAATAACTAACATTAACACCATTACCTTCAGTAGCATTACAATAACCTAGCAAGTCAGTAGAAGTATAAGCTGTTAAAGGACTAATTCTTGAACTCCTCAAAATAAATAATATATTATTATTATTTTCATATAAACTTGAAACTTCACTTGGTGAACGAGTACTATTATAAATTTTAATAGTATCTATTTCTCCACTAAACCACCCACCATTAAGATCTGCATTAACACCAATGGTTGCAATTTTACTCGCTGTGTTTGGTAAATCATTAAAATTAAGAATACCAACATCAGTACAATTATTAGTATCAACAAGAACACCATTCTTATAAATTTGCATTATATCTCTAGTAGTGCTACGATTAAGAACAGCTATAATATGAGTCCAAGCTCCATTATCCAACAAATCATTTTCTGTAACAGAACAAGTTCCAGTTGTTCCTCTAACACTAAAATCATCATCACCAGCATTAGTAGTAATTCTAAAATCAATAACAGGAGTATTTGATTGAGAATTATCCCTAAAATAAATAACATCTTGCTCAGTCGTGTCATCAGTGCTGTTAACCCATAAACTAATTGTAAAACCATTCACAAAATCAAAAGTGTCTGCACTATTACCTATTTTAACTAAATCATCAGTTCCATCAAAGCTACCTGAGTAACTAGCACCATTACCTGAAGTTCCATAACTAGGATAATTAGTACTCCAAGTCATACTTGTGGCTGTTCCTGTATTATTTCCACCATAATCAGTAATGTTCGTACCACTTCCAGTAATAAACTCATAATAAAGTTGACCATAAAAAACACCAGG
>Ga0075125_10000740_pt1 | contig 14920 bp, 22 predicted proteins | sample AntAceMetag02UKN_FD_69810 | JGI IMG/M metagenome (GOLD analysis project Ga0075125, IMG submission 69810) | Saline lake microbial communities from Ace Lake, Antarctica - Antarctic Ace Lake Metagenome 02UKN | ecosystem: Environmental > Aquatic > Non-marine Saline and Alkaline > Saline | place... | reverse complement strand
TTTGATTGGTTATGCGATCAATTAAGAGAACGTGATTTATTCAATAAAATTAATGAAAGTATGATTAAGGTTTCTAATCATCAAGAGAATAAAGAAACATTTGAATCTATTAAAGAAATTAGAGAATTAAATTCTAATTTAATATTATCAGAATCGGCGGGAGTAGATAAGAATTGGTCGGAAGATTCAGAAGAAAGATATGATAAGTATCTAAAGATTAAAGAGAAAGAAGGATTATTAGGAATTCCTACTCCTTTTCCCGGCTTAACTCATTCAACAGGTGGATTCGGTCCAGGACAATTCTGGCATTTATCAGCTAGAATGGGAAAAGGTAAATCATGGATTTTATTATGGTTCGCATACAATATTTACAAACTTGGTTATAAAGTATTATTCTTTAGACAAGAAATGACTCATGATGAATGTGCTGAACGATTAGATGCAATGAACGCTGAAATTCCATTTGGTAAATTACGATTTGGTGAATTGACCGATTCGCAAGAAAATAGATATTTGGCAAGTCTGAAAGATATATCTAATAATGGAGCATTATGGCTAACAGAGGAAAATTCTGCCGGAGTATTAGGAATAGAAGCAAAAATAGATAAGCATTCACCAGATATTGTTTTTATCGATGGATTACATCTAATTTCCGATGGAAACTATTATAATAATGAGCAGAAAAGATTAGAGGACTTATCAAGAAAAATTAAAATGGGTGCTAAAAAGCATAATGTTCCTATTATTGGTTCTGGTCATTTAAATAGAGAAGCTGGCGATAATGATGCCAATGATAGAAATATTAGAGGAACAGATGCTTTAGGGCAAGATGCAGATGTAATTTTAATGATGTTCCAAAATGAGGAACAAAAGGACGACAATGAATTAAATATTAAAATGAAAAAATTGCGGGAAGGAAGAACAAGTGAATTATGGGAAGGAACTATCCAAGAAGATTTTAGCAAAACGTCATTTACAGAGATAACAGATAGTAATAATGATAATAATGTTCAAAGTAGTTTTGAAGGTTTAAATGATTCCGATATAGATACATTAGGACAAGACATATTATTATAATGGTGAAACATGATATGTGAAAAATGCGGCGGAGAATGTAAGGAATTTACAACTATAACAGAAGACTTCAAGCAAGTAATTGTTTACCTTTGCATGGAATGTTATTATGAGAAAACAGAAATTAATACAGATTGCAAACTCTTTAAAGCTTAGATATAGCGAACGAGAAGAAAGTATGTCTATTTCGTGTCCTTTAGCTTATTGGACACACGATAAAAAAGTAGATAGAAAACCTTCTATGGCTATTTATGATATTAACAAACGAGGTCCATCACACGCACATTGTTTCACTTGTGGATTTCATGGATCAATAACAAGTTTATTAACTAGATACAATAAACTTAGTTCATATAATATTGATGATTTAATTAAACTTGCTAGAGAAGAAGAGTATAAAGCGGTTGATTTTAGTGAGTTTGATTTTGATTCCTTTTCCGCCGGGCCGGAAAAAAAGAAAAAAGAAGATAATTTCAGTATAAATACAATAAACAACTGGAGAGATAATAAACATAATTATCTTACAGAAAGAAACCTAACAGATAATACGATTAAATCATGGAAATTAGGTTATGATAGTTATAAGGAAATGGTTACAGTTCCAGTATTTAGTTATAAAAATGTATTAGTTGGTGCTATTGGTAGAAGTGTTCAGGGAAAGCGATATCATAATTATTGGGGATTTAATAAGAGTAGTTACCTATTGGGTGAAAATTTGATTACATCTGATAATATTATTATTACCGAAGGAACTTTTGATGCGCCAAAATTATGGCAGCTACTTTTTTCAAAGAATTTACTTGACAAATACTCAGTTTTGAGTACAATGGGAAGTAAGGTTAGTGATGAGCAGTTACGAAGAGTTGTTAGGTTTGGAGAGAAAGTGATAATAGCTTTGGATAATGATTTGGCGGGAAGAAAAGGGCTTCAAAAATCAATGTGGGCATTAAAAGGGCAATTACCTATATCTACGATTAAATTTCCATTAGGGAGCAAGTGTAATGATATTGATGACTTAGTTGATAATAATCCAGAACAACTAATAAGTTTGTTAGATAAACCAACATTTTTATTCTAAAAAAGGAGAATTAATGAGTAAAAAAGAAAGAATCTTGCCTGTTGGATTAGATCGATTTAAAGAACTAACCTTAGATGAAGTGCGGAGGATTAAAGAGAAGTTTAATATTGTTGGTGAAGAATTCCATTTCAGTGATTTCTATATTACAGTTGAAGATGATAAGGGTTATTTAAGGGCGGGCGAAGAAAAGATGAATCAACTATTAAAAGATTTTAAAGATGAAGGTCTAATTGATAACTAAGATAATAGCATTTACATTAGCATTCCCATTCTTAACAATTGGATCATTATTATTTATTATAGCAATGTGTATCCTGGCTATTGGAGCAAATATTAATAATTTAGCATATACAGAAAAGGAAATTAAAAAAGGTAAAGACAAATTTAAGGAAATGACCGATGAATGGTTTAATAACAAAGGAGATAATTAAATGGGGTTATGGGAACAAGTTGAAGAATTTAAGAAGGAATCAGATGTCATTGAGGAAATCCGAAAAGAATCACAAGCCGATAACAAGGCACGATTTGAGGATGATAATGGTGAAAAGATTTATATGCCTTGGCGATTCTTTCTAAAGAATAAAACTGGTACTAAATTGACTGTTTTACCCTTTGAGCCAAAGGTATTTTTTGAACGTAAAGTGCCAAAAGCTGCTTCTGGTCGTGATCGTCATAATTATGAAACTGTACCAGATCCAAAGACTAGTAATGATGATCCTTTTACTAAATGCCCAACTGTTAATGGTTTAGAAGTTGAGCAACCACGACGAACTTATATGATGTTTGTTATTGATCATGCAGAGACAACCAGCGGAGATAAAACGTATAAAGATCAATTACGCCTTCTTCCTGTAAAGGACAACAAGGACCGCACATTAGGTAAGATTGCGTACTTTAGTCGAATTATTAAGGATATGGAATTAGAGAATCTTGATTGTACTGTTTTTACGGCTAATCGATCATCGATGCAATCCGCGTTGACAATTGGCGATGAATGGCAATATATTAAAAAGGTAACTCCAGAAGATTTAGAAGAAGCTTATCCTGAACAAATGGCAGAAGCACGTCGCGCTTATGCTAAGATGGATACTTGGTTTTCTTTTAAAGGACGTGATCGATTAATTCATGAATATAATCTTGAAACACAATCATCATCTCCACCAACGAATGATCCAAAACCTGATGTTGATAAAGTCGCGGACGAAGTAGAAGAAGACGAAATTCCCTTTTAATAAATAAGGTAATAATGAACATCCACAAGTCAGTTAAAGAATTAGGTTATACAGATAACGATATTGATATTGTTAAAACAACTAAAGATGGAATCTATCATAAGGTTGAATATTACAAGCTGCCTTGTGGATGTTATTTTACCATTAGTATTCCTATTATGGAAATTCAAAAAGGTGTAATAGGTTATCATGCTTGTGATAAACATAAGCAATACGAACCAAACATGGAAAAGTAATGTTCACAAAAATAATTGATGTAATTCTATCATTAATCGATTTAGGTGCGGAACTCAGTAAAAGACTTCCTAAAAAGATTAAGTTAAATAGAACTAAAAACGTAAAAGAACACAAGAACCTATCAGATATTTATAAAAATGAAGGAGATAAGTAAATGCGCGGACAACCAGAAGAATTCTTTATCGATAATCATAAAGACCTTAACATTAAGTTATCAGAACGCTCTGAGGATTTATGTATTTCATTTGGTGCTAATAAAAAGGATAAGAACAATCAACCGCCACGATATATTATGCTTAAACCAGATGCAGCCGAGAAATTAGCTAATGTATTATATGAGTGGGTTGATGGAAGGCGATTTGAGGATTTAGATCCTAAAACTGGATTGCCTTTTGAGCAAACATTAAAAGATAATTCAAATAAAAGCGCGGAACCAGAAGAAGGCAAATAATTAAGATAATTAAAGGATAAATTATGCAAGCATCAATCCAAAAGGTAATTAATATATTACCAATCGAAGGCGCAGATAATATTGAATTAGCGCATGTATTAGGTTGGCAATGTGTTGTTAAAAAAGGTGAATTTAATATTGGTGATTTAGGTGTATATATAGAGATTGATTCTATATTACCTGAAGCATCTTGGTCATCTTTTTTAGCTCCCCGCAAATATAAAGTTAAGACTATTAAAATGCGAGGTGAATTATCCCAAGGATTGATGCTTCCTTTAGATGTTATCCAAGAACATTTATCTTTTAAGAATCTTACTCAAGATTTATCGAGTAATTGGAAAGATAACTATGTAGAAGGAGATGATGTAACAGAGTTACTTGATGTTGTTCATTATGAGAAACCGGAACCTGGGTATAATGGCGGGGAAAAAAGAGTAACTAGACCTAATTATTTTCAAAAAACTGATGAACCAAGAATTCAATCTTTTAAATCATTAAATAGAACACAAGGAGAATATGTATATCTATCAGTAAAATGTGATGGAACATCTGCTACATTTTCTAAACGTGATGATGAATATCATGTATGTTCTCGTAATAATAATATTGAAGAATCACCTAATATTTATTGGGATATGTATAATAAATATAACATTGTAAATGTGCTTGATAAACTAGGTAATTTTGCTATTCAAGGCGAAATTTGTGGTCCTGGAATTCAAAAGAATAGAATGGGATTAAAAGAAAAGGACTTATTCGTTTTTTCTATATTTGATATTGATAATCAGGAATACATAAGCTATACTAATTTTGTAGCCATTTGTAGTGAAAATGGATTGAAAACTGTTCCAATCCTTGGTGTTGAAAAATTCGATTATTCTTTAGAAGATTTGATTGACAAATCAAATAATATGCGATATGATAACGGTAGTTTTGCTGAAGGGATTGTAATCAGAAGCATTGATAGAATTTCCCGGCAGCAGAAATCAAAAAAGTCTATGAAAATAGTAAGTAATAACTTCCTTCTAAAGAATAAGGAGTAATAATGACAACAAAAGAAGTAGGAAAAGTAATAGTGTTGGGTATTATCTTCATCTTCGTTTGTATTTCCTTCTTTATTAGTAAAGGAGAGTATCAGATAGTTGATAATAAGTGTACATATGTACAACATTATGGATTAATAGATAAAGATATAATGAAAAAAGATAATATAAAATATGATCTTAATTGGTATAATGTTATATTAGGTGCTAGTACATTCAAAGGAGTAGTTATTCCTGTAACTTTATTTGGTTGGTATTTATTTGAGCCAGTAAATCCTCCTTGTAGTAAATACGATGAATTAATGGTTAGGAAGAATAAGTAATAATGAGAATACATATTAGATCTGATTTACATTTAGAATTTCCTTTTGTTTCCTCCGCCGCTTTAAAGATATAATATGTCAATAGATTTAAAAATTGGTGAACCACATCCTGCTAGTACTTCAGCAATGGAATATATTAAAACGATTCCTTATGTAGAGTTAATACAATTACAAGGTTCTTTTTCGTCTTGTAGTTTATCTGATAACAGATTAGCAGAAGTATGTTCGGAAACATTAAGACGATTACTAAATAATGAACCCGTTAGTGATCGTTATTTACTCGGACTATGCTGGACGATTAAAACAATACGAAAAAGTATATAGGAGGTATTATCAATGCCACGATTAGAAAATTGGTCAATGGTAGCTGTTGGTTCTTATTATAACCCACCAGAATTAACGGTGTATAATATTTCAGGAAATATATATAATCATCCAAATTCAGATAGATTTTATGATGGAAAAGTAGTCACGACAGGAATTAAAACGATTAATACAGATGGAAGTTTTGTATCATTTTCTGGTAATATTTATACATTAGGAAAAGTATCAAGTGAATATAAAGAGTATTATGATTCGCTTATAAGTAAACCCGAAGGTGATTTTAAACCAATTTATGACTTAATTAAAAAGGGTTAAGTAATGAGTTATATTCCTAAAGAAGTCATTTATGTCAAGCATGTAAATGATAACAGAATTTATGTAGTTCCGGCGGGGAAAGAAGAAAGACTTGAAAATGCCAGAAATTGGGCAAAACGTTATACTGATAAAACACCTTTTGAAGTTAAAATTAAAAATAGAGTAAAATACATAAAATTAATAGATGTAGAACATAGAACAGGTGGATATGTATTTAAAGCTGAAATTGATAATGGTTATATTGTTGATTTTCGTAGTTGGAATTTAGTAGATGTATTACAAGAATGTGTTTGTGAATATGGCGTTTTAAAAGGTGATTTTGTTTGGGCAAGCGTTGGCAGTTCTATGCAACCTATTTTAGTAGGAAGTGAATTATATAATGATTTAATCGCCGGGGAGAAAGCAAAACAGATTAAAGAATCAGACTTAGTAATAGGAAAACTATATAGACTTAAATCAGAAGATAGATATTATGTAGGTAAATCTGGTTCTTATTTTTGGAAGGCTAAGAATTCTACTTATCTAAAATCAACTAAATCATTACCAAAATGTATAGTTATAGATGCTAACGAGGATATTGAATCATTTCTATCAACAAAGTTAGAAGGTAATAAAGAACAATTACTTAGGTTAAATAAAGGCGAAAATTTAGATTTTTATGAGAACTATTACAGAGAAAGAGTTATTAAACGTTTGGGAAAAGATATAAAACTAATAGAAACGTTATTAAATAGGAATAAATAATGTCATATTGTGATTTTAATTCAAGGTTATTCAAACCTTTTACCTCAAAGAAAACTAAGATTATTCCTTCATTATCAGATGATTGGGAGATTATTCCTAGTACTTATGTTAAGTTAGGTGGTTTTTCTTTAAAGTCCCAGAAACTAAATCAGGAAGTTGCGGATATTCCACTTCGTAGATTCCTAACATTCTGTAAAGAGCAGAAATTAGTAATTGATTCTCTAAATCTTATTGGCAAATATATTATTGGTAATGACAGATCTGTTTATACAGTTGATATGTATAATAAATGGCGGGAAAAGTATGAGAAAAGAACAGAAGATATTATATCATATAAAGATTATGAGCCAGGATGTTATTACGTAACGCCTTGTGGAATGAAAGTATTATATCTAGGAAGTAGGTATATTTGTAAAATCAAGAATAAACGGCATTATGATGTTTCCCTGAAATTAACAAAACCTGTTAAGAAGCACTTTATAAAAGAGACATATTATAATAATTCTTTTGCTGAAATTTTAACACGAAGATTGGCCGGGAAAATAGAGAGAGAGCTATCAAATAAAGAAGCATCAGACTTACTTAATATTCTACTAAAAGAAGATAATGATATTGTTTATTGTGGAGTTAAAAAACCTACTGATAATAAGATTGTCCTAATAGAAACAGATAATGATGAAGTCTGTATTGTTGAAATTAATAACAAATTATATAGAAGTAATGATTTCCGAGATATTAGACTTTATTATCCAGGAGATAATACTTACCAATATTCTGATACAAACTATTATAATAAGTTATTTATTAAAGAAACTAAAGGACGATTTGTTCATGTGAATAACCTAGTTGAATGTGATAAAGAACTAAATAGAACAAAAAATCTAACAGATTCAAGAAAAGATATTAGATCCTATAGAAGTTATGTAAATTTTGATAAAGCCTATAAAATCACACTGGAGTAAATAAGTGGAATTAGTTAAACAAAATATTGAATTTATTGCCGAAGATTATAATAAGATGGTTGATATTATTAATCTTTTAGGCCGAAAATGTTATAATTCAGAAGTACCAGATTCGCGGGAGGAAAAAGAAGAGTTTATTAAAAGACTAATAAAAATGAATCATACATCAGTAATAGAACATAGAATAATATCAGTTATATTTACAACGAGTAGAAGTGTAGCTAATGAATTAGTTAGACATAGATTAGGAAATTATTCTCAAGCATCAACTCGTTATATTAATTATAAGAAACATGGAGTTAAGTTTATTTTACCAGAGTTTTCTACTTTATCTCCCGGCCATTATTCATTACAAGATTCTGGTTATATTCTCAATGATAAATTCTATCCCTGGAATACATTAAGATTTGAAGATGCGGCTTATTTATCCCATTTGTGGGATCAAGCGGAATTCTATAGGAATAATATTATTGATGGATTAAAGCCGGAAGAAGCAAAAGAGTTCTTACCACTTTGTACTAGAACAGAAATTGGAACAACATTTAATATTAGACAATGGAGACATGTTATACAACAACGAACATCAAAACAGGCATATAAACCCTTTAGAATTATGATAACAGAGCTTAAAGAGCGGTTTAAGGCCAATTATCCATGCTTCTTTGAAGACATTTGATGTATTTGTTAATAGCTCTATTAGGTAGTTTAATTGTTTACATTCATCTTAGAAATATTAATAATAGAGATAACATTATATTCTATATATTGGATTTGAATATGGATGAATTTAACGAATTAACAAGAAGATTAATGAGTTCAAAACCACGCGGGGGAAAAGAAAGAGCTATAAAATTATATATACAAACAGATAAACCATTAACTAAAATAGCTATGTGTAAATGGATCTATAATAATTATTACAAAACGATATAAAATGATCAAAATGTCTTGACAAATTGGATTGATGGTGTATAATGGATTCAGTTGGTACAAATAATTTAAAGGAGATAATAATGGAATTCATAATTATATTTATTGCTTATATGTTCGGATGTTTTATTGGATGGGACATATATAACGATGATATAAAAGAGGACGTTGTACCTTTATTATCAATAGAACAATTAGAGGAAGTTTGCGAAAAAACAGATATATCCGCTTTTTGTGCGGCCACAAAAAATAGATTAAAACAGATTGATGCTAAAGAGGAAAGAGATAACAAATAAACTATTTGCCTGTGGCCTAACTGGAAAGGCAAAGGATTTCTAATCCTTAGATTGTAGGTTCAAATCCTATCAGGCAAACCATTTATAAGGAAACCAAAATGAGTTTGTTATTCAATACACATATGTATTATTATCCAATAATTAGTAAACTTTATCAGAAAATATATGATAAAAAGTATATTGGTTATCCTTCTTTTTCTAATCTTTCCCCGGAAAATTGTAAGAATTTATTAGATATTATTATATGGAGAAAAGATGGATTAAAAGAATTAAATGATGCGTTTCATCATCCTAATGCTGGTGATTATATTATATACGAAATTTTACGTACAAATAGATTTCGTGTTGATGGATATGATTTAGGCGAAAGCATAAAACTACTAAAGAATAAAGATGATTATTTCGATTATCTTTATAAGATTAAGAAAGGGTTAGGACAACCCAATATTAGTTTTGATTGTGATGATTTTGCTTTATGGGCGGCGCGGAGCATGAAAGAAGAATATATACCTAAAGTATTAACAATAGCTTATAAAGAAAAAATAAGGTTATCTGGTCATAACATATGTATTTTCCAAGAAAATAAAAAGTTTGGTCATTTAAGTAATTGGTATCTAAAGAAAGACTTCAACTCAATCAAAGATATTATTGATGATGCTTGTAAATTCGCGGGGAAAAGATATGTGGGACATAAAGTATGGAATAAAGAAGAATTATTAGCCTTTTAATAAAATAATACATTCACAGTAAAGGTTTGTTGTGCGGGCATACCAAAATAAAGGACGAAGGATATTAAGTGATATTCATTGATAACCATGAAATATTAAAACAGTATAAAGACGAAATACTTTGTTATGATAGAGTTGCAGTTGATTTAGAAACAACTGGATTAGATTATAACGCTGTTGTAGTCGGCGCTTGTATTGTTGGGGAAAAAGAATTCTATTTTCCTCTTAATCATTATGTGTTTGACTGTTTTGATGAGAAACTATTTTATAGTTTTATTCAGGAACTTTTCCTTTATGTCCCGGAAATTTGGTTTCATAATGCTAAATATGATTTAAGGTATTTTATTCGTGCTGGAATAGATATAGATGATTCAAAAGTTCGTGATACACAACTATTAGCATATTTGTTAGGATTCTCTGATTTAAAACTAAAACATATTAGCGAGGATTTAGGTTATGATTCCCCTGAATTTAAAGAGGTTGTTGGAGATAATGATATTTTAGGTGTTAATCCTTATCTTGTCGGAGCTTATTGTATCAACGATGGTTTTATCACATTAAAACTAGCAGATCATTTAGTTCCAAGATTGACTAAGATTAAAGGATATAAACAGTTTTTACACGTTGAATGTCCATTAACAGTTGTATTAGCGGAAATGGAAGCCGAGGGCTTCTTAGTTGATATTGATTTCCTAACTGAATATAATAAAGAGTTAACGGCAACATTGAAGGATGTTGATAATATTATATTCAAAATGTTAGGTAAAGAGATTAATCTTAATAGTTCTATTCAGTTATATAAGGTTATTTATGAGGAACTTTCTCTTTTTCCCCGCAAGTATTTAACATTTACAGATCATCCAACTGATCCTAAGCCACAAATGGATACACAATTATTTAAAAAAATATTGAAATTTGGGCGGGGAAAAGGAAAAGAACTAGCAGAATTATTATTACAACACAGTAAACTATCAAAGATCATATCAACATATACAGAAGGATTAGTAAAAGAAGCTAATAAATATGATGATAAACGTATTAGAGGACATTTTAACCAAACTGTAGCTGCAACCTATAGATTATCATCATCATCGCCAAATCTACAAAATATCCCTAAACGATCTGATGAAGGTAAACTTATTAGAAAGGCTTTTATTTCTAACGAAAACAACGTTTTAATCGATTGTGATTTAAGTCAAATTGAAATGCGTATTATGGCTCATTTTAGTAAAGATCCTAATATGCTTGCTATTTTTTCGTCGGGAAAAGATAAAGATGGAAATGATTGTTCAGATGTGCATTTAAAAACACAATTAGAAATTGAATCTATTAAGAAACAATCAATATTAAGGGTTATAGCAAAAAGGACTAACTTTGGTTGTTTATATGGCGCTGGTTGGAGAAGATTAGTAGAAATGCTTCTTATATCAAAGAAAGAAGCTGAAATTCTTCATACAGGATTTCATAATGCTTATACAAGAATTAAACCTTTTATTAAAGAATGTGAATCTTTTGCAAATCGTAAAGGATTTATGGATAACATATTAGGAACTAGACGATATTTTAATAAAGACCTTAAATCTTTATATTCAGTCGCCGTTAATACAAAAGTACAATCATCAGCAGCAATCTTTCTTAAAATCGCAATGATAGACTTTTATCGCGCTAGAAAAATAGTCGGCGGGGAAAAAGAATGTAAAATAATAAGTCAAGTTCATGACGAAGTAATACTAGAATCTACCAAGGAAAGAGCGGAATTCTATAAAAATCTCTTGGCAATGTGCATGGAAAATGCTATGGTTCTATCTGTTCCTGTCCTTGCGGACAGTCAAACGGCAACAAATTGGGGAGATGCACATTAAAATGATACCTATTTTAAAATATGGATTAAAGATAAAAAACGAGAAAAAATATAAAGATGCTTGTACTTTTACTTATACTGGATATAAAGATAAAGTAAAAACAGTTGAAGGATTTGTTGATGAAGGTGAATTTCTTCAAGTTCCGCGATCTTTTACCCAATATTTTCCTGAATATATGGATGAGCGACAACCTGGAAGGAAAATTAATCCAGGTAAATCTATTAATTTACGAGATAATCAAAAACCATTCGTAGACGCTTGTTATAAAGATATAATAAATACAACTAGTTCAATTGGTATTGCGCCTTGTGGAACTGGTAAAACTATTATGTCTATTGAAATGGCTAAAAGATTAGGTGTTTCTACTTGTGTTCTAGTTCATAAATCATTTCTAATGAATCAATGGAAAGAACGTATTAAGGAATTTTGGCCGGAAGCCAAAGTAGGAATCTGCCAACAAAATAAATGTAATAATGGAAATGATTATGATATTGTAATAGCAATGGTTCAATCTATTACAAGGCGTAAGTATGAAGACTTTTTTGATACATTCGGTTTGGTGATCTCGGACGAATGCCACCGTATCGGCAGCAAGACTTTTAGTCAAGCCTTGTTTAAGTTTTCCACTAAATATTGGTTTGCCGTAACAGCAACATTAGATAGACAAGATGGAATGGAGGAATTATTAACAACATGTTTGGGCAAACCTTCTTATGTTATCGAAGGTCAACCAACTATTCCTATTATATATGTAAGAAAACTTGATATTAATCCACCAATTAAACAAGTATCAAAATATGGTGAAATATTCTGGCCTTATTTAATCAATTGGTTATCAGAATTAGAAGAACGTAATGATAAGATTGCCAAGGACATAAGAGGAGCATATAAAGCTGGACGTAAAGTATTAGTAATTACGGATAGACTTAATCAGATTGATATTTTGACAAATAAACTTAAAGAATATAATATTACTGATATTGATAATTATATTGGCGGGAGAAAAGAGAATGAACTAGAAAAAGCAGCAGAAAAATCTATTATATTTGCAACATATGGAATGGCAAGTGAAGGATTAGATATACCTGACTTAGATGTTTTAGTAATAGCAACTCCTAGAAAAGAAATTATCCAAGCCGTCGGTAGAATTCTAAGACAATTAGATGGAAAACCTAGTCCTGTTGTAATTGATAGATTAGACGAATTCCCAATATTAGAAGGGCTTTTTCTAGCGCGGCAGAAAAAGTATAGAGAGAAAGGATATATGTTATCGAAAATATGATAACGACATTGTTTACTGATATAGGAATACTAATGTTTACCGGTAAAGCATCATTAGTAAGTGTTAATGATGAAAGATATTTAGAGTTACCAGATAATACGAAATTGAATAATAAAGTTATTAGTGGGGACTTTAGAATACCAACAAGAACAATATTAGGTGAGCTTAAATCTTTTGTGAAGATAGTTAAAGAAGAAACAGATACAGAAATAGTAGAGATTAATGAAGTAGATAGTAACGAAACCAATATTGAAGAAACAGATGCGTAAGATTAAAGTAACTATTCATAATAAGGTTAAACATTTTGTTGTTTTTACAGTTGGTGAACTTATTCCTTCTTGTTCCTCTACCCGCATTTTATATTTAGAGAAAAGTAAAGCAATACCAAAACCAATTTTGCGGGACAAAAAAGGAGTAAGATTATATACAAAGAAACAAAGAGATACAATAGAAAAATGGTATTATAACTACTTCTATAATAGAAAGAAATATGATAGTTGGAAAGATACGTTATATAATAAACTAATGGAGACATGGAATGACGAGTTTAAAGAAGGATAAAGTAGATAATACTTCAGATAATAAAGTAGAAAATGTAGTACTTAAACCTATTACTATTAGAGTTTCGTCGAAATATGGAGATGAGGAATTTATTGATGTTGAAACATTTCATGATGTTCCATTAGCACAAGTAGGAACATCTATGAAAGTACGTATTGCTGTTACCAAATGGGAACCTTGTGATATTCATGTAAATGTTAGTGTTCCTACATACGTAGAAGAAATTGATAATGCTATTATATTTGCAGAAGAGAAATGTAAAGAACATTTAGTTCCTGTTTTTAAGAAACTCGCGGCGGAAAAAAGAGAAAATATCAAGAAAGGTAAATACGAGTGATTAAAACATTAGAAACTATTGAAAAGGAATTAAAAAAGGAATGTGGTGATACAGCTTTAATTGGAATGGCAGATGATATTAAGATATTAGGTCCAAAGTTTATTCCAGGTGGAATTTATGCGTTAGATATTACTACTGGAGGTATTCCAAAAGGTCGTCCAGTTATATATTGGGGAGATCAAAGTAGTGGTAAATCAACAGCTTCTTTACATGCTGCCGCAAGTTTCCAAAGAACTTGTCGTAATTGTTTTAGTAAATTTAAGACAATCCGGCGGGAAAAGAGTGGAGAATTAATAAGAAAAGACTGTAATTGTAATAACCCATATCCTATGAAAGTAGCATATCAAGATAATGAAAAGAATTATGATGCTACTTGGTTTACAAAATGCGGAGTATTTCTTGATAAGCTATTAATTATTAAACCATCATACGCGGAAAGCGCAATAGATTCGGCTACTAAGGTAGTTAGATCAAGAGATTGTGATCTATTAATTATTGATTCTATTGTCCAATTAGGTGATTTAGAAGAATTAGCTAAATCGGCGGAAGAATCAACAATGGGAAAAGCACCAAGAATAATTGGTAGGGCAACAAGACAATTTGGATCGGCACAAAATATATTAGGAACAGTTTTAGGAGAAGCAGATACATCTATTATTCTTATAAATCAAATGAGAAATAAGATTGGTGGATTTGGTAATCCTGAAACAATGACGGGTGGATTTGCTTTAGGACATTATGCGGCTCAGATTATTCAATTCCGTAAAAAGGCGGTAATAAAGTCAAAATCTGGTGTTGTTATTGGTCATGATATATCATTTACTACTGTTAAGAACCATTTAGGTGCGCCTTATAGAAAAGGTGAATGTTCTTTATATTCTATTGATACACCTTATTATAAGTCCGGTCAGACTAATTATGAGGTTCAAGTTGTGTTAGCAGCAACTAGTTGGGGAATATTAGAAAAAAGTGGTAGTTGGTATTCATATAATAATGAAAGAGTCGGGCAAGGAAAAGAAAAAGTAGGAATGTATTTAAGAGAACATAATGACCTATTAGAAGAGATAAAAGAAAAGATACAAGAACATGAGGACTTATATATAAACTGCAAGATAGAGGCTCCTGCGGACTTACAAGATGC
>Ga0075125_10000738_pt1 | contig 14937 bp, 22 predicted proteins | sample AntAceMetag02UKN_FD_69810 | JGI IMG/M metagenome (GOLD analysis project Ga0075125, IMG submission 69810) | Saline lake microbial communities from Ace Lake, Antarctica - Antarctic Ace Lake Metagenome 02UKN | ecosystem: Environmental > Aquatic > Non-marine Saline and Alkaline > Saline | place... | reverse complement strand
CTTAAATTCACCTTTATTTTAGTATCAATTAAATTTAACATTTCTTCAATAGTTTCACTTCTTCCTTCTGCTCTTCCTCGTTCAAATGCTTGTTTAAGTAGTATTTGGTTATCTTTTGATAAATTGTTGCTTAGAAGTGGCTTTCTGTTGAAATTTAAGGTATTTCCACACAGACATATGACCATGGAAACATCATCTTCAACTTCTCTTGGTCTTTTACAATCTTGACATATTGTTGATTTCATTTTCTACTCTCCTCAATTAAGATTCTAACCACTTGATCTTGAGTTACTTTAACTCCTCTTTTGGTTGCTTCTTCATTTGCAATTTTATTAATTGCCTGGAGATTATCCCATGAAATTTTTATTGTTGTTTTTTTCATATAATTATACTCTTTTTATACTTTATATACTTTGCTGTTAACTCTTTAATGACAGAAAAGTGTAGAGTGGATCGTGTTAAGGGGCTATGAAGAGATCTATCAACACAATTAACCTTATCTAACATTCATTTTCCTCCACTCTACTATTGTGTTGACTTTTATTAAAAATATCATGGTTTAAGGGTTTAACCGATTCGCCATTTTCTGGGTTAGTTTCCTTGTGTATAGATACTAACTGGAAAAACACGCATTCCATTAAACCGATAAACCTCCAAATTTGCTCTTTAAACCATTAATAAACATCTTAGTTGTAGTGAAATTGTTTTGATTAATCTTCTTAATTTTCTTTTCAAATCCTGCATTTTCAATTAATCTTCCTATCTCTACTTTTGATTTTTTCTTCTTACCTTCTGAAATTAAATAATCATTATAGTCTTGTGAAAATTCTGAAAATTCAATAGAACTTTCAGAATCTTTAATATAAAATTCTGAAATATAATGATTAACATCATTAGAAAATTTTTCATATCTTTTTGTTCTATCTTGAATTGTTCCATCATTTGTAAATTCTCCATTAATAATTAAATTGTTCAAAATTGAAATTGCTTGATTACAAAAATTTTCATATTCAACTTTTGGAATTTCATCTAAAATATTCTTCTTTTCACTAAATTCATTCGGAAAATCAACAATGGTCCATCTCCTATAAAATCCTTTTGCTTTATCCTTTGTTTCTGGTAAATGATTAGTTGAAATTAATATCTTTGCGTAATTATGAAAATCAAAAGAATCTTTCCCTTTATATTCTGCACGAATCAAATCATCTCCACTTAATGCTTTAATTGTTTTAGTTCTTTTGAAAACTCCTTTATCTATTTCTCCAACTGTACAAATAAGTTTTCTAAATAATTTTGATGATTCAAAATTACTTTGAGTTAAAAATTCAATCTCCGTTGATGTCTTATTATGATCTCCAATAAAGTTTTCAATTAATCTAAGGAATGTTCCTTTACCATTTAATCCTTCTCCAATGAAACAAAATATTCTATGGATAGGCATATCTGCTAAGAAACAATAAGCAATAATTTCTTTTAGAGTTCTAACATAATCATCATTTTGATAATTTTCTTTGAAAGTCCAGGAATGTAATAAATTATCAATAACAGGAGTTTTATCTGTTTTTCCAATATTCCAAGGTATAGGATTAAATATAAAATATTTTGAACTAGCAGGGAATCTTTCTTTAGTTTTAATATCAATAATTGTATCTTTAAATTGAATCCAAGTTTTCTCTGGTTCAAGAGGTTTTCTCTTTCTTCCAACTCTTTTAAATGCTTCAAGAAGTTTTCCTTTAATGGATTGATCTGTATGAGGTAAACTTGTTAATTCATCAATTGCATTCATCAAATCAGTTTCATCAATCCTTTCCCATCTAAACTCTTCTTTTCTCCACATCCACCAATTTTTAAATGAATCATAATAAAAAGGATTTTGAAGATGAAATCTTTCAACAACATCTAAAAAATTTGTTTCTCTGTTAAAGAAGGTAAATAAATTTTTTTTCAATTTAATATACTCTCTTTTTTCTTCTGGGATATCTTTTGGTTCAATAATTTTTGGAAGATCTTTTCCTTTCTCTGGATATTCCCAATAAATGCTATCTTTAATTTCATTTAAATAAATTTTATAATTTGTTCTTTTTGCAAATTCCAAATCTTCATTAAAACTTTTTGTATAATATTCAATCTTTTCTAAAATTATCTTTTCTGCTCCTGGATAAGTTTTTATTAAATATTCTATTTGTTCTTTTCTAACAAAGATTTTATTCATTTTCCATTCTCCCTATATTCACTAATTAATTCAATATCAATCCAGAGGATCTGTTGTTTCTCTCCAATCCTTTTTCCTGCAAAATTATGAATAAATAAATGTGTTTCTCCCACAACTAAAATATCACAAAAATAAAAATTATTATCTTTATCCTTGATAAATGCTTTAATATCATTTTGTAAAAAGTATTCTGCTTTTTCCTTATGCCTTTTTCCTTGTTCCATATTTATCTATTATCTTTCCTCTTTATATATAATTGTTGTAACTTAAAAATAAAAAAATAAATGTCCTTGTTACTTAGGAGTTAATATGCTTTGATACAAAGATAGTTCTTCTCATCAAATGCTGTTGATAATAACTTATCTTTTAATTGTACCAATTCAGTTACCTTATAGTAATCCATAAATCTTGCAATTGCAGATCCTTTTTGGATATTTTCATCATCATCTAAACTTATCCAAAGTCCTATTGTCTTTAAATTTTTTCCATCTATGAATTGAACTTTTGATAAAGTTATTAACTCTTTTTCATCTGGATGTTTAACAGATAATACTAGAAGTGGTGTATTTTTTGCACCCTTTTCTTCTATTCTTGCTTCAACAACAGTAACTTCTTTTGGTTGTAACTTTTCAATTTCTTTGTTTCCAATTGGTTTTGTAAATAATTCTTCGTTCATTTTTTCTTTTTTATATCCTCCTTTATATTTGTATAATTGTTATCTCCGTACTTCTCAACTCTGCAAATAATTTTGTTCTCTTTAACATCAAAAACTTCATAATAAACGGCCAAACCAAAGTTCATAGTTCTTAAATAATTAATTGAAGATGCTCTTGTTCTAAACTCTTCATAAACTTCTCCAGTATCAATATCTCTTACAACAAAATTAACTGCATGAGGATCAAATTTTCCCATTGTCATAATTTATAGACAACAAAAGAGTATATAAAAGGTTATTAAAACTTGCAAGGGACAACTAATAATCTAGATCACTTGTGGGAGTATTAACTTTAACTCTTTGGTAATTGACTATGCTTAATGTTATACTTAGTAATCCAATGAATCCAATAAACCATGGAAAGTTTAACATTATTTTGTTATACACTGTGAAGGGTTGCATGATGTCATATATCAATGGGCTATTAATTAATCCACGATAAACATTACTAACCATTATTCCCAAATAAGTTAATCCAAGTATGACTAAGAACAACACTCCAATGTAAATTGGATTAGTACCTGCCTTGTAACCGACGACTAACAATCCAAGGGACAAAGCAAAAATGAATATAAAACTCCAAGTGATTAAGATGCTCTTTAGATTTAATACCTTGTAAATAGTGTCATCAAACCATGCTTGACAAGTTCCATAAGATGTTCCAGGAAGATCACAATTAACTCCTTCTAAACCACTTTGAACTGTACCCATCATAAAGTATAATCCTGCAAAGAATAACCCAGACAAGAATATTGTAATTATTGATGCAAGAATTAACATTACTGCACCTCTATTTTCAGTTGCCATCTTTCTTTTCCTCCATGTTTAACATCTTCAAATATTGATCGTTGTTCAACTTAAAGTATTTTTGCATTAGTTCAATTGACTCTCCATAACTTGTTGTTGGCCTTATGTCTAATTTAATTTGATTTATTTGTATCTGTTTTAAGAATTGCTTTCCTTTATTTGAAATCTTAATTGATTCTTTACTTTCCACCGAATGTATCTCCCCAATTTATATCTTCTAAATCTTTCTTCCAACCCATTATCCACTCTTGAACATTACTAAACATTGCTATTCCAACAACTAAAGATCCCCAAGTGTATATTGATAATAATACTTTTAGTATTGGAGTAACAGAGATTAAACTATAAACAACACTAACATCATAAACTATTACTGCAATCATCAATCCTATTAGATAGTAAAAGACATATGAATTTTTCTTCATATTATACCATAAGGCAATCATTGAAAACTTTAGATAATTCTTCTCTTGATATTTAGTAACCATCCTATTGTAATATTTTTCATCATCCATCTTTTCTTTGTCCTTATGTATTAATATTCCTAATGTTAAAAATACTAAGATCATAAAGATCATTGCAATTAAATAATTATAATTTGTTTCCATTCCATTAGTTGTTGCTTCAAAGAAGAAAGTTTTAATTCCATTGTTTGTTAAACTTTCATTACAAGTAATTGTTAATCCATAAATTCCAGAAGTAGAAACAATAGAAGCATTTCTCATTACTTCAAAGTGATCTTCATGGCCAACTGGAAATCCTTCAAAAACAACTGTCCCATCACTATTTGTTAATTCAACCATGCAATCTACACTTTCATTGGTCATAATTACAGTATTTGAATTATTTAAAACATGGAAGTGTAATTCTGCTGGAAAATTAGTTTTATAGTATGTTAAAACATTTGCTTGAATATCTAATCCAATATTTATTCCATCAAAAGCAGTTGTTACAGGAGGTACTGCATAAACAAAGGGTATAAAGATTAATAAAAACATTCCAATGATCAAAGCCATAAACTTTTTATTCATTTTTTCTTCTTTCTTTTAACAACCTTCTTCTTTTTAGGGTTATTCAATTGTGCAATAACTCTAGATGCTTGAAGTCCTCTTTTTTCTCCTCTTGTATTAATTCGTGGTTTTCCCTTTCTTTCAATTATTGTATTTGAAAGATAAACTTTTCTTCCTTTAATTATTCTATAATTCCTTGCTTTAATTTTCTTCCTGGCATTTTTTTCTTTAGTAGTTATCTTCCCTAATTTTTTATATTTTCCAACTGGTTTAAGTCTTGCTCTTGCAGAAGTTGAATGATCAACAACATATGCTCTTCTATCTTGTGCATTCTTTTTAGATAATGGTTTCTTATTTGCCTTGATGTATTTCTTTTTTGCTTTAACATAAACATTATATCCTTGCTTCCCTTTCTTCTTTCTTTTAACAACTGGCTTCTTTGATTTCCTTCTTCTAATAGGAGGAGTTGTTTTTCTTTTTGCAGGGGGAGTTGCTCTTGGCCTGGGAGTTACTCTTCCCCTTGGAATTGGTTTTCTTGGCCTTGGCTTTCTAGGTGTTGGCCTTCTCTTGGGAGTTGTTCTCTTGGGTGTTGTTCTTTTTCTAGGAGTTACTCTTCCCCTTGTTGGAGTTCTTCTAGAAGCAGTTATTTTCCTTGTTGGAGTTCTTCTAGAAGCAGTTCTCTTTCTGGTTGATTTTAATCTTGCAGTTCTTCTTGCTGTTGAAGATGCTTTCCTTGTTGTTGGAAATACTTTCTTTTGAGTAGTAGATCTTCTTCTTTGTGTCAAAAATTCTTTAATCTCTTTTGTTTCAATTTTTCTAATTTGTTTTTCCTTCACTACTCTTTTCTTAGTTCCTTGTTTTAGATTATTTATTTCTTTCTTCAATTTAGTTATCTTCTTAATCTTTGCAATCTTCTTTGTATCTTTAATTATTTTAATTGCATAAATTGGTATTCTCTTGTTATCAATTATAACTGTTCCCAATTTCTTAACTCTCTTGATCACTTCTCCAGGTGCAATAGTTAATTCTCTTTCTAGTCCTCCCTGGTAAGTTGTAGATCCAATAGGTTTAAGTTTTCCAGAAGGAGTTACTTGCCATCTTGATAATTTTGCAAGTTCTAATTTAGTTAAGTTTGGATCTTTACCTGCAATCTTTGATGCTTTAAGTTTTCTTCTGATGGATGCAAACTCTTTTGTCCTCGGTAACTTCTCAACTAAATCTTCAATGACTAGAATTTGTGGCCTAAGTTTTTTATTGAATAATGATGCTTTTCCAGTTAATAAATCCAGAAGAGTTCCTTCCCCTCTATTATCTTTTTGTCCCAATTGCAATCTTGATTTTCTTAAAGTTCTATCTGGATCAAAGTATGCAGATCTTTCTAATAAATCAATTCCCTTTTCTTGTACTCCCAACTTCTTTGTTTCTTTTCTAAGTCTTAGATTAAGTTCTAATATTTCTTTAGAAGTAATTTGTTTCTTATCAAATTTCTTTAATAAATCTCTAGTAACTTTGCTTAACTTATCTTCTCCAGAAAAAGGTTTTCTAATTAACTTTGTTCTTCTAATAAATCCAACTAATCCATCTGCTTGTGCTGTAACTCCAATTGCTGTTTTTCCTCCTCTTGCAAGTTGTTTTGCCATTCCTTCTTTTGTGTCTGCAATAGTTCCAACTTTCAAAGTAAATTCATTTCCAGAAGATAATTTTTTACTAATTTTAATTATTCCTTGTTCAATTCTTAGAAGTCTGGGATTTAAATTTAAGAAGGCATCTAACGCTGGGGTTGTTGCTTTTTTAATTGATTTGAATATTTTTGTTGATCCTTTTGGTACAAATTGTCCAATAACTATTTCTCCTCCAATTTGCATGAATGCTTCTCCAGGAGAATTAATAACTAGGTTATAAAACTTATCTCCACTCTCAACTAAACTTTCAATAAATATTCCCCTCGCTGTCTTATCTACTACAATACTTGTAATTGCTTTTTTAGTATAATATCTTGTTGTTGGATTACTAACAACTTCTGCAATAAACAATGCACCTTTCAAATTTTCTAGTCCTGTTTTTGCAAGTGCTAAACTTAAAAGTTGAGATGTTTTTATCTTTCTTCTTAATTCATTTTTAACTTCTAATTTTGTTTTTAATCTTCTTTTGTTTTCCTTATCATATTTTACATAAGGGATATTTGGAATTTCTCCTCTTAAATTAGATCTCCTTGTATCAATTTTGAATGTTAAGTTTTCTAATTTCTCTTGAAACTTCTGCAAATTAGATTTAAGTTTTGCTTGTTCGCTTCTTGCAAATTCTGATTTCTCTAGTTTATAATTTGATTTAAATTTAAATTGATTATCTAGTCTTGCTTGAATTTGATTTCCTTTATGATCAATTGCTTTTGTTAATTGTTCGTTGGCCTCATCTACATTAATAATTCCTGCATCAATTTGTGATTGAAGTGCTTTTCTTAAATTATTTGTATAGGTATTAAGTTCTTTCTGAATTTTTGCTTGAATATAATATTCTTCTGTTCTCCCAAATTTGTCTTTTGTTGGTACATAATTCTTTTGGGCTTCTTTCTCTTGTCTTATATCTTCTTGTTTAATTCCTTCTTGTATATTTTTTGGATCTACTCTATCTTTTAATCTATTTTGTTCTTCCTTAATTCTTTCTGCTTTCTCTTTTAATTTTTTATTTTCTAATAACTTTTGCCTTGCAATTTGTTGTCTTAACTTCTCTGCTCTAATTTGGTCATTTTGTAATTGAAGTCTTTGAAGTTCTGCTTGTCTTTGCTGTTCTATTTGTCTTTGTCTTGCTTGTGCAATTGCAAAATCAATTTGTGCTTGTTTTACTCTTGAAGAAGATCCTCCAGAAGAAGTGACTACTCTTCCAGATGTATCTTTATAGATGGGGTTTGTTACAGTTCCAGAAACAACAACTGCATCTCTTCTTGCATCATTATTCAAACTAGGAACTTCGGATGGCTTTACATAAATTGGACCTAATCCAGAAGAAGAAGGTGTTCCTTTCCTGGCATTCCTTCTTGCTATTCTTCTTGCTATTATTCTTGCTAGTCTAATTTCTCTACTTGTGGCCATGCTTTTTAAAGGCATTACTACTATTTAAATCTTATTAAAATAGTAGTAAAAAAGCAGGAGGAGGTTTTCATCCTCCCCCTATAAAAGTTTTTGTTTTATAGTCGCTAAAAAGCAAAATGGTTTATAGTCCTTTGAGTGATCATCTGTCCAGGATTTTCTTACTTACAACCAACAACCCTTATACTATAATGAAGAGTGCAATGTAATGAAGAAGGTTAAGTTTATAAACTTTATTAAATTATAAATAGCATGGATTATAAAAAGGTATTAGAAAAACTTAAACCCTTCTTCGCTGTAATGATTATGATTTTCTTAATCGTTTGTTCAACTCAATTGATTAAGTACAATAAGATTGAACAAGGAATAAAAGATAACTGTGGTTATGAAAGAAGTGATAAAGTATTTTGTGTTTGTGATAAGAATGTTGTTTCATTAATTCCAATAAGTAATAATCCTTATTATCAAGGAGAAGAGGAATTAACTCTTACACCATGGGATTAGGAAAGTTCTTTACAGATATTATTAAGAAGTTAATTGTAAATATTTTAACAATTGGAGTGATTGGCCTAGTAGTTTATTTCTTATTTAAATGGCTTTTTAAAGGTTTCTTTGGCTAAGACATAACATAAATAAGCATAAGAATCATAATTACCGTCGGTATAACTATACTATGTAACCAGATTGCAATAACTCTTTTAATGAATATGTCAGAAGTGATCCATCCCTTATGTGAATATGTATCTTGTTTCATTATAAATTTATAAACTATTTATCCTTTATAAATGTATGTGCATTAAGGTGGCTTAATATACAAAAGTTATTCGGTACAACGATTAACTAAGGGAGTTATTCGGTATACCGAATAACTTTTAACTGTGGGACTACTCTTACCTAATATTGAACTGGCATCAAATGAAATATTTTTCATATGTTACCAGTAGATTTCATATTATGTTTATTATATGGAAAGATTTAAAAGGAAAAGCACCCTATTATTATAATGAATGAATTGATCCTAACAAATGAATTACTGGAAAACATCTTAGAATTTATCAAGATTAGAAGGTACTCTTATATTACTTATAATCAATATAGTGCAAGATTGATTGCTTTTTTTAAAAAGTATAAGGTATTAAATAGAGAAAATTTAATGCACTATCTAAAAAAAATTAAGTACCCATCGGAAAGAACTATTCTAACTCTCATAAATGAATACTGTTTCCAGGAGAACATAGATTTTAGAATAACTATTCCAAGGATGATTAGTAAAGAAAGAAAATTTCCAAAGACACTTCAAATAGAAGAGATTAAATTGATGATCCTTTCTGCACCAAAACCATATGACTTAATGTTAAGATGTATATTTAATATTGGAGGAGGGCTTAGAATTAGTGAAGCAATAAAATTATCCTGGAATCATTTCAGATGGATTGAATGGTTGAAAGAAAAAGAAGATGGGATCTTAGTTATTAAAGATACTAAACGAGGGAAGAACATTGTTGTTAATGTTCCTAAACAATTGATGAATGATTTATATCTTTTTGCAATTGAAAAGGATCTATTAAATGAATGGAGAGTTCCTGTTGGAGGAGTTGTTTTTCCAATGGGTATTGGAGAATGGCAAAGTGATCTATATCAATATGACTTAGAGAAATGGAAACAAGAATATCTTAAACATTCTTATGATTGGTTTAGATATAATATTTTAAAAAAGTATTGTGAAAAAGCAATTGGAAAAAAGATTAATGTTCATATGCTTAGACATTCAAGAGCAACGGATTTATTAGATCAAGGAATCCCAATTGAAAGAATAAGAGAACTTATGGGACACTCTAAAATTGAAACTACAATGATTTATGCAAAAATGAATCCAAAAAAGACTTTAGAAGTTGTAAAAGGAATTAATGAGATTTAAATTAAAATTAAGTAGTAGTTCATATCAACTTTTTAAAAAAAGTGTCTTAGAATGGCTTATTTAACTTTATCGTCGGTAAAAAACACTCTAAAACCTTAAAGCATAGGATATTCCAAAAAATACACCCATTATCCACATCATGGCCATAGAACATATGAAAAATATTTCATTCATTCTTTTAATCTTCATTCAAATAAATCCTCCTGTTGTATTTTCTTTTTATCAAACAATTTTCTGAATGTTGGAAGGCCTTCCATATCTAAATAGAAATTAAGTTTAGTGATCATCTTTTCTTCTGGCAATTCTACTTTCTCTTTTAGATGGGTAAATAATTCTCTTTTATTTTTGAACTTTCCATTTTTAATTTCTGCAACTGCTTCATTAATTATTTGTTCATCTGATTTTGTAACTATGATCCCATACTTTTCTTTTTCCTCATCACTTAATTCTCCAACTGCTTTCTTTTTTTCAACTAGATCATCATATTCTCTTTTGAATCCTTTACTTAAAGCATTAAAGTAAATCCTTCCAAGAAACTCTGGATGAATTGTTGGAATAATAACATTGGCCTTTGGATTTTCTTTCATATATTTCTCTTCTCTATCTAATATCTTTTGAATATCCAAACCAGTTCCTCCCTTCTTTCCAGACATTTTACAATAAACTTCAATCACTCCTCTTCTAACCCATAACCATAAACAAAGATGACTTGCCATTTTTGGATCTATTTCTCTTTCATAGGGCATACATAAAAAATAAACATTGAAATTCTTTCTATTTCTATTTTTCCTTCCTGCAACTGTTTGATTAATCTCACTAAACCATTTTTGCCTATTAACTGCATCTCTTCCTTCATCAATCCAAAGAACACTTCCTTGTTCTGTAATCATCTTAACTGCAAACTCTTCTGGATCTACAATGAAGTTTTCTTTTTTGAACATCTTCCCTTCTCCAGTTACAAAATTATCAATATTTCTAAAAAGTCTAAAACATAACCCTCCAACAAAATGGCTTTTTCCTGCACCAGTATCTCCAGTAACTAAAATAAAAGCATCTTTTTCAACATGCAATCTTTCAACAATTGCTTCAACAAAACTATGTTGTGTCCATTGAAAGAATTTAAATTGTTTAGAATCACGATTTGGAAACACTGTTTTAGTTCTAGTTTTGTCTTTTCCGAATCTCATTTTTTCTTTTCTTTTTTTTCAATAGATTTAATAAAATCTTTTATTTCATCCAAATATCTTCCAATCCCAAAAGAACAACAACCTGCAATTATGAAATAAACTACTATATTATTCATTTAAGCATCCCTCACTCTTTCTCTTGCTTCTTTTTCTAACTCTTTATAAGACTTTTCTTCATCTTCTTCAATCCCTGCCGAAACAATTTTGTGTTTAAGCATAATTAAATAGATCTTCTCAAAAGTATCTTCTAACCCATTAATCATTTCAAAGTATTTTTCAGTTAATTCAAACTTCTTGCCTTGATTTGTTACTCTTTCAATTAAATAGTCATCTTTTTGGCTTTCTGTCTTTTCTGCATTGATTATATCTAGTTCTGCATATCTTAATAGTTCTCTAAGCATCATTAGTTTATTATAATCATTTTCTTCATCTTCAAAAGGAGTTTTTGTCTTATCTTCTTCTGTTGGATGACTTTTTTTCCAACTAGAAAAACATCTATATTGAACAATTGGCCTAGAAATATTAACCATTTCTCTTTGTGCAGAAATGATTTTATACAACCCTTTAACCTTATTCATTTTCCTTTGATTATCATTCAATTCTCTATCACTATCTATCCCTAGTTCTCCCTCTCTTGCTTGATTTAAAGCATTCCGGTGTCTGATCAAGATTTGAAGTGTAACTTCTATTGCAATTTCCCTAGATGGGTTAAAAACCCCTATATCTCCTGTTTCTGTCATTTTATGTATAATCTCTTCCAACTTCTCTTCTATCTGTTTGTTGAAGTGATTCCTGGCCTTTTACACTGTCATGTGTTGCTCTGTTTTCTCTTCCATCAACTGCTCTTGAATAATTTGCTTTAATTCTCATCATAAGTATTGTAAAAATATTAACTGCTTGTTGTTTCATAACTAGTTGTTTTGTAATATTTCCGTACCTTGCATATCTATAATCCATTATCTCCTTAAATAAAACCCAAAGTTGTTCATAAATTGCTTCCATTAAAATTGGATATTCTTCTCTACTGAAAATTGCTAATTTAATATCACTTGAAAGATGGCTTTGTGCTGTTCTTACAATTTCCTCACTTTCTTCATCTGTAAAACAATGAATTTCTTTTCTTTTAATTGTCCATTTTTGATTTTCCTTATCCCAAACATCTTTTACTCCTCTAATTGCTCTTTCTAAATCTTGATACTGGTTTTCTAGAATAAAGAAGTGAAAACTTTCTGGCTTTTGTGCAGGATATAAATTATATTGATCTCTAGAATTAAAATCATCATAATCATCATAATAATCATAATCATCTCTATCTTTTTTTCTCTTATCTTTCTTAGATTGTTCTTTTTTTTCTTCTTTAAATAATTCATCATCTGGAAGTATTTTATCATCATATATCCCTTCTTGACTTTTAAATCTCTTTTCATTAACATAATCCTTTGGATTATTCATCTTATCCAATTTGTCTTTGGCTTTATTTTGAAAAGTATCAAATAATCCCATCTAATTATCCTCTTTCTTTTTTTGATTTTTAGGATCGTGATATTCTAAAACAAGTCCTTTCTTGAAATCTTCCATCAACTTCTCCATCTGTCTTACCTTCTTTGGTTTTAAAAAATCAATAAATTTAAATTTCTTCAATTTCATAATCTCCCCTATATTTGTTAATTTGACTTTGAATGTTTTCATCTCCATAAAGGGCTTCCAACATAGGAATTATCATTAATTGTTGAGTATTGACAACAGACTTCATAGTTTTAGTTGCTTCATTGATTTGGATCATAGCATCTGCTTGTGATTGTTCTGATTGTGCTTTATATTGTTGTGCATCTCCCCATTGTTGAATGGCCATTATTCCAAGAATTACAACTGCAATAATACCAAGTGCTTTAAGTCCTGCCTTAATTAATTCTGCTGTTGTAATTTTCTTATTTACTTTATGTGCTTGTTGCCATTTATCTTTAGAATTGGCCATTTGAACATCAATCCCTGCATGAACTCCAGAAACATGAACACTTTGAGTATGCTTATCAAAAGAAACTCCTTTATTTTCCCAAATACGATTATAAGAATCTAAAATAATTGAAAATTCATTCCCTCCTGTATATTCCCCTGGTTGAGGGATTAAATAACTTCCAAGAATAGGTTTTTCTAACTCAAACATTTCAACACCTTTTTCTAATGGAAATCTTCGTGCATTATGAATTACTTCTCCAGTTAATGTTCCATTTTGTAATAATCTTCTTACTTTTATTGTATGTGTCCATTGTGTCTTTTTGTTTTTGGCTATTCTTAACCAATAAATAAATCCAAAAATAACTGCAAGAACTATTACTATTAAGAATATCCATTTCCATTGTGAAAGTTTAGAAAGTCCTCCAGAAACTAATCCTCCTGTACTAAATAAATTACTAAAAATACCCATTTAAAATTCCTCCACAATCTTATTTACTGCTTTAGATTTATTACCTTCAAACTTATCAATTGCAAAATCCTTAATCTTTTTAATATTTTTAACCTTCAAATTAAAGGCCTGTACTTTAGAATCGTATTCATTGATCACTTCTTTTTCATCTGCCATGATAACTTTATAACTTTATAGTTTATAAACATATTGTTTTTCTAGATTTATATGGAAATTTTTTATTCTCTTTCTTTCTCCATTTTTTTGTTTTTCTAAAGATAATTTTTTTCATTTTAACAAAAAGAAATGAAGGATTTACACCTTCCCTAGGAGAGATCCCCTAGTCTTGTGGGTTGAGAGTGAAAGATTGCCCATTCTTCCTTATTACAAAATCATGCCTAAGCAGTGATTGATTGTAGTCCTTCTTTCTTACTAAACAAATCCTTGAAGTACGAAACAATCCACACAATACCAATAACAGTTCCTGCTAATCCGAAGAAAGCCCATAGTCCTGTTAGGAAAGATCCCACTGCACTAGTTAATAGTGTAGTATTAATTATTGTAACTGAATCAAATGCATCTAGATCAAGAATAGTCTGTAAAATTAAAGCCACGAAAGTAATCAAAACTGTTACACCAAGTACAACACCAATTGCTTTCATGAATTTTTTTCCAGCATCCATTTTAAAAATAAATCCCCCTTTGTATCTCTCTTCCGAAATAAACATTAAATGCCATAAAAAACAATAGGGTTTATTATTTATAAACTTTGGTGGTTACAAACTACTTAGTGGTTTATTTGTATTGTCTTAGGCCTAACCAAGATAACCCTGTCATCATAATGTAGAAGATGATCCAGTAACCATTCAATACTACAACATCAACAGTGTTCAAACTGGCCATAAGTAGAGAAGCTAAGAACATTACAAAAGACATTGCAGTTAATGTTTGAAAAAATCTCTTCTTTCCAGTTGTTTTCAAAATTACAAAATATGAAGTTGCTGTTCCAAGTAACCAAAACACAAACAATATTACAGAAAATAAAGGAGGTACTGCCGAAGCTATTGCTTGAAAGAAAGCAAGAGTGGAGGAAGTAGTATCAAAATCTGAAATTACTCTATAATATTCCATTATACAATACTCCTAATTAATTTAATAACATAGTACAAACCAATTATTCCAATTATTCCTGCAAGTACCCTTATAACAAATTGTCCAAAAGTTCCTGCAAAAATCCATGCTAAGAGTAATTTTATATTTGATGCAGATGCTTGTGATGTTCCCATAAATGAATAGGATGTTGAACTGGCCGAAGCTGTTCCAATTGATGCTTCTTCTGAATTTAACTCTGCACTTACATTTGCCTGGACATTATAATCTGTTTCAATTTCTGTTAAAGTACTACTAATATTATTTTGAAATAGTTGTAATTGGGCTTCATTCTGGCCAAGGGCTTCTGGATTATTATTAAAACTAAAAGTTAAAGTAAAAGTAATAAGTGCAAAGATTAAAACTCCAAGAGTAATCCAAGTTAAAGTAAAATCCTTAATGTTTGTGTCTGCCATCTAACGATCCTCCTGCTTAGATATTTCTAGTAT
>Ga0075125_10000731_pt1 | contig 14976 bp, 28 predicted proteins | sample AntAceMetag02UKN_FD_69810 | JGI IMG/M metagenome (GOLD analysis project Ga0075125, IMG submission 69810) | Saline lake microbial communities from Ace Lake, Antarctica - Antarctic Ace Lake Metagenome 02UKN | ecosystem: Environmental > Aquatic > Non-marine Saline and Alkaline > Saline | place... | reverse complement strand
AAGGGTATATCGTTAGAGAATGCAAAGGCACAGTTTATGAAACAGATTGAGCCGTTTGTTGAGCGCTCCGATGATTCCTTTCAACTTAAACATTTCAGTGAGAAAACAATCGAAAAGAAAGGTAACTAATTATGCCATTACAAGAATTTACTGAAGAATGTAAAGCAGAAGTAACAGTTGTTGAAGCAAGAAAGAAAGACTTAACATGGAAGGATAGCGAGGACGGCGACTTTCAGGTTCAACTCAAGTGCGTAACCGAAGATGAATATTATGGATACTATGAATTGAACTGGACAAAGAAGGTTATTTCAGGAGAAAGTAAATACAAAGGAATGATGACCTACGAAGCATCGGTCGATAAATTACGTGAGATTGGCGTTGAAGATGGATTCTTGGGTAATCTTGACACAGCTATCAAAGACGGCTTGAGGTGTATGGCAACCGTTAAAAGAGATACTTGGACTGCCAAAGATGGTTCGTCACGTTCAGCAATACGTATCAAATATCTCAATCCAATGCCGAATACAATGGACATGAAAGATGTTGATGTTGATGAGTTGCTTGCCAATTTTACAGCTGGAACAAAGCAACCGATGAAGCCGATTGCTGATAGGAAACTTTTTAACGATAAGAAAGAAGAAGAAATACCGGATGACTTCAAAGAGATTCCACCGCCATTGAATGATGAAGTTGTTCAGCCTGAAGTTATGGACGATGACGATAATAATATACCATTTTAAGCAATGGATAAAAAACATCCATTCATCATTATAAATGACACCCGTGAACAGCGACCATACAAATTTCCAGAATGGGATGTGGAAGTCAAAACGCTCAACACGGGTGACATTTCAATCAAGGGCGCAGAAAACCTTATAACACTTGACCGCAAAGATATAGGCGATTTTGTTTCGTGTTGTGGTTCTGGTCGTGACCGGTTCAAGAGAGAACTGGAACGGATGAAGGGTTATAGATTTTCTGCCATTCTTATCGAAACAACCATGCTTCAATTAATGCGTGGTGCTTGGCGTGGAAAAGTTCAGCCGTCACATGTGCTTGGCTCAATTGCTTCATGGAGTGTGAAGTATAAGGTTCACTTCTTCTTTGTTACCGACCATGCCAGCGGTGAAGCGTTCTCTCTTTATTTGCTACGTAAATTTTATGACTACTGTTCTGACTTTGCTAATACGTTCAGGTTCACGGAATAAATTTTTGATTTATTTTTCGGTTTCTTTTTCTTTTAGAACTTGAATTGTAGGACGTTTAGTGTATAATCATTCTTCTAAAAGGAGGTTCTATGTCTAAGGATTATGATATTCGTGTTCGTGTTTCTGAAGACGAAAAGAAAAGAATCGAAGCCAAAGCAACATTACAGGGCTTACCCACAAGTGCTTATGTAAGAATACTCGCACTCAATTCAAATATGAAAATCAAAACCTATAAAACCCCGAAAAGATAATCGGGGCTTTTTTGTTTTAAGGAAAAGGTAATGCAACAACATTTTTATGATAAAGATGAAGTTAAGAAAAAAGCAAATTGTATTGATGTAGCGACTGGCTTGCTAGGATTAAATCTTAGCCATGATAATAGATGCAGTGCAACTTGGCGTGGTGGAACAAATGAAAGTTCAATTGAAGTTAAAAAAGATGGATATTTTGACCACGGTCAAAAAGTAAATGGTACATCATATTGGAGTGACGTAATAGATTTAACACAAAAGGTTAAGGGCATTGCGTATTTTCATGAAGCGGTTGAGTTGCTTGGAAAGCATTTAGGACTTGATATTAAGAAAGGCGCTTCGATTAGAATTATTCTTGAAAAGGTTGCCGAGTATATTTATACAGATGAAAAAGGTAATCCAAAGCATAAGGTTGATAAGTGCGCTGACAGACATGGCAATAAAGAATTCTATCAGCATAAATTTAAAGATGGTAAATGGGAAAAGAAACTTGATGGTATAGAGACTTATCCATATAATTTACCGGAATGGTTTGAGTCAAAAATAGTTTGGATTGCTGAAGGTGAAAAGTGTGCTGAAGTTCTCAAGGAATGGAAGTTACCAGCGACAACATTTCCGCTTGGTGCTGGAAAATGGAAGCCAGAATGGCTGAAGTGGTTTAAAAATAAAGAGCATGTTGTTATTTTGCGTGACAATGATGATGAAGGATACAACCACGCACAAAGAATTATTTGGGAGTTACGAGAAACGGTTAAGGAAATAAAAGTATTAACTGTTAGTGATAAGTCCAAAGGAGATGTTGCAGATTTCAAAGAAGATGGAGGCACAAAGAAGCAACTTGTCAAGCTGGTAAAAGATACTGAAAAAATTGATTTTAATAAAATAGAAGAACCAAGTTCAGTCAGGCATGATAGTAAAGTTGAGGTTGCAAAACGTGAAAACAAAACACCATTTACAAATGTTTATTACAAATCTACAGTCACAGATAAAGGCGAAACAAAAATGGTTTCAGTTCCAAAACTTGCAACAGTATTAGTTGAAGAAATTAAAACAAGGTTTGTGAATTTTCCAATGAAGGTTGGCTCGACTTTATTTGACCACGACAGAAAAACTGGAGAAATAAGATTTCTTGAAAAAACATGTGAACTATTTGCATGGATAAACGAAAAGTCAAAGCACTCTGTTTTTTGGAAAAAACTGTCTGGTTGTATATCTCAGGAAGAATTGATGGCAAGTTTAAAATCAAATTGCCGAAAAGTAAATATGATATGCGGTGTGCCAACTTATCCGCTTAGAAATGATGTGTTTTATACTCACGATGATTTACCAGAACCAACACCTGATGCTTATTATTTTAATAAGTTGTGTAACTTTTTTTGTCCAGCTTCAAATATTGATGCGATAATGATTCGAGCTATGTTTGCCAGTCCATTATATTACCGTCCAAAGATTGATAGACCGCTATGGGTTGTTGATTCTCCAAGTTCCGGTCAAGGTAGCGGAAAATCTCGGATTGTGGAAATGCTTGCTCATTTATATGGAAATCAAGAAACTGAATGCTCTGAACCAATTTGGGTTGACCCAGAAGATTTATCAAGCGAATTTAACCGTGGGCAAGTTAAAAAACGTATACTATCTAAAGATGGTAGAAAGAAGCGTATTTTTGCAATCGACAATGTTACAGGCTATTATAAGTCAAGAAACCTTGCAAGCTTCATTACACAGGGTGCAATCGCTGGAATGGCTCCGTATGGACACGGTGAGGAAACTAGACCAAATGATTTAACGTATTGCTTAACGGCAAATGGCGCAACACTTGACAAAGATTTAATTGACAGGTCGTTCTTTATCCATATTAAAAGACCGCTTGATCCTCCAAAGGAATGGGAAAAAGATGTATTAGATTTTATTGAATCTAATCGGTTACAAATTATAGCTGATATTATAGGCGTATTAAAAAAACCATTAGGATTTGATTTTACACCGGCAACTCGTTTTAGAGTATGGGAACGTGAAATACTCGTACCGATTTGCCAAACGACTGATAACCATGAAATCATATTTACTTTAAATAGAGATAGACAGGAAAATGCAAATGGTGAAAGTGTCGAAGCCGATACAATACGTGAATATTTTCAAGATAGAATAGATGAAATCGATTCAAGAGTTGAAACAACTTTATTCAATGGAGGTGAAGAACTTTCATCGGCTTGTATATGGATACAATCACAAGTCTTAATCTATTGGAGTTCTAAAGCTATACCGGGTTTTGGCGGTAAAACAGGACGCAATGCAATTCACCTATTGAAAAACTTTTATAAGACAGGATTGATAAATGAACTTGGCGATGTTATCGAAAAGTATCCTACAAATTCAAACGAAATAGTTGATGTTAAACCTAAGCGTGGGCTGATGTGGAATCCAGATAAGTATAGTAAAAAAGATAATACAAAAGTGTTTATGATTTACTTTAAAAATAACCAACTATGTTTGCATGGACAAGAATTAAAAGGCGTAGATTATGGTAATAATAGAAATAATAACAGCAATTCAAGAGAAACGGATAAATATTGATATGTTTCAAAAAACCCACCAAACCCACCAAATGGCATTTTTACACAGCTCTCTATATAGATGCTTCTTTTGCTTTTTTTCTAAAGGTAAAAATTATGCGGTCGTTAATGGGTTAATGGGTTTAAGTATATTCAACCCATCAGCAAAGACTAAACCCATTAAAAAATATAAACTTTATTCTAATTTTTTTACAAGACTCCCAGTAAGTATGGGTAAGTGGGTTAAAAGTTGATTGGTGGGTTTCAGCCTCAAAACAATAAATAAATGATGGGATTGAAGAAAATGAGTAAAATAACATGCCACCGTGTTAAACACACCGAGTTGTTCTTACCGGAAAGAATCCCGCCAGAAATCAAATCAGATAGTTTTAGACTTGAGATTTGGTTGGAGCATTACTATGAAATGTCTGGCTTTGTTGACGACTGCAATTTCCCACCGGAAAAGAAAAGTTAAATAAAAGTAAACTTTGCTATTGACATAATGTTAAACACGTGATATACTACATTATAATATTAAATCAGGACACGCAAAAAAATGAAAACGAAAGTCAAACATTTAATCAACCGCTCAGAGCAATCCCATAATGGGGTAATGATGCTTGCGTGTTTTTGTTCTGGGCGGTTCCTAATTTCAATGAGTCGGGTAGTGTCACTTGTTGCCTCTCCCTTGATGTTGCTTGATGCTATTCGACTCTCTTTATAAAAGGATAAGGAAATGAGAGATATTAAAAAAATTACATGTTCATGCGGTGGCAAGGTGAAAAGTGTTCCGACTACTGAGGGCGAGAGAGAACATCAAGGTTGTGGACATGACAGCGATAATACTTCATGTTGCCTTATGGCGATGAAATGTGATGGTTGTGGAATAAGATGGCTTATTGAACTTGAAGCGCCGGAATATAATTGGTGATAAAATGAAAACAAGATTTAAATGTCCAGAATGCCACGTACATGACGTAACGCACAAGTGCAAAGACTGTGGTAAATTATATTGCGACAAGTGCGCCGAGTGGGAAAACTATCGTTGTGACTGCATTGTGCCATTAGAAAAAAATATTAAGAAAATAAACGATGGAGAGAAAAATGGAAGTTGATAAAATTTTTTTATTAGAGTTTGCCAAGCAACTTAATGAATGCGCCAATGATATGATTGGTAAATCTGAAGATATGATATACAAGGGAAACCCTGATAGAGCAAGAAACTATGCCCTTGTGTCCATGATTCTTAATGAATTTGATAAGGTTATTACCAGAACGGTCAAAAACCTTACAGGGGAAAATGGAGCAATAGACAAATGATTAAACTCAAATACCAGAGCAAAATCAATTATGAATTGGTAATGCGAGCGCTGATGCCGGGAAATCTCAGAGCGAAGTACATTGTCAATCTCAACCTGAGAGACGTTTGCTTTGAAACAGGAAAGGAATGGGAGAAAGCGTATCACGGCAATTAGGAGATTACAAGGACGTTTGAAACAATTAGATAAAATTAAGGAGAATGGAAAATGGTAGCAATATTCAGATTAATACTAAGCGGAGTTCTATTGTATTTCAGTTATTTTGAAACGGGATGGGCAACTTGTGTAATTCTTTTTTTAATACTTGTCAATATAGAAGTTGCTGTTTTTATATTTAAAAAAAAGTGAAGGTGAAGAAATGAACGGAAAAATAAGCAAAGATGGAACTTTAAAAATATTTCGTGGTAATAAATTTGAGAACCAATGTTGTCCATGGGTAGAAAAAGAAAGACCTTGTGGCGACTGGTGTCCATTATTTGCAGAACCTCAGACCGTGCCGGTTACGCCGGTTGACTTGGAAGCAAACAAACCATTAAGGCCAGAGTGGGTAACACAATTAATTCTATGTAAGCGCAGGATATTCTTTAAAACATTTACAGATGAGAGGGAAAGTGGTGAAGTGAAATGAGAGAAAGAAAGCTACACTTTTGGAAAAAAGGAAGTAGTTTTAAAACAGCCTGTGGATTAACAACTGGAGGAAGGATACGTTTTACGTGTACAGCCGAAGCTGTAACGTGTCGGAACTGCTTGCACTTAATGGTAAAGAGAGAAAAGCCGGAGCCGAAGCAACTGTATATTTGTTCTTATGCGAACGAGTGTAAGAATAAAGAAGATGACCAGTGTGTACATCGTGAACAACACGAACTAAATAGTTGTTGTTACCATCATTGCAATGTTGCAGATAATATTAAGTGTGTTCCGGTTGAAGAAAACAAATCACAGGGAACTATTAAAATTGAACTTGAGGCTAAGACAGAAAGATACGAGGACTGGTCGATTATAAAAGAACTATCTGACTTGATTGAGAAGCATGATTTATATATAGATATAGCAAGGGATTGCGGTGGCGACAAGCGTTGGAATACCGATGTATGGGACGCTTCGTTTATTTCCGCTCCACCATTTAAGTCAAGGTCATTGTTAAAGTTATTAAAGAAACTATTAAAGAGAGTGAGGGAGGGAGATGGGAAAGCTTAATATTTCTTATTAAGTTAATAACAATATATTGTTTAGTGTGGACGGCAACTATTTTTTACGAAGTTCCAAACGATTTAAGTTTTTGGAATGCAATACTTGGTGCGGTTAGTTTAACCATAGCCGTAACAATGATAGATACTTTATATAAAAGCAAAAAAGATAATGTTACCACCTTGCATCTTCCGTCTGAAAGTTTTGAGAGACTTAAGAAAATCATAATAGATGAAGTAGAAACGACAGTAAAGGAGGAAAATGAGGAAGCTTAATTTAATGACTCATGGTAAAAGTCGTTCGTTATTCGGACAAAGACTTCAGCAGAGCTTCCAAAGTCTTTACGTATTGGACAAAATAATACAGAACAACGAGTTTAAATCAATAGTTGAATTAGGATATGGCTCTGGTATTTTGACAACGTATCTAGCTACTTGTTGTGCCTTGTCAAAAAATGTATGTAAATTATGGAGCATTGACATTAAGGATTTTCCTCATGTTAGATTGCTTGCGGATATAGGAGGAGGGTTGGCAACTACTATTAAGGCTGACATATATGCCGAGGAAACCATTGAGAGGATGACGGAGAACTTAAATTCTGGAAAACAATCGTTATTAATTTGTGACGGTCTTGACCCTAAAAGCAGGGAAATAGAATTGTATGCTCCGTATTTAAAAAAATCTACAATTATAATGGCGCATGATTTTGTTACCAATCCAGACAAACCGGCTCGTTGGTGCTTTACGAAAGAACAAGTGCCGTGGGATTTAGTTGAGCCGTACCAACCGTATTATGATTTATCTGCGGAGCTTGATACAAGGATGGGTTGCTTCATAAAAACTTGACATTTTTTAAAACCATGCTATACTATAAGTGACTATTAACAAAGGAGTATCGAAATAATGAAAACATTGACCCTAAGATATGCAATGAGTTGCCTCACCGCTTCTTTGTTGATAGTCCATATCGAGGGGTCATTTTTTTATGGTATAGATATGAATAAGAAAAAATGTCCAAAGTGTGGCGAAGTAAAAAATGTAAGTGGATTTAATAAAAATCGTACTTCAAAAGATGGACTTGGTGGTTGGTGTAGAATGTGTTTACACGAATACAACAAGGAACATTCAGAAGAAATAAAAGAAAAATCAAAAAGATATTATAAAGACAATATTGAAAAGTGTAAAGAACATCGTAAAAAATATTATAGTGAAAATTCAGAAGTTGCAAAGGAAAGGTCAATAAGGTATTATCAAGACAATAAAGAAGAAGTATTAGAAAAAAATAAAGAATATAGAAAAAAGAATGTAGAAAAATTAAAGGAAAGAAGTAAAAAATATAGAGAAGACCATAAAGAAAAATTAAAAATAAAACGTAAACAACGTTATAAAGAACATTCAGATGAAGCAAAAGCGTATAGTAAAGAATACAATAAAACACATTCTGAATTAATAAAAAAATACAAAGAAGAACATGCAGAAGAAATAAGAATACGTTGGAAAAATTATTATAAATCACCAGCTGGAAAAGCGGTTGTACACAGAAAAGACAGAAGGCGTAGGGCATTATTAAATAACTGTGAGCACCGAGATTATTCAGAGTGGGAGAAAGAACTATATTCAAAGAAAACATTCAAATGTTATTGGTGTAAGAAGATAAAGCCAATAGAAGAACTCCATATCGACCATGTTATAGCAATTTCAAGGCATGGTGACGACACACCGGAGAATACTGTGGCCTCATGTAAGGGATGCAATTTGAGAAAAAGTGCAAGGCTACCATCAGAGTTCGTAGTCAACGGTCAACCATCATTAAACATATAACCAAATAGAAAGGGAAGTAAAATGGAACAAGAAACAAAAGCAATTCAACCAGAAGTAATGCCAGCGGAAACTACCCCAGCGGAAACCAAACCCTCGGTGGTAAATTTCCCCATCAAGCCAACGGAAGATTTAGTACCGGACAGCAACAAGCTAATTCTGTTGCACATAGATGACAATTTCATCTTGCCAAGTAATATTGTTGATGTGACAATTCTAAAGGATGGCGAAGGTTATCTCTGTGAACTGGTATACAATCGTCTTTCGTCAGCGAGCATGACTGATGAACGTAAGGGCAAGAAGGTTATCAATGACATCAAGCATAAGTGCCTGATTAAATCTTTTAAAACTTACAGCGAAGCAGAAGTCTGGTTGAGTAAAATTTATAAGATTTACATCATGGAGTAAATAAATTAACGGGAGGGTACAAAGATGAATCTATTAGCAACCAAAAGTGAAGAACCAATAATTGTAGAGGCATTTTCAGAAAGGTTTGCCAGTTTACGGAATCAAGTTTACATTTTGCAGAAAGAGATAAGGGAGTGGAAGCATTGCAAAAACTGCAAATTTATGAACATGGCAGAGCCGTCAGTCAGATTCAAGGAGTGCGTATTGAAGACGGAGCAACGTGACCCGGAATCAATAGCCTGCACCGATTGGGAAATCAAAAGCAGTTAAACAATAACAAAGGAGAAGACAATGATAGTTAAACTAAATAAGAAAGACCAGGAGTTATTGGATAAAAGAGCAATGAAGTATAAAGGTTTAAAAATAGGATTGATTACTTTATCAGAGGCACTTGCTACTGCTGAAACAGATATGTGGGCAGAGGTATATAAGCATACAAGCAAAGATGAATTGGTAAGATTAGAGCATAGTACTAGAAAAATTAAGATTCATATAAAGGAATGAGGAGAAAGACAATGAACGACAACGAAAAAAGAAATGAAATAGCTGAACAGTTAGATAAAATTGGGGCAAACTCCGAGGCAATGGATTGTGCTAAAGAAAAAAGGAAGTCAGGACAAATATCAGATGTGCTTGATAGATTTGATAAAACAGTAAGTGCATTAGAAGAAAAGTTTAATCTATTGCAACACGACTTAGAACCAATTTTAAGTGCTTCGTATATAAAGAATGATGAAACAGAATGCTGTCAAGAAAGTCCAGTTCTACTTGTCAACAGGATTGAGGATTTAAGAATACAGGTGCATAATATATATGGAAAGATTGAAGATACGGTGGAGCGGATTGAATTGTAAATGCATGACTACCCAAACATGTATCGAATATCATATGAGAGTGGTGCGGTATTTATTCCGGTTTGTGAGGTATGCAAGAGATTTGTCAAGGCAGATGAAACCATTTTTATAACGCAGTCTGGATTATCTGCCGGTAATAATGCGACATGTAAATATTGTGGACGAACAACTATGATTTTTGAGGGGTTTATATAATGAATAAAGAAAACCGCACCATCACATTACCGCCGATAAGCACGATAAGCGCAACAAGCACAGGGATTGTGATTAAAAACAATACAGACAAGCCAATAACCATTGTCCAACATCCAGATAACATTTTTGTAAACTATAGATGGGGGAAGCAAATGGATAAACCAAAGAGAACTGTTTCTAATATGACATGCTCAAGTTGTGGCAAAACATTCTTTGAATGGGAGTTACATTGGGCCGATGGGGATATTTATACCTGTAAGGAATGTCGGTCATTAAAGAAAAAGAAAGGAACAATGGAAAATTTTAGAATAAAACAATGCGATAAAAGTGAAAGACCTACGCTTGAAGGCAATGGGTTTGATGGTCTTGAAATAGGAGGCAGTAGAGGAGAAGCCGAAGATTTTATAAGTTACGTAAATGGACTGATAAATTTGTATAATGATATAACAGACCAACTAAAATCTTGGAGCGAGGAGAAAGTATGAGTAAATTCAAAATAGATTTTGCTTTCTCACGTGGCGACAAGGTGACAATCAAAGAATTGGAACGGCCCGGTGTAGTTACAGTTCTTTGGTATGGTGATGAAGGATGCATGTATAATGTTAGATATTTTTCTGGGGCTGTAGCAAAGACAGTTTACTTTTATGCCGATGAATTGGAGATGAAGAAATGAAAGAACCAACAATGGAAATGTTTTATCGTAACAAGCCATGCACAATAATCGCCGAATTTGATGATGAGGTTGTAATTGAAATCGAAACTTCACGGGCATATTTTTATGATTCCGGTGGGCAAGATAGTTTCGAGGACGAGGTACTGCAAAGGATAATTGTTGACAAGAAGCATATCACAGAAAAGGCCATTAGTTTTGACGATGCTATAGCGGATATTGAGATATTAAAACGCAAAGCCACGAACGAAATTAAAAAAATGAAGGGCGATGCTAGGTCTGAGTTATTTGCAGAGAAAGAAACATTGGTAGCAGATATAGAAAATCTTAAAAAGGAGGCATCTAAACTCAAGGGACTCAGAGAAATGGTCGAGTTTTTAACTGACCAAATCAAGTATGTGGTTTATGAGGATGAAACCGGCTACAACTTGAAGATTGAGGCTATCAATGATAGTTTTTGTGGGAATGATGAAAAAGAACTTGTCGCTGTTAGTTTTAGGTCAAAGATAAGAGCTAAGGCATTAAAAAGAGACACACAAATGTATTTTAGTTATTACAGCGATGACTCCGGTAATGGCAAGAAAAGAGTAAAGGGATTTAAGGATTTGCCATCGGCAAAAGTATATTTCATAAAAGTGCTCAATTCAGAAAAAATTAAACCAAGCGAACGTATTGTTAAGCAATGCAAAGTGTGGGGTATAAAGAATGATAAGTGTGACGAAATGAAAAAAGCATTAAAGAAAAAGGCTGATGAGTCTAGAGAGAAAGAAATCAATCGTACTAAGGAAAAACTTATTGAATTGCAGGGGAAGGGGAAATGAAAATAATAAAATGTATTGGCAAGTTTATCGAATTAAGCAAGTGGTTCAATAGAAAGTCTCAACATTATATTCTTGGCAATTGGTTGGTTTACACCACCGACAAGAACAAACGCAGGGATTACTTAAGGAGATATCCAAAGGCGTATATAAAATTTATGTGGCTATCAAAAAAGGATTGGATACTATTTGAAAGGTTGAAATGAGAAAGCAAGACCTGAAACCAAATATGAAGTTGAAAATAAACTTTGGAATACCTCCAATGGTAGCAAAGATGCACGTATCACGAACAGGGTTATCAATTATATGTGATACGCCGGGTACGACACCGAAACAAATAGCAATTCAGTGGATTGGTGATGTAACATTAGACATGCTAGAAATGGATAACTAATGAAATGCCCGAATTGTGGAGGAAATGTATCGTCAGTATATATTGAGACAATATCAGAAAACAATACTGATGATCCGATGTATAGCGGAAATTTAATTGATATAGAACTGGTTAATTGCCTCGGAGAATGCGGTGAAAATGCGATTGATTATATTGACCAGCGACTTAGCAACGATGACGAGTTTTAAGGATAAACTATGAAGATTAGAAAAACTTATAAAAAATGTCCGGTATGTGGTGATAAGGATGATGGTTATATCTATGAGTCTGATATCGAACAAAAACAATTCGGATACCCTGAGGAATATAGGATGTGTCAAACGTGCGGCTGCCCGCTTCTGGAAATTGGTGACGGGCATTGTGTTAAATTTAAGGAGATAAGAAATGAAATACAGTGAAGAACAATATATTGAGACAGACCCATTTGAAGATGACAGAGATACCAATATCCGTCATCAGAAGATTAAGATTGTAAAGGTAAGGAAGGAACATCTCTGTGCGATGGGGACCATTGACCAGCATGAGATTAGAGTCGGGGAGATGGCACGTAGAGAAGTCGCTATAATCGATGACGATGGCTGGGGAACCTGTTACTGTTGCATCCCGTGTATGGATAAGTGGATGAGCGAACTTGGATTGGTAAAAGAGATTGAATGTCCAGAGTGTGCTGGCGAGGGAGTAACCATGGTTGCTAGATGTTACGGTGGAATACATCGTGAAGTTTTCGAGGAGTGCGAGCATTGTGATGGAGATGGTTTTATCGAGGAGGAGAAATGAGCAAGAGATTAATATCATTCAGGAGGTTGAAAGATATCTGTGTTTGTTGGGAAAGCAACATAGGCTATAGGGAATATTGTAAAAATAGGGATGCTGTAAGAAATACTAAGTGTTGTCAAAAAGACTGCCCTGTCTGGAAGAAGTTAAAGGAGGAGAAATAAAAATGAAACCTGAAAAAATTAAAAAGATAAGTTTAAAGAAGGGCGACATCCTGACAGTTAAATTTGATGAGAACATGAGTTGCAAGGAAATAATTAACATGCGTGGAAATTTTAGACGGTTGCATCCTGACAATGAGATAATGTTTTATTGCGGAGACAGTGAAATAAAAGTAATACGGAAGAAAAGCTAGAAGTCAAACTTTGAGCCTGCTATAGTTCCAATACGGGCCGAATCGTATTGAGGCTTCATATTCCCTTTAAGTTTACACGTCATCCTACAGGCGTATCTTCCGGCATCTATCGTATCGTTGAAGTTATCAACTGGAAGCCTTGTTGGTTCGCCGTTTTTATTAAGCACCCACTTATAGTTATTCAAGTCCCGAATAAGATTCACAGACCTTTCGGTGACATTCAGCCTGTAGCGTTTGATAATCTCAATTCCGTCCCAAATTGAATTTGGCCCCTTGATTGCCGCTTTGATATTATAAGAACAGTTTTTTAAATCCTGTATTGCTTCCGGCCTACTTCCATCTGCGAGAATTTCAATTTGTTTATTAAGACCCAACTTAAAAAATTCTCCTTCTAAAGATTTCTGTTGTGGATAATGCGGATTAATAATATTTGTTAGCCCTCTTTGGTACATCCTTTCATTCCAATATAATTCTCCTTGGTGTTCGCATTTATCTATCAATGCCGCAGGGTCATTACTGAATCCAAAGTCTAATCCTCGGCAAAAATTTTCTTTATCGGATGGCATTTCTTTTATAATATTATAACTTGGGAATACTAATCCCTGAACAACGTTGCGGCGACCCAACCCATAAATATCCCAATGAATAGCATCAGCGGTTCCTCTTTTCTCGTTTTCAGCAGTAGGCTCATAGCCAAGTATCTCATCAATAATAGATTGTTCAAGGAATGGATTATCTTTATAAGTAGAATTAATAATGGTAGCATTGTCTTGTGTCAAAATCTTTTTATAAATCCAAAAATCTTTTCCGCAGTTAGGATTAAAGTCAAAAATAATCTTGCCCGGACATCTCATCATTAATTGCCTTACGTGCCGGTACTCCAACTCGGTACTCTCATTAAAGAACAACCAATCAGCTTTCATACCATGCGCTTTTTCATAGCCAGCTTCTAGGTCTAGGCCGATGAAATGTATTTCATTTCCATCCATCTCGTAAAACATCTCAGATTTATTAAATCGCTTTGGCTCCCAAATATGAAATTGGTTTTTCATTATGTAAAAGAAATCTTTGAGTACAGATGTTTTCATCCAACTGAGTTTCGAGCGGAACACGCCGATAGTGATTTTCTTCTTGTTACCTCTCATTGCTTTGACGGCTTGTAGAATAAGGAACTGAAGTATGGTATAGGTCTTGGTTGAACGTGTGCCACCGGACATGACAATGTATCTATTCTCTCGGACGGCATTGTTAAGTTTAATGTATAGTGGTGACGCTGGAATCCTAGACATTAGACATCCCCTTCGCCTTCATTGTTAATCATCTCCTCAAACTCTGCTTCGATAAAGTCATCGTCTTCATCCGGCTCCGGCAATTCACCCGGAAAATCTTTCTTAAACTGTTCATATTCATCACGGTTTGCAATTGGAATGATATTAATATTAAAATCTATTTCCTGATGCGATTCAATGTCAACCTTATCTTTGTAGTCCAATTGATTCTTCAGGTATAATTGCGCACCCTTGCTGTCATAACTCTTGTCAAGCATACCGGTTGCTGTTCGTCCACCAATCTTCAGCAACGCCCATTCAACAACAAAGTGGAATGGTTCGTAACGCTTGTCGGTTTGATATAATTTGAATGTCTGTCGTGATATACCAAGTTCAATCAGTAAACCTTCAACGGTGTACGGTTGCTCAAAGTCTAGGTCTACAACTCTCATGCCGTCTTTGGTAATGACATGTTTATCTTTTGCATCAGCCTTATCAAAGTAACTTGTACAGGCATTTTTAAATTCATCCGGTGTTTTAAACTTGAGGTTAGGACTTGACATCAGCGGTTGCGACTCGGTTGACAATGTTAGGCTTCGTTGTTTTGTTACGCCGGTTGGATAGTTTCGATGGGAAATCTTAAAGAACCTACATATCTTTGCCTCGGTTTTTTTCTTGATTGGGTAACTGTTTTGCTCAAGCCGATTGACATAAGACCGACTGAGATTAAGTTTCTTTGCAAGTTCGGACTGACTTAAACTTTTTCCTTCACGGTATGCTTTGAGTTCTTTACCTGTCATATCCACCATTCCTTTCGTGACAATAACATAATGGCGATTATAATCAAAGTCAATACCAGAATATATATGTCACTTGGTTTTAGGTTATCGTTGTTATGCATTAT
>Ga0075125_10000726_pt1 | contig 15009 bp, 20 predicted proteins | sample AntAceMetag02UKN_FD_69810 | JGI IMG/M metagenome (GOLD analysis project Ga0075125, IMG submission 69810) | Saline lake microbial communities from Ace Lake, Antarctica - Antarctic Ace Lake Metagenome 02UKN | ecosystem: Environmental > Aquatic > Non-marine Saline and Alkaline > Saline | place... | reverse complement strand
CAACAGCAAAACCAGTATAACCATCACCCATATAAGTATTCAAATAATGTGTATCGTTTATTTTAACTAGGGAGTTATGCTGTCCATAAACTGTATCAAATTCAAACTTCGTTCCAGCAGTAACATCCCACTCAGCCAATTCCAAAATCTCAAAACCTTCAATCGTCGGAACCCACTCAACATTCTCTCCAAAAACAGTATCAGTGAATAATCCAACACTAATATTCTTATTTGGCAACTCACTCAAATACTCAAACCGAGTCCAATTAGTTCTCGTCACATTCTCACAATATTTTAAAGGGACAGATTTAGAATAAGAAACCTCATCAACAGGCAAATCAAAACATTCTTCAAACACATAATCAGTACCATACTTTAGCCAATACTCTCTATCATTTTTCTCATAACCTTTCTTAACATCATACGAAGTAATCAAATCAAACAAATCATCTCCATTCCAATCAACCAACAAAAATTCAGCAACCTTCACATCTTCACCAGCACCTACATGAACCTTATAATCACTAACCAATTCAATTTCCAACTTCGTCTCAAACTTACTATTCTCAATCAACAACCGCTTTTCACTAGCATCATACGACTTATAATAATCATCTTTTCTAAGTCTCAAAGAATCGCTTTCTCTTAAATATGTTTGATAATCTGTGTCTATTAACTTTTCTTCGGTTGTTTCTGCTATTTCAAACGGAGATTCCCACGTTGGGTCTAAGTATTCTTTATCTTCATAATTTACAGCCCATTTAATCGTATCATAAGGACTATTCTTTAAAGCGACTATTCTTACCTTATAGTCTCTATCTTCTCTTAGAACCCACGAATACGCGACTCCCAAGTTATTAGGAGCACCGCACCATGTTCCTGCGCAGGTTAAATTTAAAGGGATATCTCGCCATCCTTTTCCCCAACTTCTTTGTAACTTCCAATCTTTCACTCCTGGACTGAATTCAAACAATGTATTTCTTCCCCAAGGGTCATATCCAACTGGATAAATAAAAATATCCTCATTGGCTGTAAAATTAATATAAGCATAGCAAGGGTCCAACTCTGTACCGGCACAAACTTGGTCACCAGAGAATCCTGTGATTGTTATGGCTCCACTCATTATTATGGGTATTTCCGCAAAAACAAAACCAACAATCCCAATTAAAGCTATTAGTACAATTAAACTATAATTTTTATTCATTATCCTATAATCAATACAGTTCCATTATAATATATCGAAGCATCTTGACCATCTCCGAAATAAATCCTTGTATTGTCTCCTACATAAATATTTTCAATTTCGTCTGTTGTACTACCAATATCATGACCATTTGTATCTAAGTCTCCCCCTAATTGTGGGACTGTATCATCAACTAAATCTTGCATGAATAATCCTACTGCCCAATCAAAGATTTGGTCCGCAGTAGATGCGTGGGCTGTATCTCCATCTGAAGGAGTTGCAGTATCTAAACTAATAGTTCCTGTAGAGGTTATAGTTCCCCCAGAAATTGGAGCAGTTGTTGCTATACTTGTAACTGTTCCCACTTCAGTAGAATATCCTGCAGGATTAGAATCTACATAATTCTTCATTGAAGTGTTTGCGTTTCCTATCTCTGTATCAGTTTCTGCAGATGTATAATAATCTCCAATACTAAAATCAGATGAATTATAATAACCAAATGCTATAACTTCTGCGGTTGTTGAATAACTAGATTGATTAGCTGTCCAAAGTGGTTCATCTATTGTAGAATATAATGCCCCCGCCTCTGCCGTGGTAGAATAATCTCCCTTGTCTGAACTCCAATTTCCAACACTTGAAATCAAATCATCAACATAAGTCGTAGTTGCATAGACCAATCCAGCAATATAATCAAATATCTGGTCTGCCGTGCTTAGATGGGTTGTATCTTCATCAGAGGGGGTTGCGGTAGGTATTCCCGTAAAGTTATCCCATGAATCTGCCCTATAAAGTGTATCTGCGTATGTTTCGTTCCAACTTGAATTATCTGTAACCAAAGCATCATAAGTAGAATTGTAAGTTGAAATCCAAGTAGCCAAAGGACTATCTAAATTATCCCAGTAGTCTGAACTATTCACATTTAAATTCCCTTCATCTGATTGAGCAATGTATAATAAATCTGCTTCCGTGGTTGTTGAATAATCTCCAATACTAAAGTCTGTGGAGTTGTAATAGTTAAAACCTAAAACTTGTGCTGATGTGAAGTAATCAGAAATACTGAAGTCTGAAGAGTTATAGAATCCAGAAGGATTAGAAGCTAAGTAATAATCCCCAATAACAAAATCAGAACTATTATAATAACCAAAGTTTTCTATTTGGGTTTTAGTAAAGTAATCACTAATACTAAAATCAGTTGAGTTGTAATAGTTAAAACCTAAAACTTGTGCAGATGTAAAGTAATCTGTTATATCAAAATCACTCGCATTGTAATAATCAAATATATCAATTTGAGTTGAATTATAATAATCTGATATTGAAAAGTCCGTTGAATTATAATATCCAAAGTTTTCTATTTGTGTTTTAGTAAAGTAGTCTGTAATTACAAAATCACTTGAGTTATAATATCCAAAAGCAATAACCTCTGCTGTTGTCGAGTAGTCTCCTATGCTGAAGTTAGTTGAGTTATAAAATCCATAAGGATTAGTTATACTATAATACAATGCTCCAGCTTCTGCGGTTGTTGAGTAGTCTCCCTTATCTGCTGACCAGTTTCCAACTAAACCTACTAAATCAGCAATCAATAAATAAGCTGGAGTATCTTGTATTGTTGCCCATCCCACCTTTCCTAAAAACCATGAATCTGTATTTGTTAAATTAAATGTTCCTTGATTCCAATTTCCCGTTAAAGGAGTATTTCCATCTCTATGAAGTGAAAGGGGGTCTATTTCTGCCCCAACAGGAGTTCCAAATCCTTTACTTAATCCAACCCAATCAAACTGATGAATATGTCCTGAATTTCCTATCCCTTCTTGATAAAACCTTACTTGAACAATTCCATCCTGAATATGCTCATCATCATCATAAACCCCTAATGTTTTAATTTGAGAAGTTGTTTCTTCAGTTAAATATCCATATCCTTCCCAAACTGAATCGCCATAATCCCATATTTGAATAGATGCGATGTGTCCACCATCGTCATCAGTTTTATGTCTTATTAACAAAGTTGTAAATTCTGTTATCCCAGTAAAATTAACTATTAATTCATAGTCCGAATTTGTTTCCGTAACATTATAAGTCGTTCGATTATAAGTCTGAATATCTGCTAAAGTTCCTGAACCAGTTCCAGTTACTACTTGAGTTGAGTTCGCTAAGAAATAGGTTATTTCTAAATTAGATTCATTAAAATCAAAAGTAGAACCATCAAAACTGCTCCACTCGTCTGTGGTTGTCCAGTTAAATTGTCCATTAAAATAATCTGTATTTGATAAATTACCAGTCATGTCGTCGCCAGTTACATCTACATATAAGGTGTCAGCATAAGTTTTATTGAAAGTAGCAAATGTATCATTCCAGTAATTAGCATCGTTAGTAAAGTTCAGATTAGAAGTATAACCTCTATCGCCCAAGTTATCTGTAAAGTTAGATAAGTGTGTTGGTTGTACATAAGCCGAGAAGTTTCCTAAACTGTCTACTTTAACATCCGTAGCATAATCGTTAATGTCAAAGTCACTTGAGTTGTAATAATTGAATCCTTCAATTTGTGAAGAATTATAATAGTTAGCTATATCAAAATCTGAGGAGTTGTAATAATTAAATCCTAATATTTCCGCTGATGTAAAATAATCATCAATACTAAAATCTGAGGAGTTGTAATATCCGAAATTTTCTATTTGTGTTTTTGTAAAATAGTCTGTTATCACAAAGTCAGTTGAATTATAATATCCGAATGCTACAATCTCTGTTGTCGTCGAGTAATCATCAATATTAAAATCAGAACGGTTATAGAATCCATAAGGATTAGTTATGCTATAATAATAAGTATCTGCTTCATCAGTTGTAGAATATGAAATTTTATCCGCACTCCAATTTCCTAACAATCCCACTAACTCACTTATTCTTGGGAATAGGGTATCTACCCAATTAACTACTGAAGTGTTCGCTGTTTCTATTGCTGTATCTGTTTGAGTTGAATTATAATAATCAGAAATATCAAAGTCAGTTAAATTATAATAATTAAAACCATCTATTTGAGAAGAGGTATAATAATCTCCGATAGAAAAGTCTGTAGAGTTATAATAATTAAAACCCAATACCTGTGCGGAAGTAAAGTAGTCTGCTATGTTAAAATCAGAACTGTTATAATAATTAAATGCTAAAACTTGTGCTGATGTAAAATAATCTCCAATACTAAAGTCAGATGAATTATAAAACCCATTGGGATTTGTTATTGAATAATATAATGAATCAGTTAATGATTGATTAAAAGAAGAGTTTTCTTCTGTGTCTATTCCTGCATATAATCCATCAGCGTATGTTTTATTCCAATCATCACCATAATTAATTGGGGCATATAATCCATCTGCATGAATTTCATTCCACGAAGAGTTATCATATAAATTAGTTGAACCTTCAGTTAAGTCATCAGTATCTTTTGTTCCAAACCATGTTTCTAAATATGAAGTTAGTTCTGTTAATTTTAAACTTAAAATTCCGGCAATATTTTCAAACCAAGTTGTATTAGCTGTGTCGAATGTGTCCCAGTAGTCTGAAGAATTAACATTTAGATCTGCTTCATCTCCTATTGGAATATATAATGTATCTGCGTAAGTTTCATTCCAAGATAAATTTCCCCCAGTAACTGAAATGTCTGCGTAAAGAGTATCTGTTAAAGATTGATTAAAAGAAGAATTGTCTCCGGTAATACTTATATCTGCGTAGAGAGAATCCGTAAGTGATTGGTTAAAACTTGAATTCCCAACATTTGCAGAACATAATACCGTCCCATTTAATTGTACACCAATTACTAAATATCCTTCTGGACAATCAAAATCTACCAAGGCATCAAATCTTGTTGTTTCGTTTGTGTCTCCTACTGTTGCAGCATCCTCTGCTATCCACATCCCTGTGGCATCATCCCAAGTTAGAACTTGTCCATCAGTTGAACCTATGACATCTACGTCTCCCATTTCTGATAAGTTTGTTAAATTTCCTGTATAGAATGAGACTGCTGTTGAGGCATCTTCAATATCCCCATATCCAAAAGTGGCCGACCCTAATCCAGCAAGAACTACTACGAGGATTAGACAAGACAAAAACTTCATGTAATAATGTAACATTTACTCTGTTATATATATTTTGGTTTATTAACATCTTACAAAACCACAATATATATTAACCCACACATACACATATATACATGGAAGGAGAGGAGATTAATAAAAAACATATCTATTGTAAAGAATGTGGATCTAGTCAAATTAGAACAACTAAGGATTTTCGTATTTGTATTCGTTGTGGATATAAGGAGAAAGTGAAATGAACTTCTTTTTAAACATTTTGGATTCTGTCAAGAGAAAATCCGCAGAACTAAAAGAAAGAAAAGAATTTTTGGATATGGTTGAAGCAAAGGCAAAACCTGTAAGAAGAGCTGCTTATATGAAACAGATGTTAAACGAGGTGGTTGCAGAAGGAATAGAGAAAGCCAAACAAGACGTAGCTAAAAAAGCTCAAAAAACAAAGACCCCACAAGACTTCGGATTACAAGACCCATATAAATATCTAAATAGTGGGGGTAAAAAATGAGTGAAAATATATTAGTAACATTCGCATTATTATTCGGAGCTACCATAGCATTAGTTTGTTCAGTTTATGTCTTCTTAATTATGAGAAACTTAATTATGAGAAATAAAAAAGCACAAGAATTAAAAGATAATAAAGAGTTATAAGGAGGTAAAACAATGACATTATTTAAAGATAAAAAAAATAAATCAGCATCGACACCAGCTTCAGCTCCAGATGAGGAAGAAACTCCAGGGGAGATCAAGCACATAGAAGAAACGACTGATAATAAAGACCCTCTACAACAATATAGAGAAGTTCCAGTTTGTTTGTCAAGAGCACAACTTGATAATATAAATTTAGAAACTAATCTAATTGTAAAAGAAATTTTAGCAAAGGTACAAGATTAATGAAATACACACCGCCAACATATAAGCAATATTGTAAAGCTACTCAATATGCAAAAGTAAGATATAGATTTGGTGTGTATATTCAATTAATATCAGGATTATTATTATTGTATTTACTTTTTTATACAATTACAAATGTAGAGGAGATGAAAACAAATCCAATAGAATATGCAGAAGAAAAATTCGGGGTGATTTGCCATAAACCCATTATCCTTATAGAGAATCAAAATTACAATGGGAGCATCAGAAATATTACAAGTATTACAGAGGGGTGATAAGTTGACTACATCTGAAATAGCACAGAGACTTAATAGTCCTATCTGTGCAGTTCAGTTTGGGGTTAGAAGACTATTAAAAGATGTATCAGAAAAATTAGAATTTAGGGCGTTAACATCCGAAGAGAAAGAACTAAGGTTTGGTAAAAAGGTTGGTTCTAAAATAACTATATATTGGCTGGATGGGTAGACACACTTGTGAATGGCAAAGTTGCCTACCCACCCCCTAGAAATAAGTTTTATCTGTAGATTACTACTACCTTTTGTTTTCTCTTAACTTTTCTTTTCTTAACTTTCCTTAAGATTTTCTTGGTCTTTGGGAATTTTGTTCCATAAGGATTACCAATTGTTCGTGTAATATTTCTTGCTGTTAGTTTAAGTTTTGTAGCTTTCTTAACTGGAAATCTTTTATCCGCTAGTGATTTATATGGAGCAATCTTTTTTCTTTTAGCAGCTCTTCTTGCTAACTCTTTAGACTCATAGTCTTTATATTTTATAATTGAATCTCTTATTCCCATATTACTTATAATTTGTTCTAACTTTACGAAGATGTCCCCTAACACGGACTTTCTTACTAGAACCAGGAACTTTTCTTAAATGTCCTTTGACCTGCTTTTGTTTTTGCATTTTACTTTGACCTCCTTTTTCGCTTCTTAGGATTTAAATCTCTTAATGTTCCAACTACCATTCCAGCCCCAGTAGCAGAAGCCATTGGTGCAACGAACTTAGAACCAGTAGTCGCAACCGTCTGAACCGGAGTTTTAGCAATGGTAGGTAACCCACTAGCAATTAATGAAGTTCCACCCATTGTTAAAGAGTATCTCATTAGTCTTTTGAAGTCTTTATTTTTTCTTCTCATTTTTTCTTCCTTTTCAATTTTCCTTTTAATATCATAGATATATTTCTATCAGCCTGTAACTGTAAAGTTTTAATTTTAATGTCGGACAAGTGTTTTCCCAACCATTCTCTTTCAAATTCTTTTTTATATTTGCATCCCATGTGAGTATCAAGGAGGGGATTACACCCTCCGTCACCACCAATGTGGCTGAAGTTCTAAAATTGAACTGAATTTAAATCATATTTTCTCTTTTTCCAAAGCTTGACAATACTATACCTAATACAATAGCAGCAGCAATTACAACTACTATAATAGCAATCCAATCAGCAAATGTAGCTAGACCAGTAATTGTTGTAGTTAGAGATTCCTCTGGACTACTAGTTAAGTCATAATTGTATGTATAAGAGATGTTGAATAATTCGCTACCAGCAGAACCTGCAGCGATTATATCAGTTCCCCACGTACAAGTTCCAGCGGCTGTGCATGTGAAATTCGTAAATGCTGTTCCTGTAGTTTCGTTTATAAGAACTGGCGTATCAATTATAGCAAACTCTGTTTTAGTAGCATCTGTTAAAACTGTAGTAACAGTTGATGCATTAATACCATCCTGCGTACCAGCATAGTCAGTTGCTATGGATGTATGTAATGTACTTAAAACAAAAAGTCCTACACCTAGAACGATACCTACCATCATTATTGTCAAGACGGCTGGGTACATATCACCAATAGACATTCCTTTTTTCTGTTGAATGCTTCTCATTTTTATGTGATTAAATACCTGTACCTCTTTGACCAAAAGAACTTAGTACAACTCCTAATACAATAGCAGCAGCAATTACAACTACTATAATAGCAATCCAATCAGCAAATGTAGCTAGACCAGTAATTGTAGTGTTAACAGCACCTTGTGCTGTAGCGTCACTAGAAAGTTGGCCAGAAAATGTTGAAAGAACATAAAGTCCTACACCTAGAACGATACCTACCAAAACAATTGTTAAAACTGCTGGGTACATATCACCAATAGACATTCCTTTTTTCTTCTTAAAAGATAGTTTTTTCATATTTAAATTTACCCCCTTCTCCGTTATTAAAAATGTCATAAAGAAGTAAATTTATTTTTGTTTATATATATATTAAACAGAGTGTAACATAATTAAACCGATATACTTATAAAGTATATTATGTATATGTAATGTATGGAAGAGAAGGACACGACATATTCATCAGTTTGGTTATTTAGAAAAAACGGTAAATTATATAGTGGGACTAAAGACCCTATAGCAAATATGAAAAATTTTAGGCAGACCGGAGGTAAATACTTTAGTGAATTTAATCCTACAATTGCAGAGAATATAATTAATTTTTGGAGTGAAGACGGAGATATAATTTTAGATCCATTTGCAGGTAGGACTAGATGCTTTGTCTCCGCTATGAAAAAGAGAAAGTATTTAGGTTTTGAAATATCTAAGGAAGTTCACGATAAGATTATGCCATTAATGAGTGTAGAAGAATATCTATACAAACCAGAATTATTTAATATGGATTCATTTAATATTGATAAATTAAATATACCAAAGATTGATTTTATTTTCTCATGCCCCCCCTATTGGAAATTAGAAAGATACGAAAGTTGTGATGGGCAATTAAGTGATATAAAAAAATATGAAGATTTTTTAGAAAGGTATAAACAAATTATGGAAAAATCTATTGACCGATTAAAAGAAGAAAAATATATGTGTTTAGTAGTTGGAGATTTTAGATTAAAGAAGAAATACTATACCTTTCATTGTGATAACATTAGAATTATGCAAGAGCTAGGAATGAAACTCCATGATGTCGTTTGTATACAATCTGTTAGTTTTGACATAGCAAACAAAAGATTCGGTATGTTTAAAAAATGGAAATTTACTTCAAAAGTTCACGAATATCTTTTAGTATTTAAGAAGGAGGCACAATGAAAGAACGAACTACAATTCAAATCGAACATGAGACATTAGAGAAATTAAAAGAATTTAGAATAACTAAAAGAGATACTTATGACGAAATTCTTAATAGATTTATGAAAAATGATAAATAGGGAAAAGAAAAAAGCGTATAATAAAAAATATAGACAAACAATCAAATATAAAGAATATCAAAAGATGTATGAAAATTTACCAGAAGTTAGAGCAAAAAGAAAAATACGAAGAGAACTTCCTGAAAACAAATTAAAGAGAAAAGAATATTGTATGAGGCCAGAAGTTAGAGCAAAAAGAAAACAACAACAACAATCTACCAAAACAAAAGAATGGCAAAAGAAATATCGTAAACGTCCGGAAGTTATAGAAAGAGATAGAAAAAGTTATAAAACAGAAAAGTATAAATTAAAGAAAAAGAAATATATTAAAGAACGAAGAAAAATACCACAAATAAATATTAAAACTAATTTAAGTAATAGATTGAGAGGTTCGATTAGAAAATATGCAAAAGGTAAAAAGATTACGAATGCAAGGGGGTACGGAATCGATTATGATGCGATAATATCCCATCTAAAACCTTTTCCAAAAGACATATCGAAATATCACGTAGATCATCGGAAGCCATTATGCTCTTACAATTTTGTTAATAAAGATGGAACGCAAAACATAAAAGAAATAAAAAAAGCGTTCGCTCCAGAAAACCATCAATTTTTACTTGCACATGATAATCTTTCTAAAAGCGGAAAATATTAAATCTATTTAATACCACCAGCTGATAGAATTTTATCTCTTAAAAGTTTTGATGCAGTTGCATAACTAGTGATATCTCTACCATTTTTCTCCTCTATTTCAATTATCTTATCTAAACAATCTTCAATAAAGTTCTTCCTTACTCTAACAGTTCTAGTATCACATCTTGCCATTTTAAATTTTAATATGCTTTTCTTGGATCAGTTCCACCTATCTTACCACCAGCTCCAACACTCCATTCACGACCCCTCTTTATTCTATACAAATCTAATGCAGATATTGTTTGTCTAATTAGTATCCATATAAATATTATAAATAATATTACTCCGAGAACATAAACAAGAGATAATGTCGTCGTATTTGTAGCAGATACAACATTTCCATCAGCAGAAATTATATAAGCAGAAAGCATAGTTGCCATCAAGAACACTAATGAAACTATTAAGAAAAATATTTTAAATGCAACTTCTTCCATAGCTGACGAAAGATATAGTAGGAAACATGCTATACCAAATATTATAATAATAACTCCCATCTGAAACATTGGCATTCCTTCTGGAGTTGGATTTCCAGTTGTTGTTACATCATAGGAATATGAGAAGACAGTATCAACTCCCTTTGTATCCCCATGTCCATCTATTAACCATTGTCCTAACTGGTTAGTTATATTACAATCATTATATGTAAAAGAAACTCCACTTTTTACTCCAGCCCACTCAGTTAAAACTCTTGTTCCATTGGGCATAGTATAGGAAGAAAAATTAACATAAGAACAATCAGCACAGGTTTGTATTAAATCAATACAATCATTTAATTTTTTAGTACCAATATTATCTTGAGAAGTTGTTGCCGAGGATAATGACAATAACATAACCCCTGTAAAAAGAAGAAACACAGTTAGGTATTTTGCCATTCTAAATTATCACCCTCCTATTGTTTATGTATATATTGATTTTCATTGTATTCCCTCCACATACATCCAGATTGCAGATAGACCAACCATAACGATCCAGATTGTCATAAAGTATGTGGGTATTAAATCTAAAACTCTAGCGAAAACTGACAGAATCATTGTAATAAATGCTGCTGCGGAAAATGATTTTGATGCAGTGTTTGCTTGATTCTTTAACATCGCAACTAATGAAACAACAAATAAGCTAAGCAATATCCCTTGGAATAACCACAGTGATGTAGTGCCGTTTATCCAGCTAATCATTTGTGTAGCGTCTGTTACGTTTGTTGGTGGTTCATAATAAAGTACCATTTTATAATTTACCCCCCTTCAAAAATGCACTGTAGATCGTGAAGGCTATTATAACCCATAAGATACCAGTTATTAATAAGTATATCGGAGTTGTTATTTTGCTACTAACTCCCATATCTTCAAACAAACCAGTAGATAAGGTCGCAATTGTATTGGGTGCTGTTAACATCATCATCATCACTTTACCAATACTTTCTAAACCACCAGTAATTAAAGCAAATATACCAGTATTTAATCCAGTACCAATTTCATCTAAATCGTTACTAGTATCATATAGCGTAGAGTTAGCCAAAGTATTAGTCTGTTTTAAAGCCCATTCATCACTCATATTAGTATTATCATAATTAAATGCAGTCTCACTAACAAACAATCCAGCAAAGATAAATATACTACTAACTATCAACATCATAAAAACAACATCTCTTAAAACTAAAGAACCTTTCCTATTCATCATTCTTTACCTATCCTACTCAAGAGTATTATGGCTATCGCAGAAACAGCAACTAAAGACATAACTCCTATATTTATTATTCCCATTATGGTTACTAATATTAAACCTAATACTCCAAATATTATTGTTAAACTTGGCCTAGAGATTCCAAGCATAACTATGCCCATCAATATAAAAATACTCCATAAAACCCCATCTAATCCCATAGAGTTGTAGATATTAGTTCCAAGAACTCTACTAATTCTTTTATCTAAAAACTCATCACCATCTCTAGTTATATATCCAGATGCTACATATGTTCCATTAACTAATCCGGTAATATCACAAGTTATAACTCCTGATTCTGTAGTTTTTGTAGTATCGCAAGGAATAACTATTGTTGCGTTTGATGGGGCAGACCTAATAACATATAATCTAGCTTGTGTAAAATCTCCAGAAGAATCTGAATAGGTATATGTAAAAGTATTTGTAGTGTCGCTATGAGTCAATGTAGATGTTAAATCTTCTACTGTCTCATATCCAGTAAGAACATTTATTAGTAATTTTAATGTTACCGTACATGGAGCTATAGCACAGACTATTTTTGTAGCTGATGAGTTATGTATACTAACACCATCTAGATATACTAAAAATTTATAATCTGCATCTTCTGATAATAAATGTCCAATAGCTTCTCCCCCATAATTAGTTGTAAGTATTTCAGTAGTTAACCAGTCATCAGTCCCTGGATAATATCTTTGTACTTTAACTTCTGCCCCTTCGATATCAGAACCATCAACATATACTACATGAACTATAAACGAAGTAGAATCTGCACTCGCCATCATATAAAGATTATCTTCTCTTGTTGCGTTAGTTAAAGCGACCTCTTGGTAATTATAAAACTTATCAACATAACCAGACTTTGTTAATTTTATATTTGCGTCTACTATATAACTTTCTGTTCCTGGAGAAATACAAAAATCAAAAGTTGAATAATTACCAGTTGTGTCTGAAAAACTAAATACATTATCTACTGTTGAACCAGATGATCTAATTGTAAAGGTAGCTTCAAATGTTGAATTAATTTCTGCTAAATTACTTTCATTTAATATTGTGAAATTCCAGAATGCCACATTATTAGAGGCATCGCAAAGGCTAAGGTTAATTATCTCAACTGTTACATTATGCGAAGTAAGATTGTATTCATTAGTCCCACTAACATCAGTTAAGTCAATAGTCCAATAAGCAGTTAAATTAGTTGATTCATTTACTCCAGGCATAATAGCATTAGCTGTAAATATTGCACTACCTCCAGAACCCGTTCCTGTTCCAGTATATTCAGTACCATTTAATATTAAACTTCCAGTTATAACACTAAAGGTAGAACTATCATAAGTTAAATTTGCAGTATATATTTCAGTTGCTGATTCAATAGAGGTTGTTGGATATGTTTGTGAAATTTCTATTAAGTTATATGTCCAACTTTGGAATTCACTTGCTAAATTTCCCCAAGTATCATTGGCATAGAAAGTAAGATTAAAATTATCTGTTTCTAATATAAATTCTGTGGTGTTATCTCCACAAGTTATGGTGGTGTTTGTCCCATTATAATCATACCAACAACTTTCTAAATTCGTATCATTAACTGTCCAATTTAAAGTTTCATTGTTTCCCACATAGTTATAATCTATAGTCTCTGGGGGGTAGGTAAGATTAATTGATGGGCTAGTTGTATCTATAAACAGACTATAATTATTTGTTGCAAAACCACAATCATCATCTGAATCACAGGATTGTACATTCCAGATTATATCCTCGTTTATTGTTTTATTACAAGTTGTTGTATATGATGTTTGTGGATTAATTTCTATGTTTATATAATCAAGTAGGAAATTTTCACTATATCCGCCGGATAATGTTCCATTTGCAAAAAATACTATATAATCTGTTGTTTCTGGAATCTTTTCATTTATAGTATTCCAAGAATTATTTTCTATAATTCCAGTTGAGTCTAATAATGAGTCTCCAGAATCATAATATCTAATTTCTCCAAAAGCTCCCCCCCGTGAGTTCATAAGATATTGAATAGATAAGTTTGTGTTTAATATATTTCCAAGATTATTTCTTCTAAATCCAAGATTATTTCTTCTAAAATAACAATTATTTAGTTTTTCAGACACACAACCAAAAGCCCATCCTTCTGTTGGGGGAAAACTAACATTCCTTGCACCAACAGAAGTTGTCCCAATAAGGGTAGTCAAATTACCAGTCCAGTTTGCATTTGGAAGTTTAATTTCTCCATCAACTTTTTCATAATCTGCCCCATCTGAAAAATTATTATAAAGAATCGATCCAAATATATTATTATAAGGAATCGATCCAAATATATTAGTTGTATCTCTTATTCCCCAAGTTCCTGTTTCATTTGTAAATAAACTTATATTTACTAATGTTGCTCCACTAGTTACATTTGCTGTTGCATTGAAAGTTACAGGATTATTATAAAAAGTTGAATCATCAACTGGAGAATTTAAAATAACTTCTGCATCATCCCCCTCGGATATGTTACCCCAAGTTGCCCAAGATTCTAACCATTTACCGTTAGTTTTAATTATCCAATCAACAGTTCTACTTGGTTTTTTTTGGGCATCTAATTTTAAGGTATAAATTCCTGGAGGCATAATTTTACCTAAATTATAATTAATCCAATCTTCATGTGTTCCAGTTAATACTTGTTCACATTCTTTAGGGATATAAACTGTTTCATTTTCAAAAGTTATGGGTTTTCCTAAAATACATATATTTTCATAATCATCTACTGTTCCCCAATAACTAAATTGATAACTCCTAACATTTTGTTCTATCCAAGAATTATCATCCTGTAATGTTTTAAAAATAACTTCATCAACTAAAACTCCTTCTCCCGGTAAATGAATCTGCATTGTAGATTTACAATCAATTCCGCATACATCATTATGTTGGGAAAGATAACCCTCAAATAAAGTATTACCTAAACCAAAATAGTTTATAATTTCTATTGGTGGGTATTTTTCAAGGAGTAAATAATCTTTTACTAACTTATTATCATAAGTTGTGTCTGGTATTATTATTTTATTATCAAATTCAAAAGCACTCGCAAAACTAATCATAAACACCACTATGAAACATACCACTATCCACGATAAAGTCGATTTCCGTCCTTCCTGTAGCTTAAAAATTCCCATTTTAATTCACAATTCCTCCACTTCCGCCAACCGACCCATCACGAGTAAAGATTATTATTATTGCTAACAATCCAACAATCACTGCTAGATATGGAAGTTTAGTCATTACGAAATATA
>Ga0075125_10000724_pt1 | contig 15018 bp, 11 predicted proteins | sample AntAceMetag02UKN_FD_69810 | JGI IMG/M metagenome (GOLD analysis project Ga0075125, IMG submission 69810) | Saline lake microbial communities from Ace Lake, Antarctica - Antarctic Ace Lake Metagenome 02UKN | ecosystem: Environmental > Aquatic > Non-marine Saline and Alkaline > Saline | place... | reverse complement strand
TCCACTCGCCGGATACACCGTTATCGGCTGATGAAAAGTGTTTTCGCCCGAAAAGGTCTGAGTCGCTGATAATTGAGCGAAGGCTGCTGAATCTTTGCCGTCCAGCAAATCGCTATCCGCCGCCTTTTGATTGGTCTGTAAATATGTAGCCGTTGCGGATGATAGGCTCAAAAGGGTGTTTGTGGAGTTCGCCAGTTCTATGTCGCTTGCGTACCAGTCCCCTTCCTGTCCGTCCAGCTTGTCGCTATCGGCGGCATAAGTTGACGAGGAAGCCCATAGCCCGTATGTCCTGCCGTCAAAATTAGCCTTCAGGTTCGGCTCGGTAATCGCGCCCGTACCAATATCAACCGACTGGATAGTGTAATTTTTTATGTCGCCGGATATTACCGTTGAATCTGTCAGCGCTCCTTCTGCGTTATAGATGTTTCCGCCGATAGTTGCCTCGGGCGCGTAGACCATAGTTGAAATCTCTATCCTATTATCGGTATTAGAATATTGAATGTTTATACTATCGTCAGGGACTCCTGAGCCGTAGCCTATTACGAGCGGATTGTATATTCTCGTATATCCGCTATCACTGCCTGTGATAGTAAAGCGGGTACGGACGCCTATCTCATTTATGTTAAATGCTTTCGGGTCTGTCGGAGCGGGTACGGAGAGAGAGAATCCGTGCGTACTTGAATCACCGGCATTTCTGATAGCTATCTGACCCTCAGAACCCGAAGCCGCTCGGCGGATCGAAATCGGGGCGGAGTGTGAACCTGACCCTATATTTAACATCCCCGTACCGAGCAGGCTGACATTCCCATTACGCTGAATTGGCCCATAGATATTATTCCCCCCGTACCACCTGCCGGAAGACTCATAAATATCCTGTTCTAATTCTTTTATTGCCTCGGTGCTGACCTGCACCTGCTCTTCTATCTTTTTCTGCTCAGTATTGCGCTCACCGAGAAGATGATATATTTCCCGCATAGTGCGATTATACAATGCAGGAGTTACCTCGTCGTGTGCGTACTCAGTAGGAGAATCAGCAAGAGCAACCCCGCCGCTGAATAATACAATTAATAGGAGTAGCTTTTTCAAGGTCTGTGCTCCCCGGTGATGACCGGGTGCAGTTCTATCGCATTTACCTCGCTCGGCTTGTCAGCCTCAAGTCTTATCGTCCAGTCTGCCGCCTCCGCCCTCGCACCATTAGGCTGACGGAATCTAAACCGGTTACCGGAAGTCCCGTCGTCTATGTCAGATGCCGTATACTCAATGGTTGAGTTCTCTATCTTAAATATAGCGTCAAGCCCGCCGGTCGTCTTTTCCTGTCCTATCACATAGAAGTTATCCAACCGTGAATCGTAGCTGTAATCAAATGGGAATACTTTTTCATAGACTGTATCAATCGCCGTCCCTGCGTCAGTCGTGCCGTCATTCAATTTATATATCCCGCCTGAATTTGAGAAATAATGCTCTCGTCCAAGTTCACAGATACTTCTCATAGGTATATCAAACAATGTATACGACCTATTCTTATCGTATACGAGGACTGCATCATTTTCAGCCGCCCCGGAGGTAGTGCTCAGCGGAAGATAATATCTGTCTTCTATGCTGATAGCCGAGGTATACACCGGAGCCTGGTCGGGTATATACATCATAGTAAGATTATATATTTCCGAGTTACTGACTCCGTTCGTGCCGGAAAGAACGATCTTCGGCTGAACCCAGGTATTTGAAGTAGTACCCTCAGTCAGTGAGGATATTAAAGTACCGCCGCTGATAGCCGTATAAGTAGAACCCGTAAGTCCTGATTTACTCGAAGCAAGCTGTAGATAAAAGGTCGCTGTCTCGCCCTCAAGGTCAGACTCTTCAATGAAATAATTCCACCCACCGCTTACATCTGCCGCCTGCAAGGGAGAAAGCTGTATCTCCCCGGACTTCTCAACCCCGCCTATATCAATTCGTGATATTGAAGCAGTATTTGTGCTGACAGTAGTAGTAAAAGTTCCTGCGACTATAATATATGTGCCGGAAGATGACTGTATCTCCCCGGAAGCGTAGCCGTAATCGTCAAGAGTGTCCGTGGAGAGAGTAACATCACTCCACCCCGTATAAGTCACGCCGTCAGTAGATGTCTTTGTCTTGAAATTAAGGGCAGTCCCTGCAGAAGAATCCCACCGCCCATAAACCGTAACAGAACCAAATTCTATCGTACTACTATCGTCATTATCCTCAAAACTCTTCGCCGCCAGTTCAAAAGTTCCGTTCGGCTCAAAAACATCATTAGAATCTACATATTTCATAGTCGCTTCATATATCTTGTTTAACTTATAATATCCTATAAAATTAGCTTCCTCAAAATACAACGGGACAGCGACGGTAAACCACGATGCCGTAGGTGAAGCAAAATTGTTAAACGAACTCTTAAATACAATCTCAACCCCTGTAATATCCTGATTAGCATTAATAGGTATCGTTATAGTTTTTATCGGTCGGACAACGGTCTCACGGGTATATCTGACAAATGCCTGATACAATCCGTCGGAGTCCGTGGGAACTTTCTGTGCACCGTTTACAGTAAGACTCCCGCTGTCAAGGGTATCTATTTCCTGATTGAGCTTGTATGGTACCCGTCCGTCAATTTCTAATGTGAGGTATATGTCATACCCGAACCAAGTCTTGACCGCTCCGCTGTTTATTGTTCCGTTAGCTTTAGCTAGTGCGTTATTGTATGTTTCCGATTTGCGTCCGGCAAGCAGAAAATCATAATAGGTCAACAGCTCATATCCGAGCTTGATTTCTATCTCTTTAATGTCATACGGCTGACTATATGATACCCATAATGTAGACGGATTAGAGGGCGCTTCCGGTGGCGAAGTAGGCATAAGCGGAGTCCCCATTTGCCCCTGTTTCCAGTCTGTATTCCAATTAGAAGCATAAAATGTCAAATCCCCGTCATCAAGATACGGTAAATCTTTGAAATTGTTTATATTCCATTCGTTCATCGCCGCCGTGTGCTCGTAGGTAGTCCTTGTCGCCGCCGTCATAGTGGAAAGAGTTATATCGTCTCCGCTATACTCAATGTCGCTCAATGTTCCGTTAAGATCGCTACCGCTCCAGTACAGATTATATTCAGCCCTTTTAATCGTATTCCCGCTTACTGAAATTCCGGTCGAGGTCTCTATCTTAAAGTCTTTCGTCTGATTATACATAAGATAATCATATCCGCCGGCTATGTTATTACTATCCAGTATCATATCCTGTATCTGAAAGTCTACCGCCCCGACGCTTGAACCGTCATAAGCCTTTAACCCTGATTTTGACATAAACAGCAGAAGCCCCTTGTCCATTCTGACGCTCTCCTGATGAACACAGCCGTAATTAGTATCTGTCTTTGACAGTCTCCAGGTCGCCGGATTAAGTCCGATGAGTGTCCAGATATTGTCTTCTGTAAATAGTACAAGCTGGCCCTTAAATGAAGATACAGCCGTTATGTTACCGTCTATCGCCTCAAATCCGATAAAGGGCGATTCAGTGAAGTCCCAAGCGTCCTCTTCGGATATGTCCGCTCCGGCCTTGCTGTAATATAACCTGTTCGGGTCCTGCTGAGTGCATACTGAAAATAGTCTGTAATAATGAGATATAAAAAACTCGCCTTTCGGGATAAAATCATATTGAGTCGTGGAAAACCCGTCAAAAACTATTACATCATTTATCTTGTTGCTCGCTATAAAATACTTGTCGAATACTGTGGCTCTCAGTGGATTTCTCTCCCACGATAGACCCGTTATCATAGAAGACCAGGTACTGCCCTTATCTCTTGACGAGGCTAACTCGCCCTGATAATGCTTGATAAGAAATTCCTGACCGTTCGGCTTGCGGAATCCAAATACTTCACGAGCGGCCGTGCTTGAAACGAGAGAATATCCGTCACGGGTCACAAGTGCGCCCGGTTTTTCATCAGTTAAGTAGTTAAGCAGTGTACTCGCCTGATTACTCGGAAGCTGATTGGCGCTCATTCGTGTATTAAGTCCCCCGGAAAAGTCGCCTATTTGTACCCGCTCCGCTATCGCCGGGAGTGGAGATATTGCTACCATTAATGTTGGTAGGATTACCATAAATCTTGGTATTAATTTTTTCATCTGCTGCGTCCTTGTGTTTTTGTATCCTTAAAAGCACCTATCACTTGCCGGGGCGTGTGAAAAGGAATACCGCTTAATGTAAGAGACAATTCCGTCATATTCACTATAAAGTCATCGGCGGCTTTCTTTTTCTTTTTATCAGATTTTTTTGGATCAAGTGATGTTAAGGCGTTAGCTATTGTCTCGGATAACAAGTTAGGTATTCTCTGAACGGGTATAGTAACATCTGACCCCATAAATGTACCCCTCTGCATTTTACTCTTTGCGGAATGCTCTAAATCTCTTACAAAATAAAACATAGAAAAAGGAGTATCTAATATTGCCCCGCCTATCTTCTTTCCTAATTCAGCGTCTTCTCTTTTTTTCAAATATCTGTCTCTTATATAATCTAAAGTTCCTACACCTGCGGCATTTAACAGCATTAACATCATAAAATGAATCATTTTACCGGATGCTTTAGGGTCTCCATCTCTTTTGGCGTCTCTGTATAATCTTCTTGACATATTAAGCGCCTGATTCGTAAAAGCCGAAAACTGCGTCATAAGTTGCTCTAAAGGAGTCCCCCTTGATAAAGAACTTCTGTGCTCAGGGCGGAACATAGGCTGCGTCCTTTCAGTAACCCAATCGGCATACTTATAAGCGAGTTTCATTCTTTCTTCGGCGGCTTCTGGTATTCCTTCTTCTGTCATATCTAACGCCTGCTTAACATACTTAGACATTTTCCTCTTATTAAATTCGTCTAACACCTGCAACACCGCGCCCTGCATACCTGGAGTTACTGCGGATTTGTCAAATAATTTAATGCCGCCCATAGCTTTTTCATGTATGTTTGTCTTGCCGCTCAACAGTTTACCTTTTGCCTTCGACTTAAATACATCAGCCACATCTCTGCTAAATCCTGATGATATTCTTTCCATATATTCTGGTGAATATACATTATGTCTTCCCTCTAAAACTTTGGGGTTTAGAATGTAATCGGACAACCCGCCCATCATATAGCGCATATCAACATATATATTATATAGTGGAAAAGACAAGGCCTGTTTCGCCATAACAAAAGGATTCAGTCCAAGTATAGCGGTTGACATTTTATTCTTTAATTTAATCAATACCTGTTCTACGGTAGAATAACTTGTCCAGTCATTCACTATATCCTGCAGACCTTTTTCAATTTCCGTCCATACATCACGACCATATCTTTTAGATATTTCTGCCCTGAACTTGTTATTATAAAGCAATTTAGAGGCGTTTCTCATAGGCATTTCAAGTCCTGCATAAGCAGAGTTGCGGCCTATTGAATTAGTCATATCGTAAGCAATATCGTTAAGATATAAAGGAACTGCGACTCTCTTTCTTCTATTCAAGAAACCTTTTGAAGTGCCGACCCGAAGCTGTTTAGCTCGTCTCATTACTTCTATCTGCATTTCTTCTAAAGTCCCTGGAGATACACCTATGCTCATAACATCTTTCGGATAATAATTGCTTTCTAATGGCATAGGATACCCGTTAGCCTCATAGAAAGTGTCAGTTATTTCGCTTTGCAGTTTAGATATTATGTTTGTTACCGGGTCTCCCGCATATTCCAATTCTGCTGGACTTAAATCGGCAATTATGTTTTCTAATTCTTCCTCCGTCATTTTATGTACTCTGTCAGGAGTATCGCTTGACTTAAATCCTATTCCACCCTCAACTATACTTCTACGATTATCACCATTCAGAGAGTGCCGGTATAAAGACATTCTCTCTCCCCGAGTCAATTCAAATTTACCCACTTTCTGTCTTTCGTTATACCAAGCATCAACATTCTTTATATCGTGTTTAGCTTTGAAAGATTCTATATTCAGAGTGTCTTCAAACAATTTATAGGTTTCATGCCTGATAGACATTTCTTTAGTTATGCCGTCTTTAATATTATTATAGAATACATCGTGCATAGTGCTATTCGGGCCAGACAGCGACTCTATCATTAAGTCATAGTGGTCGTGCCTTAACCCCATAATGTTTTTAATTAATTTCCCTGCTCTCTTTACCCTCACCAGCGAACCATTAGAAGAAGTCGATATGTCTTGCTCTATGTATTTAGGTTTTCTCATTTCCGCAATACTATCACTTACTACGGTTTCTGCCCGACGGTTTTCTCTTTTAACCCTTATTTGCTGTTTATTCTTCTCTAAAGTATAATGGTGCATAACAGAGTTATAGATATTTCGTATATCAACTATTGTTAAATCCCTTAACGCCGTCTTGTCTAACCTCTCAAGGCTCTCTAATACATATCCTGGCATTTCTGATTCGGGATTGCTCTCTAAAAAGTTTTTAAGTGATTCAATGTTTATCTTTTTCCGAGAAGACATTTTTGTTAAATCTATATCATTTAATATACAGCGTATGGGATTGGCCTGATGCGGAGACATTTTAGGCAACTCTTTCTTAACCTTTTGCAGATCATTTATTATTTTGTTTATCTCTATCCGCATATCACGGCGGTCTTTCGCACGGGCTACCATATCCTGATACTTCTCTTTTGCCTTAAATATACCCTGTTTTTTGCCCTTATTAAATGCCTCTCTGGCTTTTATCTCATTTCCTTTGACAATATCCCTTAAAATACTTTCCTCGGCGATAAGTCTCCCCACTTTCTCGCCCTCGACGGCTTTCTGTAACTTAGTGAAAGTCTTTTCTATCTTTTCAGCAGTAGCTGGCCTTAATTCAGCCCTTGCTTCATCGACCGTTAAATCTGATAGGTCTCTCTCAGATACAGGAACTTTTACCTCGTTAGCCACAGATAACATCTTCTGCTTGCTCCAAGACTTCTTATACTCTATACCCTGCTCGTCCATATATCCCATTATATCTTGCTTTGTGTTATCAACTGTGGGTACAATCGCCTTCCCCTCTGCTATCGCTTGCTTGGCCTCGTTTATTAACCCTGTATCGGCGGGTCTCTGCGCTTCGGGGGTTAATTTTACGGGTTCAATCATTGATTTCATTTCAGGCTTAAATTCCATTAACTGCTTTTTAAGCTGTCCCGGGTCTTTTGCTACATCTGCCGGTTTTATATTTTTCTTCTTTAGATAATCCTTGAACCCCTTTAAGAATGACTGTGTTTTTGTATATGATTTGCTCTGCTTGATTGTTTTATATGCTTGCTGTACATTAATAAACTCTTCGGCACTTCCGCCAGTGTCCGGGTGTGCTTTTATCATAGCTTTACGATATGCGCTTTTTACTGCATCAGGGCTGGCCCCCTTTTTAACATTAAGAGACCTGTATGCTTTTGATACATTAGAAGCTGATTTGATTGATTTCAAGAAAGATGATACCGCCGGAACCGCAACAAACTCCAATGCAGGGCCTATAACAGCGCCGGCTACGCCTGATTTAACCGCATTAGAAACTATCTCGTCCGGCTCTTTATCATATCCCCAGTCCATTATCCCGCTAACAGTTCCCAATGTAGCCCCGTGCTTAATGGCTGACCCCAATAAAGCAGCGGCCTTTCCTGAAACACCGAGCCTCGCAAGTCCTGCATTAATTCCAACGCCGCTTAATCCGGCCCCAGTTCCCTGCGCCAGAGTAGCAAATGCTAATAGCCGAGTAACTCCGTCAAATACTTTTTGACGATTTGTGCCGGTTATACCCAACTGGCGGTCAAGTATGTTCTCTATATCTTTTTCTATGGTAGAATCATAAGGCTTAGCCGCTATTGTTTCTTCCAACTCAGCCGGGAGGGGCTTTGATTTTTTCGGGTCAAGTGCCACTAATTCAAAAGTACCGTCATTTTCAACCGTGGGGATTGGCGCTCTCACCGTATCAGTACCCGGTACATCAACCTCATAAGGCGATATTGCGGGCATATCAGAAGCCGCACGGTCAAACCGGGGCACTCTCTGCGCCGCAGGAGCGACTATCTCGCTTTCGGCGGGTGTCTTACCTATCGGAGAAAAAGATAAGGGCTTAGGAGCCGAGCCACTCGGAGCAGTTTTAGAAATAGGCGTAAAGTCTAAGGGCTTAAAGTCTAATTCTTTTTTCTTTGCGGCAATAGGTGTAAAATCTAATGCCACGGATTACCTTCCCTTTATTATATAGCCCTGCCGCTCTGCTTCTTCTATTTGATTGGCCGGTACATACCCCTCAACTCCGTCCGGGGAGATTACCAGTACCCTTTCAGGCGTTTCAGGCGCTGCCGTAACCGGCTCCGCCGTAGGTGTTTGTGCGGGAGCGGTCTGGTCTCTACCTAAAAGCAATCCTCTCTGCTGTTCGGCAAGTTCAACATACTGCTCGGCTTTGCGGATTTCTTCGGAGGATAGGCCGTGTCTTTTTGTAATTCCTCCGAGAGTATGCCACCACGCAGTCTTCGCCGGTGCGCCCGACCTCTGCTTCTCAAGTTCTCCAGTAAACCCTTCCGGGAGTTCTAAGGCGAGGGTGTCCATAGCTATATTTAGAGTTTTTATTCTTCTATCAACATCGGCGGGTGACATACCACTCGCTTCTGCTTCTGCTGTATCTGCCAATCTGTTAAATCTTGCGTCCTGCTGTTCTGCTTTCAAGCGGGCCTCTCTGGCCTCTCTTAACTCAAGCTGTTTCTTTTTTCTTGACTCGGCAGTAGATGTCTCCATTTTAACCCCGCCTATAGTAGCAGACGAGGCTGTCATTCCTAATTCTTTCATCTTCTTCATTAAATGTTCTTGTCTGGTAAGTTTCTTCTGTTCTTTCGCCTGCTCCATTGCTCTCTCACGCCCTGTCGCAACCCCGCCGCCATAGCCGGACTGTATACCCATAATAGTTTCAGCCATTGCCCTTGATTCTTCTGGTGTAAGCGCCATTATATACTCCTCAATACAGACTAAGGGAATTAGCCGGAGACACAGTCGGATCGCTTCCTCCGAGATTAAGCTGTGGCCCGTACTGTTTCAGCCATTCAGATAAACTGTTCTGACCTACACTCTGCCCTATAATGTTAGATGTAGTCGCTCCACCCATAGCCCCGCCTGCTAATAATCCCTTGAGTGCATTGCCTGCGCCTATGGTTCCGGGCATAAGTCCACCAGTAGCGGCGCCGATTCCGATATTCGTTAAAAGTTTAAGCCAAGCTGATTTTGAACGGTCTTTTGACTGCTCTTCTGCGAGCTGTCTCTGCCTGTCCCAAGATACATCCTGCCTTTCGGTAGTAAACTGACGGCCTCTCTCCGCCTCTGCCGCGCTTGCCTCTAACTGCTCCTGTAAATACTGCATCTGCTGCTGGGCGTCCATACGGTTAAGTCCGAGCTGTCTATCCCATTCTTCCTCTGTAAGTCTTTCTTGTCTCTCTTCCTGTCGGCCCTGCATAAGTAGATTCGTCAGTAAATCAGATAACTGACCCTCGGACGATGTCCTTGACTTTCTTTCCGCTTCTGCTATCTGCGGACTTCTCATCCCGACTCGCTCTGCAACTCCACCGGTTATCTCAGGCTGTGCCGCCCGTCTCCTCTGCTCTAATGTGCGGGAAACTGTATCATATATTCTTTGTAGTGTGGGGTCTAATGCCATTAGTAACTCCTTCTGTCCGGCTCTCTTATGAACCTGTCATAGTTCGCCTTGACTGTCTCTGATAAATTGGATAACATCGCATAGTATAAATCATACCCTTGGCCCGTAAGCATCGCCTTAATACCGGTTACAAGTATATTCCCGTAACTCTGATATTGAGACTGTCCGCCAAATGGCGAGGTAGCAAGCGATGTCGTAGATGTAGTTATATCCGTCGGGTCCTGGTTGTAATAAACATTCAGCGTATTCCAGGTAGTAGTCGAATACGACGCCGACGGCGCAGGCTTCAACCCTATGTTTCCAGCTTTTAGATAATACTCCCTCGGCAACCCCGAAGATGCAGACTCCCAGCTCCAGTTTTCCGTATCAAGAGCGTCCAGGTCAACATAAGTCAACCGGCGAAAAGAAGCGGTCGATCCGCTGTTATAATAAGATACCCTCAGCGGATGACCTATTATGTCGCTCGGCATACTGTACTCTGCCTGATCCGCTATCGTAGTAGTCGAATACGACGCCTGCGGGATTTTAGCTTCACGGCATATCTCGCTATGTATAAAATTAGCCGCCCTTACCATATCTGCCTGCGGGTATCGGTAAGTATCCGATGACCCGTTATCGTGTAAATCTACCCTGACCTGGTCTATGATGTCATCAAAAGACACCGCCCGGACAGGGGAGGCCGCCATAATTAAAGCAAAGAGCAGTATTAACTGTTTCATCAATAGAGCTCAATAACCTTAATCGTGCTGGTAGCCGTGCCATACCCGTATATAATCCCCGTATATCCAGTAAATGCAGGACATACATCAGATATGGCTTTGCCCGTTGCTAAACTGAACAGCCCGGCAGTCTGAGTAGAGTTTGATACTCCGACCTGAACAGTGTCCCCGGAAATATTGATTATATCAAAATAAGCCCTCGCAGGCCTCGCAGAAACAACAGTAGCAAGCGCTAACGGCTGTGTGCTTATTACAACATTTGAAATTGATAGAGTATCATTTCCAAGCAATACTACATCTCTATACGGCTCAAGAGAGCTCCCTCCAACCGGGCCGGCATATATTGAGGCGGTGATACCCACGACTATTGCAATTAGTAAAATTAACTGCTTCATTTCGTTCTCCTTTAGAGGTATAAGCCCCCGGCATTTCGCCGAGGGCATCAACCTTTAGTCTATTATGTTCACGCCTCCTACCTGCACCCACGCATTACCCTTTAGATAAAGAGTAATATTGCTTAGGTTTGTCAGCGCCACAGTAGTCCCGTCGAGCTCAAGCAGCGAACCTGAAACCGTCCCGGTATCGCTCAAAGTAAGAGTCCCGCCGGTGTTCATTATGGTCACTTGCGTTCCCTGCGTATATGCGTTGGTCGATATAAACGGCGTCGCATCTGATACTATCTTGGCAGAGCCCGTCGCCAATACCAACATATACCGGTCAGTTATCGTAAGCGCCGTTGAGGTGTCTATAACAACAACCGCACTCGGCTCGTAAGTTACTACCCCGTCTATAACAGTATCGCCCTCTATGTTACCGGTTACGTTACCTGTAATATCTCCAGTAATCCCGCCTGTGGCAGTTATAGCCCCAGTAAGGGTACTCGCCCCCGTTACCTCTAAATCGCTGTCTATTTTAGTAGATGCGGCATTCAGGGCCGTAGCAGGGACTATAAGAAACGATAACAGTATTATTATCCTTTTCATTTTATCTCCTTTGTTTATGACAGGCAGACAGGAGTTTATCCTGTCCACCTATCAAAATCACTTTTCCAGTCCTGGTACTTCTCTTCATCAGTAGGCCGGTGCTCTTCTCGAAGCAACTCAGCCTTTATCACACGAGATACATATAGTTTCCCGTGCTTGACAAGTTCCATACCAGTATCGCCAGAAATCTGGCAAGTCCCTATCATAGGGTCTTTATCTGGAAAGTTCTTCCTGCTCAGCACTGTTTAGCTCTGGTCGAATCCCACTCCAACAACGAATCTGTAATTGACCGGCCCGCAGGCATAGTCAAAATTGACAGACGCTTTGTAATTGAGCGTTTCCGGGTCAAGCCAGAAGTTATATTTCGGTTTACCGAGATACAGCTTCACACCGAATCCTGCCCGTCCGATCATCCACGAGGTAGCAGTCCTAAAGAACGGATTGACAACAATCTTATATCCGTTATAGAATGCGTTGTTCGCCGTGTTAGCATCATCCGGGGTCAAATCAGACTTGATAGTCTTGACAGCTTTAACCCTGTAATTCGGATGTACAACTATCTTCAGGTTCTGCGTGTTATCAAACGGCTTGTTATCTTCTCTGTATGCGTTTGTGGACGTAAGCAGAGCATCGGCCGTCTCCAAATTATCATAATTCAGAGCAAGCGCTCCCAAGCCGTTATAGTACGAAGTACCTGACTTGTTAACGTGAGCCGCGCCGCTAATCCCGCTAATCGACATAAACGGGGTATTAGACCCGCCGTCATCATAGCAGAATTTACCGGTCGAATCGGACTCATTCTTCGTTGACTGATTGAATACCTCACTTCCCGCAGTAAGCGAGCCGTAGTTATACACATCAGAAACAAGCTGATTAACTACATTCACATACAGTTCCGGGAGATTGGTCTCAACACTATGCTTCAGGAAATTAGCCGCTTTGGTGAAATCCCTTTTCGCCTCGTGGGTTATAGGAATTTTAACCGCGCGGTTCCTGACACCTAACATCGGGGAAAATCCCTCGGTGAATGCGGCCTCTGCTATACCCTCGTTCTCGTCTCTTTCGGGTATGTCGTCGATCCCCATAGCAGTCGTCTCTTTGTAGAACTCGCCCTCGACCTTATCAATAGGGTAGAGTTCGCATATCTCCTTGTAGAGCGGGGGATATTTCTTATAATACTTATTCATCGCCTCATAAGACCACTTGTGCGCATCCGCCGCTACTCCATTTGTTAATTGACTTCTATCCATCATTCATTCTCCTTTTATCGTGATTATTACGCTATAGCGTCAACAGCTTCTATCTGTCCGGCAAGATTCATATTCATCCTGACATACAGAGAAGCGCTTCCAGCCGCTCCGACTTTTCCGCCGGTTATCAGCAGAACCTGCTGTGCCGCCGTAGTATTAGCAAGGTCGGCATACAGTATATCGCTATTCTCTAGCACTCCGCAAGTCGTCCCCACTGCCTCGTCTATCTGCTCCTGAGTCAGCGCCACATTGTATGACGTAGACTGACAAACAGGCGCCTCATAAGAGACAAGCCCGGAGTTCTCTATCGGTGCAGAGTCATCTCCGTCAGTAGAGCCAGCCGTTCCCACGAAGTCAATAAACCCCATTATCTCAGTAGCCGCATCAGCCGCAAGCGCTATAGTGTCAACGGTGGAAGCCTTAACAACCGCCCTCAGACTTTTAGCGCTAAAAACTTCGCTCGCCGTAATACCAACAGGGTCGGTATATACAGCCTTTTCGCCGTTCCTTATTGCCCCAAATATTGTTTTTCCCATTTCCTTTTTCTCCTTTAGTTATTAATAGAATACCTTATCCAACTCGTCAGATGCCGCCGCAACTTCACTCGCCTGCTCATCATCAAGCCCGTACTGTTCACGGAATGAATCAATTGTGCTCTTCTTAGCAGACTTCTTAGCCTTTGACGGCGCGGATGTCGGACTGTCAGCTGTAGGCGCAGACGATTTAGATGATTTCGCTTCTGCCGGGGATTCCAGTACAATATCGCCGAGTACCATTTTCACAACATTCGTCATCCCCTCTTTACTCGACCACAATTCAGGGTCAAGTTCTTCTATGACGCTTTTGATGTCGTCATAATGCTTCGCCACCATCCCTGTTCTGTCGGAGTCTTTTATCTCTTTTAGATAGCTGTTCTTTGAACTCGCATAGAGCTGATTCTTAATCTGTGCAGTATCCTGATTGAACTTCGACTCAAGCCTCTTGATTTTCTGATCCCATCTTGAATCAACTAAATCAAGCATCTCTTTGTCATATCCAAGGGCAGCCAGTTTAGCCTCAAGGCTCGCCGTTTCATCGGCTATCTGTTTTTCGCTCTGACCCTTCTGAATACCCTCTACCTGCTCTTTTAACTGCGAGATTATACTATCCCGCTCCGCAACAGCCTTTTCAACCTTGCGGGCTATCTCGGCCTTAATGTTCTTCTCAGGCCTGTCATCAGCAGCTTCTGCCGCCGGATTACCCTCCGGCTCGGGTTTTTTGACATCATCCGCTTCAGGTTCGACTCCGTCAACCAGTTCTCTTTCTTCTGCGTCCATTGTGTTTCTCCTTTTACGAATCTTTTTTTAACGCAGGTTTGAACGGCCCTGCGATAACACTTTAATCAGGCTCTTCGGCTCTTCAAGTATTCTTGACAATGTGTCGGATATACTCGCAAGCCTTATAGCCTCGTTCCCTATCTCCTCGCTCGACTTGCCACTCAAGCCAAGCGATTTAATGTTAATGTTTGCCTCTATGCAGAGGTCTGTCAGATACTCCTCGAAATATACCCACTCAGGGGCATTGAGAAACTTCTGTGCTTTTTTAGCCTTCTGCCTGAGTTCAGACTCTCTTTTCTTCCGGGGGCGATCGCCAGTCTTTAGCGCTTCTATCTCTTTCTGTCTCTGCTCAAGAAACCGCTGCTCATTATCAGCATCAGCTCTTATCTGCTCAAATACGCTCATACCATTGAACCCATAGAATCCATTAAGGCCTGCTGCTCTTCCGGTGACAGATCATTGATCGCCCCGTTAATATCAACCTGGCCCTGCTGCATAGGCATAGCGCCTATTTCTTCAGGGAGTAAATCTTGCTTGTACTGCTCAACCACTCCACCGAGGGCATTGACGTACAAGTTTAATATCTGCCGGCGCCATTCTTTGTCTTGTACGACGTCCGGGGCCAACATACCTACCATAGCGATATAGTCTTTTATAATCGCAATCTGCTGAGCCTTATTGATTCCGAGAGTAGTCCCGTGCGCAACAAACATAACAGGTACATCCTGCGATTCATCAACTACGGGCTGTTCAGCATACTGTCTCTTTAGCGATTCAGCCTGCTCTGCTAACTCCTCATTCCCGAACTGCAAGCTGATAATATAATCTTCTATGCGGAGATTGCTCTCTTGCGTCTGCATAGCCTGCTTGGCCGCCGGTCCGGTCGGGTCAGATGAGGCCGTCTGCCCTGAAAGAATATCCGCAGATACTCCGTCAAGCGTCTCGGCAATCTGCTTCATTATCCCTACAAGGCGACCGGTATCAACGCTCCTGTTCTGTGTAGATAAGACTCTTATCTCTTCATCAGCAGGCAGCATCGCGTTCGGCCCCCACTTATACGCCGCAAGTTTAGATTTAGTCGGTACCTGCAA
>Ga0075125_10000723_pt1 | contig 15021 bp, 5 predicted proteins | sample AntAceMetag02UKN_FD_69810 | JGI IMG/M metagenome (GOLD analysis project Ga0075125, IMG submission 69810) | Saline lake microbial communities from Ace Lake, Antarctica - Antarctic Ace Lake Metagenome 02UKN | ecosystem: Environmental > Aquatic > Non-marine Saline and Alkaline > Saline | place... | reverse complement strand
CGCCGCCGCTTTAACAGGTAATATTGACGTTGCAAGACTTCCCTACGTTGCTAGATATTATACCGGGACAGGAGCCGCTAACACTCAGACCTTTACGCATACGTTTGGATTTACTCCTGATTTTATGATGTTCCAAAACAGGGATGGTACTTGTGAGGCTTACAATTGGCTTGGTAACGATTCAGACATCATTCATACAGTTGACGGAACGTCTTTCCAGGTCACCGGCTTAGCTAATACCCTAAACGATGTTTATGATGTTTGGGGATTTGGAAACTAATAAGAGGATAAAACAATGGGATCTTTTGACGCAGGAACAGACGTAAATTATTACCATGATAAGGTAAATCCAAAGGCCAGCGGCCAGGACGCAAGGGCATATCTGTCTGAACTCTTAGCTGGCCTTGGCGACTTCGACGCACCTAATAGACTTGTTGCCGGGATGAGTGAGAATGAGCAGGCGGGCCAGAGTGCGCTTGCTGATATTATGGCAGGTAAGTCATTCCAAGACCCTACTACGTCACCGATGTACGCTCCAATGAGGGAGCAGTCTTTAGCTGACGAGGAACGAGCGGTCAGTAAGTTGCGCGGCAGGCAGAGTGCTGGCGGGATGTATAATTCCTCTCGAGCGTTAAACGAAGAAGGCCAGATGAGAAGCCAATACGGAAACGACCGCGCAACAACATTAGGTAAGATGTACGAAAGCGAGCGTAGCAGGGACAACGAATATACCAGAGTTCAGGCAGCTAATCAGTTCGGTAGTTTGCCCAGGAACCTTGAACAACAGAAACTTGACAATGACTACGAAGAAGCGATAATGGAATTGTTATTCCCGTACCAGACAGGTGCTTCGATTGCTCAAGGGATCATCGGTAACGAAATGTGGACCGGCCCGACAGTTACCCAGACTGCGAGTGATTTCAGTAATTTAGGTGCGGTTATGAATATGAGTAGCCAGGTAGCAGGTAGTTTCTTTGGGATGGGTGGTGTTGGGAGCGCACTAGGCGGGGTTCCGTCAACCGGCCCGTCAGGTGGCCCAACAATGGCTAACGCTGGCTTCTCCGGTGGATCATTACCAACCAGTTCGTCATTACCCGCTAATCTTGACCAGAACGCTTACATGAATTCGTGGACCGGTTAATAACTAAAGGATAATTAAAATGCCTACTCGATCATCAGGTGCAAGAGTGCAATCTGGGCCAATGCTGGCTAATATGAGAGCCAACCAGGTGGCCTCCCAGCAAATAGGCGATAGCTTTGCCCGTATAACTAACGCTATTACGCAGAATAAAAAGCAGATAGCTGAAAACGAGTTAATGAAATCGCTTGGCCAGACCAAAGATGAGGCCGGTGTCCGGAGTGTTTTGGCTGATTTCTCTGGCCGACAGCGTAAAGGGTACACGCCGGGTAATCTCGAAATGGGAGTCAGGAAGTCCTTACTGTCAAAAAACCTTGGCACAAATGGAATAAGTGACATTGCTAAATCTCAATTAAAGTTAGCGAGCAGCGGAGTTAAGGCGGCCCAGAGTGTCTATGACAGTGTTCTTAAACATGTGTACGAAGACCCAAAACAGAGGGAGATAGACCTGCGAGTCGCAACACAGGCCAGGATTGAGGCGATCAATACACATAATGCTTTATCAAAGGAGCATGGTGGAAAGTCACAATTACCAGTTCCAGAGCCTATAAAACCTGTAACAGCGGAATTTGTCGAGCCAAAATTCAGAATCCGTAATCCTATGCCTGTATTTGAAAAGCATGGATGGAAGGGCGATAGAGTAGAAATTGAGGTAGAAGGAAAATTCGTTGACGCATTAGATTTCTTGAGTGGATTTAAGTCAAAGATGTCAGACATTCAAAGTAATCAGAAATTGGAGAAGATAATTGATGGTGAAGAAGGTAAGCCTCCTGATCCTAACAAGATAAAGGCAGCCTTAACCGCTTTGAAAAAAGGGGGTTACTTCAAATAATGGGCATCTTTGACCATATCATCCCAGACGAGCAAGAAAAAACCAAAAAGCCAGTCGCTGCAAAGACCTCTGGTTCCGCAGGTATTTTTGACCACATCATTCAAGACGATACAACCGGGGGCGAGCCTTCACATATTCAAGAATTGACACAGGTGGCATCGCCCCCTGGTTCTTTACCATTTAAGCCGGTTGATAGATTTGAACCTGAAACAGAAATGAATATCGACTATGGCTCTGAAACTGCACGACCAAAACCTGCACCAAGCCTGGAAGAAGGATTGAAACCTCCTACTGATGCGTCCTGGCGGCTGGATACTACACGAAAACCAGCGACAACCGGCGATACCAAGGAAACATTCTTTGATACCGCACAGGGGTTAGCTGACCCCAAGAAACCTACACCATCAGCTTATGAATATGGCGATGCAGGTCATGTCCCGAAACCGAAACAGACTTACCTTAACCCTATTGATACAGAGTCTTTACAGACGGTTCTACAGGGCGAACCATATTCGACAACAGGGCACAGAGAAGAATCGGCCCCTACAGTCAATAAAGAAACCGGTGAAATCGAAACTCATGGACGGGTCTGGACTGACGAGGAAATCGAACAAGCTAAATATTACATGGGTTCTCGAGAGCATGAGAAAGAATTTACCCAAGAGGATCGGCTAAATTTAAGACGTGCAGAAAACGCTGCCCATCCGATAGCGACGCTGCCTGCACAATTCAAAACTGCTTTGTCGATAGGATTAGCAAGCCCGTTTAATGTTGGCGAAAAGCTTATCCCTGGCCTGAATGAAGGTTTATCAGAAGAAGCGGCACAGTATTCAGGTGGCAAGCAGATTGCCATAGAAGCCACCGGCCAAGTCTTTTCAGAGGCGATTGAATGGTATGTCATTGCAAAATTGTTCAAGGCGTTAGGTTGGGCAGGTGAACTCCCGGTAGCAGAAAAGGCAACCAAGACACTTGGCAGGATAGTAGGTTTAGAGAAGTTAGCTAAGACAAACTCGGTCTTGGAGAGGGTAATATCAACCACAGTCGGGGCGATGACTAAGGGTAGTGGTGTTGGAACGCTAACCGAATCCCTCCGCCAGTACAACGAAGGTGCTACCTTTGAAGAAGCGTTACCGAAGATTGCACAATCGGCTGCGGTAATGGGCACGATAAGCACAGTATTCCATGCGGTTGGTCTTGCTGATAACTCTTTATGGGCCAAAAAGTTCCGTAAGTATCTGATAAAGGCTATCAACGAAAAATGGGCAAAGGTCTATTCTTTGCAACCTGCTGCCACACCAAAACCGGAAGTACATACAGCGTCATACCAGGGATCAACTGCAAAAGATGCCCCTTATGTCACAGTAGACGGTAAGCGTGCCAAGATGCAGGCTGAAAATCCAACCACTCGATTGCGTGGTACAAAAGAGTCCAATCAGTCGCTTCAAGCTGGTAAAAATATTGACCTACAAAAAGCAGATAAGATCGTATCGGAACAGCAAGCCCGTTTATTGGGCATTAAAGACAAGTCGATGTTTGGCTCTGGCCGGAGCAATTCAAAAGACCCATTGAAGGCAGTAGAGGAATTGATGACAACCGGGTTTGAATCCGGTGTCTATATCGCTAAGGGATCGCCCAGGTTCCAAAAAGGCTTAGGTAAAAACAAACCTGCTATTGAAATGCCAATGACCAGGATGGCTGAACTGGCTGAATCAGCAGAAGAATTTGTAGCGGCGGTTAGAAATCCCCTGCATTTTGCTCGTATGCAGGCTGCAAGAGGGAAACAAACCTTTCCTAAAATGCCTAAGATACCCAACCAAACAGGGTTAGGCACAATTCCTACAGGCCCGTCTGCGAATGTAGCAACCGGGACGGTCGATGCCCTGACAGAATCCATTGTAAATACCTTTGGTACACCGGAAGCAGAAGCAAGGAAAGACGCTGAAGCGGCAGTCCAGAAACATGACGCTGACCAGGCCGCTAAAGTACTTAGCGACGATTTATCTGCTATAGCTGACATGGCAACACCAGAGGCCTCAGGGCCGCCTGTAACGGACGATAAGGACACGGCGACTCAATCTACCATAAACGAGATAGCTGCACAGCCAGCGGAGGCTGACGAAGCTGACGTAGATGCTATGCGTGCTGAAGCGGAGCGACTGGGAGTTACTTATAACGGAGCGATGGAAGGTGTGGACGGTGGGATTACCCATACGTTTACGGATTCCACTGAGGGTGCTAAGACTTCATTCAATGCTAAGACTCCGGGCGAGGTTGCCGGTAAGCTGAAAGAAGCCCAGGCTCGGATGGCTCCTACCGAGGGTAAGACGGAAGATGATTTTGCCAAGATGATGGAGGATGCCAAAACCAAAGACGAGGCTAAAACAGGCCAAATCACTCCCAAGGAAAGAAAAAGACAAATAATTTTAGGACTGTTGGATGTTGATGAGAATAATAACACTGAAATTGGAGAAGTATTCCAGAGGGCAGGATATACAAATATAGATGGTTTTTGGGTAGAACCTGGTGCAGAACAGCAATTTGCACAAATAACAGAAGATACAAAAAAAATAATGGCAGAGAGGGGCGTGTTTTATGTTAACAATGTGACAACTGATGGGGCTGCGGGGGCTGCTGAACAGATAAATGCTGGTAAAAGACAAATAAAAGGGGTTGGGATCTCTTTTTTAGGTGAGTATTATACTGGCACAGACAAGACGGTGCTACATGAAATGGGCCATTCTGCGTGGTTAGACTTAGATGAAAACACGAGAACTATGTTCAAGCAAGGCGAACCTGTAACCGAACATGGGAAGAAGATAAAAGAAGGAAAAGATAAGCGTTATGTGGCGTTGTATGGTGAAGAAGGCACACTATGGGGTGATGAAGATTTTGCACAATTATATGCAGAAAACAACGGCGACCTTGAAAAGACGATAGAGGCGAAAGCTGCCAAGGATAAGGACGATAAGGCTCCTGCGGCGAAACAAACCAAACCAGACGGATACTTCAAGGGGAACGAATACAAGCTTACAGGAAAAACTCAAGATATAGACGGTACTACGTTCAAAGATGCAGTATTATTAGAAGGCCCGCAGAAGGGTCAAACGATTGTAGTTAAGCCAAGGACGCCGGTTGTCATCAAGAAGCAGGTTAAACCTGTAACGCCACAAATTACGCCAGAAAAGCCCGCACCGGCCAAGATCAACATCGACGAAATGAGCGAGGCCGAGCTTGAAACATGGCTTAACCAGGAAGGCGAGAAGGAGATAGCCAAGCAGCAGCAACCTGCAAAGCCAGAAGGCGATATTGTAATCACCCCATTATCGGGCAAACCGTCATTTAAGACAACTATTAAGGTCAAAGCAGATCAAGCCCAGCAGGAGTTAAAAGACTCTTTGAAAGAGTTGGGCGACTACATGAACGACATAAGCTTCAGTAACGTGGTTGCTGATACTCAGTTATGGAAACTGACTGCCAAGGTAACAGCGAAAGCGGTTAAAGTAGGAATATATAAATTCTCTGACTTTGTTAATCACATGGTTGAGCAGATCGGTAAAGAGCGTACCAATAAGCTATTACCGGTGATGCGGCGTGCATGGGAACGAATGAAAGAGGCAGACACGTCCGGTAAGCTGGACTCGCCGGGCAAGGTAGATTTGACAGAGGCCCCGAAAAGTGTTAAAATAGATAACAAGGAACAGGTAACAAATGAGTCAGAAAAAGAAAAAACTGGGGCAGATAGACCTGGACGGGTACGGCAGGATAGCGGAAAAGCATTGGAGGGAGTATCGCCCGAACCTGGTGAAGTATCTGGAAGCGAGGGGGGAGTTGTACGATCACCTGGTGGAAGCGGGGAACCTGGCAGCGGACTACATGGAACAGGCACAGAAGAACAAAGTGGACTACCAGGCGGCAAGGGAGATAGCACTACACACATACCTCCTGCTGCCGGACGTGGAAAAGCCCCTTCTTCAAGAAGAAAATCAGACTTAGATACACATCTTAATTATCGTATCACCGACGGGGACAATATTGCTGCCGGTGGCGTTAAAACCAAATTCAAGAAGAACCTGACTGCGATCAAGCTATTAAAGCAGATCGAGTCAGAAGGTCGCAAAGCTACTTCCGAAGAACAACGTGTGTTAGTTGGGTACACTGGGTGGGGCCAGATGCCACAAGTATTCAACCGCTGGAAAGATGGTTGGGAAAAAGAATTTAATGGGTTAAAAGAGGTTCTGACCGACGAAGAATACGAAGCGGCAAGAGCCTCCACACCGAACGCCCATTACACTTCACAGGAAATAGCCAAAGGTATATGGGATGGACTGCAAAAGTTAGGCTTTAAGGGAGGCCGTGTTTGTGACCCGTCTTGCGGTACTGGTATGTTCAGCGGGTTAATGCCTGATTCGATTATGAAAAACAGCAAGCTGCACATGGTCGAACTGGACCCCATAACTGGCAGGATTGCCGCACAATTATATCAAGGGGCAGACATCAGGATAAAGGGTTACGAGGAAACTGTATATCCTGACAATTACTTTGACCTGCATGTATCCAACGTACCGTTCGGTGACTATAAGGTATATGACGAAAACATGCGTAACGTGAATTATTTCATCCATGATTTCTTCTTTGCCAAAGCATTAAAGAAAACCCGACCCGGCGGGCTGATTGCATTTATCACCAGCAAGGGGACATTTGATAAGAAAAGCAGTTTCATTCGTGACCAGTTCGCAAAAGAAGCTGACCTGGTAGGTGCTATCCGGTTGCCAAAAACAGCGTTCAAAGGGATCGCTAACACCGAAGTCATAACGGATATTATAATCTTCCAGAAGCGTGACCCTAAACAACAGAACCAGGGCGAGAAATTCAGTTCCGTAATACCGATTAGGATAGGCAAGGGCACTTCGTCTATCAATGAATATTACACAGAGCATCCTGATAACGTATTAGGCCGGAATGCTTTAACCGGTTCGATGTATAACAAAGACGAATACACAGTTGAGCCAAGAGCCGGTACAGACTTCGCATTAGAAATCCCTGCCTTGGTAGGTAAGATGGAACTGCCTAACACGATTGGCAATAAGAAGAAAACCGTCGAAGAATTGAACCGACCAGTACATACCGTGGTAGCCCCAGGCAACGTAAAGCAGGGTGCTTATGTAGTCGATAAGGGTATGATAATGCAGCGTGTAGGTGAACACCTTGTCGAAGTAAAGATGAGGAACCCTAAACAAACAACGGCTATGATTAAATTAAGGGATGTTGCGAGAAGATTGATATTCGAGCAATTAAACCCTGACGCTACCGACAAAACCTTAGCAGCAGCCCGCAAGAATCTGAACCACATTTACGATACGTTCGTTAAAAAATATGGTGCAGTAAGCATAAAGGGAAACCAAAGAGCATTTTCTGACGATCCTGACTTGCCTTTATTGTTATCGTTAGAGCGTTTTAACGCTGACACTCAAATAGCGAAAAAGGCTGACATATTCACTAAGCGAACGCAGGTTCCGTATGTAGCAAAGGATACCGCCGAAGATGCTATAGAAGCCCTGGCAATAAGCCAAAACGAAAAAGGCGGCATGGACCTGGAGTTTATGGGCGGGCTGCTTGGCCAGACTGAGCAACAGATCGTCGAAGAACTTGGCGATATTTTGTTTGAGAATCCAGAGGGAACATGGGAAACAGGCAATGAATATCTAAGCGGTAGTGTTCGGAAAAAACTTAAAGCTGCCAGGGCAGCGGTAGAGTTAGACCCTAAATTCCAGAGAAATGTAAAAGCATTGGAGGATGTGCAGCCTCTTGACATAGAACCGACTGACATCGAGGCCCGGTTGGGTGCGTCGTGGGTATCAGAAAAAGACTACGAAGATTTCATAAAGCACATTGTTGGCGGTAGTTATTACGGAGCTACTACGAGCGTTAAGAAGTTTGACGCTGATGGCTCATGGATAGTTAGCGGGTCACGCACGAAAAACAACAACACGACAGTTAAATGGGGTACAGGTTTTTATGATGCTATAAAACTTATCGACCAGGCGATGAATACGAAAATACCAACGGTGTCGAGTAAGGATCAAGACGGTAAGACGGTTATAAATACAGAAGAAACCGCAGCGGCAAGAGCGAAGCAGGACGAAATAAAAGAGGAATTTTCACGCTGGTTGTGGGATAACGAAGAAAGACGGGAACGCTTATCCAGAGAATACAACGATACATACAACGATTATATAACGCCTATATGGGATGGTAGCCATTTAACGCTACCGGGTTCCAATATAACAATACATTTACGCCCCCATCAGAAGGATGGCGTATGGCGTATCTTAATGTCCGGTAATACATTACTGGCCCATGAGGTAGGAGCAGGTAAGACGTATCTGATGATAGCGGCGGCGATGGAAATGAAGCGATTGGGCCGAGCGACTAAGCCTATCATCGTGGTCCCGAACCATTTACTATCACAATGGAAATCTGACTTCTTGGAATTATATCCTTCTGCACAGGTGTTAACGGCAGGCTCTAAAGACTTTGCACCTAAAAACCGCCAAGTCTTAATGAACCGTATTTCTACAGGCGAATGGGACGCGATCATTGTACCGATGACTAGTTTCGAGAAAATCCCAATGTCGCCTGATAAGGTAAGAGAGTTTTATCATGGCCAGATTGCTGAATTAGTCAATTTGATAGAACAGTTAAGAATAGAAAGCGACGATTCAAGCAAGAGTACGATCAAGGAAATCGAAAAATCTAAGAAGCGGTTAGAGGGACAACTTCAAAAATTAGAAGCTAAGTATAAAAAAGACAGTGGCCCGTATTTCGATGAATTGGGAATTGACGCTCTGTTTGTCGATGAGGCCCATCTATTCAAAAACCTATTCTTCCATACGAAAATGACTCGTGTACCTGGCATACCGCAGAATATGACACAGCGTTCGTTCGATATGTTCCAGAAGTGCAGCTACCTGAATCAGATTACAGGGAATAAAGGAGTTGTTTTCGCTACCGGCACGCCAATATCGAACAGTGTTACGGAAATGTACACTATGCAGCGTTATCTGCAACTTGGTACGCTTCAAGAAAAGGGGCTTGGTGCTTTCGACTTCTGGGCTAATAACTTCGGTGAAAAAGTAACCAATATAGAAATCACGCCAACCGGTAGCGGGTATCGCTCACATACGAGATTCGCAGAATTTATCAACGTTGCTGAACTTTCCAAGATGTTCAGTAGTGTTGTCGATGTTAAGATGACGAAGGATTTGGGGTTAAAACTACCAGAGATTAACGGAGGTGGGCCACAAGCTACACAGGTCGAGTCGTCGCCGGAACTGGCAGATTACATCAAAGAACTCGAAAAGCGTGCAGACGCAATCAGAGACGGGCAGGTTGATCCGAGAATCGACAACATGCTCAAGATAACTACCGATGGTCGCAAGTCTGCCCTTGACATGAGATTAGTAAACCCTAAGACAGCAGACCATCCATATAGCAAAATCAATACCTGTGTACAGAACGTCTTTGATATATGGGAAAAGACGAAAAAAGATAAATCACTACAGGTTATCTGGTGCGACCTGTCAACGCCCAAGCTCAACACGTTTAATCTGTTCGATGATATTAAGAATAAGCTGATAGAAAAAGGCGTACCAGAAGAAGAAGTAGCGTTTGTCCACGATGCCAAAAACGACGATGAGCTACAGACGTTGTATAGGAAAGCCAGAGAAGGCGATATAAGAGTATTACTTGCCACTACTATGAAAATGGGTACTGGTGCGAATGTTCAGACCAGACTACTGGCTGCCCACCATTTGAATCCACCACATCGTCCATCAGATATAGAACAGCGGGACGGAAGAATTGTTCGCCAGGGCAATACCAATAAGAAGGTGAATATTTATCAGTATGTCACTAAGGGTAGTTTTGACGCTTATATGTGGCAGACGCTTGAAACGAAGCTCAAATTCATTAAGCAGCTTTTGAGTGGCGAAAGTAGCGATAGGAGAATGTCAGACGCAGACGAAATGGTTTTGTCGTATGCTGAACTAAAAGCCCTATCGTCTGGCAATCCTAAGATAATGGAAGTAGTCAAGCTGGAAGGTGAAACGTCAAACCTTCGCGCCCAGGAAAGATCACACCAGAAACAACAATGGCATATAGCATCAGAGTTAAAACAGATTCCTGCTTATCGAAAAGACTACCAGAACTTCAAACAGAAACACGAAGAAGATGGCAAAGATTATCAGGCCGCCAAGGAAGCCGCTGGCGAGAATGTAGATATTACCGTAGGTGATAAGCATTATACTGATAAGAAAAAGGCCGAAGCAGCTTTACAGGTCGTGATTGATAAGCACCTAAAACTAAACGCAAAAGAAGCCAATAATTTGATAAGAAAGGGAGATAAGTTTATAATAGGTGAGGCTTATGGGTTTGAGTTACGGTTAGATGCTGGTGTTTTATTCAACGGTAAAAGAGATTGGTATGCAATATTACATAAGCAGGGGCAATATCGGACAAGTCAGTTAGGCGACAATGCTTCTGGCAACTTAACACGCATATTAAATACGCTGGGCAGTATATCAAAGGATGCAGAGCATTGGCAGGATAAGCTCGACGGACTTGCCGCCAAGGAAAGCGAACTCAAGAAGGCAGCGAATACCGAATTTACAAAGAAGAAACAACTTCAAGAAAAATCGCAACTGCTATCTACGCTGAAACATGAGTTATCGCTAGATAAGAAAGATGCCGACCAGATCATTAGCGACGATGATGTGGCAGAAGCATCGCCGAAGAAGGCGCAAAAGGATACCTATTACAGATATTCAGCGGATGGTTATGTAGCGGTTGAGAATGCGAAACAATACAAAGCAGAAGATTTCCCAGACTATGAGTTTTTCATCAGAAAAGACGGTAGCGATTGGGCGATGTACGAAGCTAAAACAGGGATGCTGGTTGCTTCCGGTCGGACTAAATTGGCCGTTATCAAAACGTTTTTACAACGTACGGAGTCAATGGGTGACGAAAAGCTTGATAGTGCTATTGATAAAGGTATTAATGATCATGGTTTATCGCCAAGATACACTAAAGAGGAAGGTGACTTTGAAGCTGATCCAGCCAGTGACGAGATAGCAGACGGGCCGGGCGGGTTCGTAAGACTGCCAGGTAGTAGCGACCGGCCAACTGGTACGACCAAGAAATCATGGCTCACCGAGGATTTAACGAAGTCACCAGATACCGAGATCGAGGACTTCTTTGGCCGCACCAACAAGATGCCTGCCAGGTTCAAGCTTAGGACTATATTCGAGAAGATCAAATTAGGGCTTAGAGAGCGATTTGTTACGGCAACCCCGTACATCCAAAACGCTCCTGAGAACGCTCTGACCAGGGATATGATCCGCACAATGCCAGAGGAACAGCGGGCGGCGCGTGAAAAGGCAGTTTACGACCTGTTGAAAGTTCTGGAAGGTGACGGAAGCGTACAGGTGCTTGACGCTGCTGGGCTGGATTTACTGCGACGTAAGGTTATTAACCAAGATTTATTAAGCGAAGCAAGGATCGACCGGTCTGTCAGTGGTAATTTTACAGTCGAGCAGTTGGAGCAAGAGGACGCAAGGCTGGACGCTCTGTTAGCTGAGGTACCATCGGTCAGGAAAGCATACGAGGCCCGTCAGAAGTTATGGGAGGATGTCAGTAACGACCTGTACGACCGAGGTGTACTAAACGAAGAAGCCAGGGATAATAAACATTACATCAGGCATTTCGTTTTAGATTTCGCTGAAAACATAACAGGATCACTCAGTAGCAAAAAGAGAAAGAAACTATCCGAGCCGTACCGGGCATATAAGAAACAGCGCAAAGGTTACACCGGTGACATTTCAACTGACTACCTTGCGGTTGAGGTTCAGGCTTTAGCTGATATTTACGCTGATAACGCTATTGAGGATATGGCGAAGAAGATAGCAGAAATACACGACAGGAAGGCCCAATTCAAATTAGAGGCCAAGAATGTTAACTTCGAGAATCTGGTAGGCGGCGAGGATGTCGTTGCTCGGATCGTTAAGCTCAGATCGTTTATACGAGCGTCCCGAGAATCTGCCGATTCGAGCGAGTCTGACGCAAGATTGCAGCGTAAGGGTTGGATAGAAGAACTAACAAACTTAGACCCGACATACCCGTACCGGCAAAGAATCGCCATGCACATGTCTAAATTCAGAAAGATCATGGGTTTAGACGAAGGGATAGACTACGAAATAGACGATTCTGGTAGCATATTCAAGATGTTGGGCCAGGAAGCAGCGACCGATAGCGAAGCTGGTATGTCGGCAAGGGGTGTATTTAAGGCTATAGCCGAGCGTAACAAGCTGATTAAGAGCAGTCTGGGCAAAGAGTTCCTATCAACCGCAAGTATCGCTGCATTGCATGGTTATACCGAATGGCACTACAAACGGCCGCTATTGTTCTACCAGGCCACAACACTACCGCAGGCCCGTATCGCTGCTATGATTGAGGGTATTGCCGAAGAAGCTGGCGGGATGATTAACATCCCTGTTTCTGAGATACGCAAGGCGTTAGCAGTCGGCCACCGGGAAGGTATGTATATCCCCGAAGAAATAGCGATGCAACTGGATGATTTACCGATCAACCAGCGGAGCAATATGATGGTCGAGTCGTTCAGTAAACCAATGTGGCAATGGTGGAAACGCTGGATACTCCGAGTCAACGCATTAAGATACAACGTCAGGAACATGATAGGCGACCTGGAGAGGCTTATCGCATCTGGCCAACAGGCAGCCCTTACAAAAATCCCGGCGGCCACGAAGATGTTAATTCTCAAGGCAGGCGAAGTTTATGAAGATGCTAAGAGGCTTGGCGTTATCAATTCTTCTTTATGGCATGAAATGGGCGATATATCGAAGATCAAGCATTTTGAGCAGTTCAAAAAGCTTACGACACCCAAGACTTTCAAGTCGGTTACAAAGGCTATTTTTACTGCGCCAGTGCGGTTAGTGTCCAAAATAGGCAACGTGGAGCAGGCTCTTACCCAGTTCAGGGAGGATGTTTTAAGGCTCGCTATCTACCTGAAAACCCTGGACAAGATTGAGAATGGCGAGAAACTCAGGCATTGGGCCGGTGAGCTTTCAGACATAGAAGCAATCGCCAAGAAATCGCCAGAGCGTGCAGCCGCGCAACTATCCAGGGAAACAATGATAGATTACGGTTCGTTTACTCCGTTTGAGGATAAGATTCTCAGAAATGGTTTAATCCCGTTCTATTCGTTCCAGAAGCGAAACGCTGTATTCTGGCCTAGAGTAATGAAAAACGCCTCACTAGAGGGGGCCACAGGCAAGGTTGCTGCGGTAAGAGCAACAGCGAATCTATCCCTCTGGCTGTTAAGGGTGTTAGGAATGTATGCCGCTGCCTGGGTATGGAACAATAAGGACGAAGATAGCAGAGAAAAAGAAAACTCTTTACCTTTCTGGTTAAGAGGAATGCCGCATGTTAATATAGGCGATGTTACGCTATGGGGTCAGACTGCCTTGTCAGATTTTTACGAGTGGTTTGATTTTCCGGAACTGGCTTCTGTATCGAGAAGGCATGAGGCTGGGTTCGTTAACATGGAAGAAGCGGCGTTAGAGGCGGCCAAGATTATAGCGAAAGCACCTGTCAATAAGGTGTATCAATCGTTAAATCCGTTCCTGAAAGCACCTTTAACGATCATAACTGGCCAGACCGGATACCCTGACGTGTTCAATCCGCATTTTGTTGCTAAGCCTGCAAGTGCAAAGTCACTCGAACGGGCTATTTTGGACATCATGGGAACAGACGCTAAACGGTTTTATATGTCGGCTAAGGGCGACTACAAAATGGAAGATACCTTATACGCTTATTTCGCTGGCTGGTGGGCCAAGCCTACCGATGCCGATACTTTAATCGAGCAGGTGAAGCGAACCAAAGAATACACTACACTCAAAACCGATTCAAAAGTTACCGGCAGGGCCGCCGGGCAAGCCAAGAAAGGCAGAGAGGTCGATTGGCAAGAGGGCCAGATAAGGGGTGAGGTGTTAAATGTACCTGATCCTATCACCAAGACAACTGGAACAACCAGGAAACGACAAACTAGACGAAGATCAGCAAGGAGCCAAAGATGATAGGTTGGGTTTTATCGCAAATACAATGTAACAGTAATTTGGTTATAGGTGGACTGGGCGGCGGCGTAGCGGTTGCAGGGATAGTTTCATATATAATCCACAGACAGGTTAAAAAGGTTGTCGAACATGCCGACGACACATCCAGGCATATTCCGCCAGGGGTAAGATTGGTCGGTATGGATAAATGCGAACTCATATCCAATAGTATCAAAGAGAACGTACAAGAAGGTAAAGAGGCTATTAACCATGTCCATGCAAGGCTGGATGATTTGGGACGATCACAAGCCCAAGATACACTGGCGATTCTGGCAGCTATCGGAAAGATTAAGGATTAGGAGGCTTAAATATATCATCCAACTTCACAGGCTTAGTTTCACCGAACTGTAACACCACCACGACCTTATGAAACGGCATACCCTGGACATCGAAGAAGAACATTACCTTATCATCCTTAGCCATAGCAGGGATAATATGACGGGTCAGCACTACGTCCTTAAACTCTACAGGTTGCCTCTGGTGGACGATAGATGCTCCAGCAAAGAACTCTCTCACTTGCGGGTCCATGAGGACAGGGGCCATCCTTGCTACGTGAGTGGCTTTGTTGGGAGTATTTGAGGCTATTGTAAAGGTAGCCCAGATCAACGCCACGCAAAACGCTATCGGTGCTAGATATAGCCATATACTTTGTGTTTTCTTTTTCATGTAAAATCCACCTCGAAACGCTGGCCACGCCTAGGTAGTGTCTTTCTACCATAGAAGCTTATGTACTCACCCGGAGTAAGCGTTTGGTATAAGCTTGCACCGTCATCACTGACGAAAAGCCTAGCTTTATTGAGCCTTCTGGGTTTTATCTTCCAAATCTGCACTGTTCTAAAGATGTGGTCAGTGTCATCCCTACTCAC
>Ga0075125_10000722_pt1 | contig 15027 bp, 26 predicted proteins | sample AntAceMetag02UKN_FD_69810 | JGI IMG/M metagenome (GOLD analysis project Ga0075125, IMG submission 69810) | Saline lake microbial communities from Ace Lake, Antarctica - Antarctic Ace Lake Metagenome 02UKN | ecosystem: Environmental > Aquatic > Non-marine Saline and Alkaline > Saline | place... | reverse complement strand
ATCGTAACGATAAATACTGGCATAGTTTAGATAATGGTGATTTAAAAGAATGGTTTTAAAAGATTTGGTTGCAACTGCAATAAAAGAAAAATTAACAGGTTTTGAATTTTTAAGTTTAATTATGTCTTATATTCATTTTGGTTGTATTGGCGTGGGTGAATTAATTGTTTTAGATACTGAATTAATGTATTTTTTTATGGTGTATCATTATGTTTTGAAGGGGGATTTTTAAAAATGTTAAATAAATTTAAACCAAGTGGTTACACTGGTAGTTGTAGATTTTGCGGTACTTGTTGTAAATCTTTTTATTTGAGGGTCGTTTGCCCTTATGATGATGTTAAACAAAAAGTAGACTGGGTTTGGTGGCTTAGCTTACATGAGGGTGTGACTATTGAAAAGAAATTAAAAAATAATCAATTCCTTATCAAAATAAATAATCAATGTGGGGAATTAATGCTTAATAATTATTGTGCTTTGCACCCTAAAAAGCCAGATATTTGTAAAGATGAAGTAGGTTTTCCAACGGTGAAATTATGCGGTTTTCAAAAGCGATAATATTATATATTGATTCCTTTGTAATTGATTTATTCAATAAAGAAGATAGAATTAAAACAATTATTTTTTTTATAATTGCTTTAACTTTTGTTTTATTATTAATGTTTTATATGGGTCATAAAGAAGGAATGGCCAACTTCGATAAAAATTGTTGTAGTTGTTTGAAAAAATACCGAAATGATATTTATTTAATTAAAGATAAACCTTTATTGCGTGGTAAATTATCTTTCGATGGTCATCAACAAATGGAACTATTTCATTATGGTTTATGTTGTAAATGTAATACATTAAAAAATAAAATGGGTTATTTTAAATGAATGATTGTATCAAGTGTATTAAAAGATACCAATGTAGAAAAAATCGTTATTCAATGGATTGGTATAATGTTTATTTTAATATTCTTTCAAAAGAAAGACAAAATTTAATAATAGAATATATTAGGAAAAATAAAGAAAAATGGAAGATAACCAATTAAAACATGATAAACTTTTCACTTTATTTGTAGAGTTCATTAATAGTAGTTTTAATTTATTTTCTCGACGCATTTCTTTTTGTTTGGCGTTTGCTGTTCATTATGACGATGATTTATCGAATGAATTGGTTTCTATGCTTACATTAAAAAGAAAGAATAAAGTATTTCATAAAAATTTATTGGAACGTGAAGCGTGGGGAAATGATAACGGCCATTTGTTGGAATACCTTGACGGTAAACCTAACCCTGAAATGAATGATATTTTTGAGGATGAACTTTTAAAAATTGACGAGATTATGACAACTTATATGAATGATAAAGCGAAAGCACTTCATCCAACAAATATAGATATTGCAAGGGGGATTAATTTAAATGGCTGATTATTTAGGATTAACATTAACAACACTTGAAGAATTACAACTACATGAGTGGTTAAAATCTGACCTTTCGTTAAAGAAAGCGTGGGAAGTTAATTTAACAAAATCATTTAATGAACAAATAAGTAAAAAATCAAAAATAGGAATTCAAAATCATGTAGTTATTTTTATTTATGGTACTCAGGGACTAGGAAAAAGTAAAATAGTTTCTGAAATTATGAAACAAATTGATCCAAATGTAGATGCGTCAAATATTTGTTTTAGTTCAACTGAAGTTCTTGATAAATTAAGTTATTTTAAAAGCGGTGGTGTTGTTGCTCGTGATGAAACATATGCAGAATTTGGGGTCGGTAGTAGTCGTATTAAAGCAAATCTTTCTAAGTCAATAGAAACATTAAGAAAAGCTAATATTAGTTTTGTTATTGCTCGACCTACATTTGAAAGAATTAATGGGGTTCATTGGATTTTAAGAGTTCTTGCAAGAAATGACGAACAGAGAAAAACTCTTTGCAGTCTTGAAGATCCATATACTGGTAGAACTTTGGGTGGTGTTGTATTTGATATTCCTGAAGATGATGACCTTTTTTGGATTGAATATAGTAAAAATAAAGATGCGTTTATTGAAAGTACAAAAAATCAAGATTCCACAGGTTACAATGTCGAGGATAAAGCAAATAAAGCTTTATCTAAATTATTAGAAGAAGATTCAGATTTGACTAATTATTCAAAACCAAAAGAAAGAAAAATATTTATTAAAAAATTCTATTCGGGTTTTACTGTTAAAGAACAGGATGACATTTCAACAGAAATGGAAAGATTAATAAGAATTAATGATGGGGAGTTAATTGATAATTAACTGGTATATTTTTGGGGGTTTAGCGTCAATATCTTTTTTTGCTTACTTGTTAGGTGTTATAACTTCTTATTTGTTTTATAAAAAGTTCATTCGTAAATTTTAATTTCTTTTGTATTTGATTACATACTATGATTTAAATACTTCTTATGTTTGTGTTGAGTTGTGATTCAAATTTATTTTTGATATTACATATTGGCCAGTTGGCCATAAAAAAGACCTTGAAGAAGGCTAAATAAACCTTCTTTTCAAAAAACAAGGTTAAAAAGGAGTTGATTAACGTGACAGATGGTTATACCGCGACATATGGGGCAGACGAGGCCTCTGAAGTCTCCATTGACCTGCTTGTAGCAGTCGGGGCTGGTTTTGTAAGTTTTGCAACACTAATTGGGCTTATAATCCTTTATGGATGGATGAGAAAGAAGGTTCCGAAGGTTTAGGTGTAAAAAATGGCATTAAATAATTATACAGCCGTTTATGGGGCAGACGAGGCTTCAGAAGTCTCCATTGACCTCCTTATCTCAGTTGGAGCTTTATTTGTGAGTTTTGCCTCATTAATCTCGCTTTTAGTTCTTTTTAACTGGGCTAAAAGTAAGTTCCGAAGATAGAGAATATAACACATATTTTCTAACCTTTATTTTTTTTTTTAATTATATTTAAATAGTTTTAATTCTAATCTTATTTTTATGAATGCGAAAGTTTGTTTAATTCAGTTAAAACTTAATAAGGATATAAAAGATTCACTTGATAAAGTCCGGTCTTTGCAAAAAGAACATCATGGGCAAACTTATCATACTGAAGCGGAATTTCTTAGGCATTTTTTAGAGTATGGGATAAGGTGTTTTAATAAAGATGTTGGATTCAATTTATGAAAAAATATATTCTAAATTAGGGGTAAATCTTGATGCAAGAACTAAATATAAAATTTTTAATTGGAATTATAAATTTTTTTTATTAATGTGGTTTATTGCTCGAACAATCGCAATATTATATATTTTTAATCAAGTGCTTTTAGAAAAAATTGGTTTTCAAAAAACACTTATTACTTTAATAGTTATATTTAATATGCTACTTTGGGCTAATTTAAAATTGAAAACTAACCCTTTTCAGCATAACAAAGTTTAAATAAACTAAAGAAAAATATTATATTTGAGGCTTAAATGAGGAGGGGTTTAATATTAATAATTATGGTTATTTTACTTTCTAGCTTTGCTTATGCGTTTGAAATTAGAGATACTATTGCTGGGGCTGGTGCTTTAAGTTCTGGGAGTGCTGGTACTATTATTTCAGGAATGGTAATTAATACTTCTCTTGAGAATATTTATTTATATGGTTATACAGATAATCATGATAGTTCAGCAACATATGGATTTGTTGTTATTGATAATTGGGAGGGAACTAAAATTGCAGATTGTGCTATTAATCCAGCCAATGATATATGTATTTTTAATAATTCTATTTTATTAGATGAAAGAAAACATTACATTCAATTTCATAATAATTTATCTTCTTATTCCACTACATGGTCGGAAAATCTTGCAGAAATGCAACCTGATGGGGGTTATGGGAATGATACAACAATTTATTTTATTGGTGACGTTCAAAATGGGGTAGAAGATGCTAGGCGAAGAATAGAATCTATTCAATATTATGTTGATGCTGGGGTTTCTGCCCCTGTTGTTGCAATTAATGATGCTAATTTAACTTATAGAAATAATACGTTAATTGGGACTTCTTTTAATGAAGATGATGAATTTTTCATTTATATTAATGCAACAACTGATAGTGAAGTAGATTCTTCATTAAGTTGTTATTTTACAGTTGGTTTTATTGAAGCTCATTTTGATAATTATCCGTCAGGGAATTTAACTGCTACAAGTAGTACCCCGCTTTTTAATGGGTCTATTGTTGATTATGAAAGTATTATTGATGTTATCCAAGAAGATGTTAAATTCAGATTATGTAGGACAGGTTCAGTAAAAAAAGCGGTTGATTTTTATATTAATGATGCTAAATACGGGGAAACTATTAATAAAAATATTATTCCTTTATGTTCGAGAGGATTTTATGAGTATAATAATATAACTACTGGTACATTTACGCCTACTAATGAAGTAAATGTTAGTGTTGTTTGTCCGACTTGTACGGTTTCAAATGGTATAAGATTAATTAGTGTAGATAATAGAAGTGGTTTGTGGTCTAGACAATTTAATTATCATAATGAAACTTTAACTTTTAATTCTTCAAATAATTTATATGAAAAAAGATTAATTCATAGTTTTGATAGTGGAATTAACCAAATTAATTTTACTTGTAATGATAGTGAAGTTATTTCTGTTAATTATGTTGTTGGTGATGTAATACCTAAGAGTTCTTTTTTAGAAATAGATTATAATGATATAATGATAAATTTTAATAATAATGAAACTATTACTGAATCAAGCGATTTAACTATTATAACTGGTTCTTGTTTTGGCGATATAATTTCTTTTAGACAATTAAATGTAACGTGGAATAATGATACTTTAATTAAAAGTGTGGATAACCAAATTATTAATTTAAGTAAATCTGATTTATCCGAAGATAATTTATTTAAAGCGATTCTTTATTGTAGAGATGATGAAGGCAATTTTTCATCAGTAACTCAAACATTTTTCCAAAATGATACGACAAATCCATCTATAAGTAGTTATTTTCCAATAGATGAAGATGTCATATTTTACACTTTGGGTGATGCTAATATTCCAGTTTGGATAAATGTCACTGCAACTGATTTAAATCTTTATTCAATAACAGTAAATATTTCTTATAATTCTAATTCAACGTCGGTATATGGGGCAGTAGTTAAACCAATAAATACTACTTCATTTTCTTTTAATAATCAAATAAATTTAGTTAGTGCAAATAACAAATATGATTATATTAGAAGAATTGCCGATGCACATACAACTAATGAAATAGGAATTTATGATACTATAAAAGATTTAGTTGATAAAGAAGTTAAAATTATAGATTCAAATAATAATGTTGGTATTAATATAAAACTTACTTCATCTTATAAAGTTGATGCGATTAACGTTATAAAATTAAAAGACCGTTATACATGGACTTATGATTTTTCAAGTTCTTTAAATGAAGTCGTAAGAAAACCTTATCGTTTTTTCGCTGGAAGTTCTAAAAATTTAACTCCTGTATATAATTCTGATTATGGTTGTCATTTTGTAGTTGGAAAACCTGAATCGCACTTTTTAGATTTTGACTTACCTGATTGTTCCGATGCTGATTATTCAGTTTCATTAATGGATGGCAATTATTATTGCGATATAGTAACTACTTGTAACAAACTTGATTTCAATAGTTTTGGAGAATTAAATATAGTTACTGAAACAACTACTTTTGATACTGAAGCATCAGCAGTTGTTTCAACTTCCGTTAATATGACTTGTGCATTTAATCCAGCACCAACTATAAGGCTGGGAATAGATAATAAAATCGAGTGGTCATGTTCATTAGATAAATTAAATTCTTCTGAAGATTTCGAATGCGTCACCGAACTTTATGACGCCTATAACAAATCCTATTTAATACAAGTTAATCCATCATACGATGACTTCAAAAGTAAAACCACTCTAATAAGTGGGGGACTTGAAAATTCCAAAGTAAATGATTTCTTTGATGAACAATACGGACAAGCAATAGTTTATTTTGACGGCGGTATATTAAACGAACTTAAACCTACTAAAATGGTAGAAGGTCACGTTGTTTGTAAAAGTCAAACCCAAACGACAAATTTTATTGCAAATATGACTCCTCGTTATGCTGATTACAATGATGAAAATATATTTCGTTCAGCCATTATAATGAATAATAGAAATATTATTATAGCGTTAGTGATGTTATTAATTGCAACAGGGGCAGTTTTTGTTTTAATTAAAAGTTTTTGGAAAAATGAATAAAAAACAAATAATTTTCGGATTAGTATTCTTATTTTTAATTAGTTCTGTAACTGCTTATACTTCATGGTATCAATCAGGAAACGCTGGTTTTTCTTTAACAAGCGAGCCTTATCAATGGTTATTCAGTTCCCCTTATGGTTCATATCATAAAACCTCGACGACAAGTTGTGAAATAGAAAGGGCTAATGATTTTCCTTCTTTAATTCATGATTTTAACGGTGACGGTCTTAATGAAATTTTAATTGTTGATGATAGCACAATGTATTTTTATAATTTTACTTGTGGTCTTGTTGATACTGTTGAAGTAGGTTTAACTATCGTCGGACAACCAATTTTAGATAATGCTTTCGATACAGTTATTTTATATTTAATTACTTCTAGTAAATTTATGTCATATACTTATGATGGTGGTTTTGTAAATGGTTATAATATTTCACATGGTTATTCTTTAGCTGGAGCTGAACCTTTTTCATGTGGTCTTAATGGATTGGGTCACCGTGCCTGTTTAGTTATGAGTGCAAATAATGCTTTAAGATTTGACACTGTAACATTATTAAATACTAATGTTTCCGCCGTACAAACCGCACAATCTCAAGTAAATATACGAAATACAAATAATCCAGCTATGGCTTTTACATCAACCGACCAAGACCAAACAGTTATCCAAAAATGGGAAAATTCTCAAGGCAATTTCGTTCAATTACAATGGATTAATGGGACTATTTTGAGTAGTTGTACAATGGCTTCAGGTGTTAATCAATGTCAGGGGGGCGTTTATTTGGGTGGTGGTTCTTATACTGTTGCCAATAGAATTTTATCATCATGTTATGGAAGACCAACAGCACATTTTAGAATAATGGACTCGGATTGTAATGTTTTAAATTCGATGTTTGTAACTAACAAACCAAGTATATCAAATTGGATTGTTTCAGATTTAAATAAAGAAGGTCAAGAACTATTTAGTATAATGATAATTAACATAACAAGTAATTACCCTCAATTAAACACTTATGATGAAGATGGGGCTTTGCAAAGTGTAAGGCATTTTTCGCAACAGTTTGAAAAAACAGGGTATAAAGAAATTGTAGCAGTTGATATGAGTACTTCATATAGTGGTCAAGAACTCGTCACTGAAGATGGAATTTTCGCATATGATGGTACTAATTACACAAACATATATGATATAACAAGCCTAAGAACAGATGTAAATGGTACGATGGCAGTTGCAACAACAGATTTAAATAATGGTATCACAAGAGCAGTTTATTCTGATTCGACAAAAACTTTAATATTTGGTTTTGTTGGAATAGGTGAAACAATAACTGACCCTTTTTGTGGTAATGATTTATGTGATGGTAGCGAAACTATCCCTACTTGTCCGGTTGATTGTGACCCTTTCTTTTCAGTTGATGACGTATGTAATATTCATATGACACCACCTTGTGTTTATGAACATTATTTTAGTTATGCGACTCCTACCAAGATACAGGATAAAGATTATAATTCTATATTTAATTCTGAAATATACCCAGTAAATAATAAATTAGATTTAAGTACTACTGGGATAAGTGAAGAAGTAATAACTCGTTTTGTTCCATTCACTAATAAACCATTTTATACTTTTGAATTCAAATTACAATTCAATGAAAACGATGACGTATTGCAATTTGCCGTCGGTGATTATGGAAATTCATTAGATTCAAACGATAGAGTTAATCTTTATTTTGGTGGCGGTGACATCGGTTATTATGTAGTAAATAGTTATGGTTCAAAAGAAGTTAAAACAATTTGTAATGATTGTTATACTTTGGGAAGTGAGGATTTATACAAAGTTATTTTCTTTTTCCAAGATACAACTTTCGACATTTTTGATAATACAACTAACACAAGTGAACCAGCAAGTAAAAACACATATGCTTTAATCAAAACTGGTAATGTATTAAAAAGCAATATTCCTTTTTTATCAACTGATGGCCTTGACGATGGAAGCTCATTTGATTATTTTAGTTTTGGAATGAGAGATAATAATTTAGTAAAAGTAAATTTAACTATTGATAATATTTATTTATATGAAGGCAGTAATAACCGTTCAAGTAACGTTGATGATATATCAGTCAGAAGTATTGCAGTTTTAAACAGTACAAAATATTGTATAGGTGGCTTTTGTAAAACTCATGGTAAATGGTCTAAAAACTGGGATTGTAACGAAGCCCCTCAATGTTGCGGATATAGAACTAAATTCTTTGACGGTACTATTGGGAATTATGGTGTGACTAGTACTTTTTGCGTTGGTCTTGAAGTTGCAAAAGATATTATTATGAATCCTTTAATGAAATGGATTAAAGTAGGAATATTAAGTTTTATTGTTTGCATAATCTTAGGCGGTGTAATCCTTATAATTTATTTGAAAGTATTTCATAGTAAAAAATGAAAAATGGTACTCGGAAGCATAACCCAAAGTTTAACCGCTTTGGTAACGGTGTTGAAAGAACACAAATTAATAGCGTATAGTATGCTTATTTTAGTTCTTGCGACGTCGGGAGTCGTCGTTAATTTCTTTGCAGTAGGAAATAATTATCAATGTGAATTCGATAATTCAACTAAAGAAACAACTTTATATGATACAGAATTATATAATGAATGTTCTGGGATATTTACTCAGGGTCTTTATTGGAAATTTAATTATACTGGGGCTGATTGCGAAAATAGTGCGTATGCTTATGGTACTGAATGGGTTGACGCTTGTAAAGAATTTGTTCAATCAACACAAGAAGCAAGTTTTTTATTAGATAATACAATTCCAGCATTAAACTTATTTAATAAAGTTAGTGATTGGTTTATTGATGCTTTCGGCGGTGATTCTTCAAGTTTAGATAGTTGGTATGGTGATTTATTTGTTAATAATCAATGTACAAGATTATATAATTGTATGGATGAAGATAAAGCAGAATCTATTGGTTTATTTGATGGTTGCGAAATAAAAAAAGGTTTTTTAGATATTGATGATTATCCAACAGTTAAAGAATATCAAAGCGTAACGAGGATTAATTTAGATGAAATTAAAATTAATGAGGGTTCTTTAGAAAAAGCATCTGTTTTTAAAGTTGGTTGTTTTGGTGTTGGTAATGATAAGAATCCTACATTAAAAATATTTGGGGTCATTCCTATTTTTGAATGGCAATTTATGTTATTGTTAATTGTATTGTATTATATGGCGTTGTTTTTATTATGGTTTGCTAATGTTATAGAACTATAATATATATTTTGGGGTGTATATGATGAAAAAACTAGTTTACATAATTATGGTGTTATTATTTTGTTCTGTTGCTTTTGGTAGTGTTGATAGTATAAATCAGCATATTACACAAACAACAAGACAAAGCATAGAGAAGATAAACGCCCATACTGACCAAAAGATTGATGAAATGGCTAGAACTGGGGATGAATTGATAAATAAGGCTGAAAAGGAAATAAATGGGCTTATGAGGAAATTAAGTATTTTATTTGCGATAGTTCTTTCTTCTGCATTAATATTTGCTCTTGCGGTTGCTGAAATGCTTAAACAATACATATGGCGAAGGAAACAAGATTATTTGCCACTTAAACCATTGAGTGCAGTTGATGCAGAAATCCGTTCTTTTATGACAATAGAAAAAGACAAAGGTTATGGTAAAAGATATATTAAGAAACAATTACTTTCTAAAAAGTATGATAAGAAACATATATTGAAGTTAATAAATGAGGTTTATTGAAAATGGCTGAAACTGAAAATAGTCGGAAAATGCCTATCTTTTGGATAGCATTAATAATTATAATGTTTTTAATAGTTGTCATGTGCGGTGGTCTTATTTTTGTTTGGGGATTTACAAAAAGTTTACTTTTATTCTTTGCTCTTGTTTGGTTCTTTGCAATAATTGCAGTAATAATATTTGCCGTAATGTGGCTTTTTAAAAAACATCGAACCGATATGATTCACATTATGAAACAAAGAATAACAAAAAGTTGTACTTTAAATAAACCCGATTACATTCAAGAGCTTTGGATATGGGGGAATCCTGACGACCAAATCCCAGCAAGAAGAATCGGTTTTGTTAGTGGATTTTGTAAGATAAAAACAAAACCCAAATATGAAATGGTAGAATCGATTCAAGAATCCTCTGGTCGTAAAATAATGACTAAAATAAAAGAAAGAGATTCAGAATCATTATATTTTATTAGCTTTAATCATGGTAAAGGTTTTCCAATGAATTTGTTTGAACAGGATGAATTATTTTTAGGTCTTAGGAATGATATATCTAGTTTTGACGGTGCAAGAATGATATTAAAGGGTGTTTTGTCGCCTGAAGTATTCGGGTGTGTTACACTTGCGAAACATTGGGATAGTAATCACATAATAGATGAACCAATAAAAGATACTATCTTCCGTTACAGTATGCAGGATTTCCTAAGTGAACTTAAAAACATTACTGACGACGCATTAGGAATTAGTCCTGAACATCAAAAACGTTTGGAAAAATCTAACATGGAAAGTATAAGTCCAGTTAAAGACAATGACAGAAAGTAAAAAAGAAAGCAAATTTTCAAATAGTATTAATGATGTTTTCACTTATGGGAATATTATTATAGAAGATATGCAAGGGACAAAAGTGGAAGGCAAGAACCTTGATAATATCCATACTGATATTGTCAAGGTTATTTTATTTATTATTATTGCTTCAATGATTTCATTAAATGCGGTTTGGTTAATGTAATCACTTCGACGAGGAAAAACGATGAAACCACCAAAAACACAAAAAAGTTCATTTATGTATAGTATGTTTATGTTAATAGATGCAATGGATAAACGAAACTTCATTGATATAGACTTATGGAAAAAGCGTACTTTAGATGAACAGTATAGTATGTTGTATTATGCAAATTATATATATCAAGAATCAGCTAAGAGGTTATTACTATGGGATTAAAAGAAGTAAGACATTTGAAAAAATGCATAAGAAAAAATATTCAAATGATACAAGAGAATAAATTAAAAGACTATACAGATATAGAGAGTTTAAAACGATTTTGTGCATGGATATATACTGACTCGCAGAGATTAATAGAAGAGTGGAAGGAATCTCGTAAAGTGGGGAACAGGTGATTAGGATGAAATTTATGGGGAGTAAAAATAGAATAGCAAAACAAATATTACCTATCATTTTGAAAAGCAGAAAGAAAAATCAATATTATGTAGAGCCTTTTGTGGGTGGTGCAAATATAATTGATAAAGTGAATGGATTAAGAATAGCATCCGATAATAATAAATATTTAATTGCTATGTGGAGAAAATTATCTGAAGGTTGGATTCCACCAAGATTTATTTCAAGAGAATTTTATTCAGAGTGTAGAACTAAATATAATAATAATTCAGCAGAACAAAAAGAATATCATATAATTGGGTATGTAGGGTTTAATGGAAGTTATGGTGGTAGATTTTATGACGGTGGTTATGCGGGGATTACAATAACAAAATTAGGTAAAGAAAGAAATTATCCATTAGAAGCTTATAATAATGTAATTAATCAAATTGAATTAATTAAAGATATTAAGTTTGAATTTTGTGATTATAAAGATTTGAAGATTCCAAACAATAGTGTCATTTATTGTGATATTCCTTATGCTAGAACTAAAGAATACAAATCTGCAAAATCATTTAATCATAATACTTTTTGGGATTGGTGTAGGGATATGACTAAGAAAGGACATAACGTATTTATTTCAGAGTATAATGCCCCAAAAGATTTTGTTTGTCTTTGGGAAAAAGAAGTTAGAAGTAGTTTGAGAGCAAATAGTGTTATAAGTGGGGATAAGAAAAGTATAGAAAAGTTATTTATGCTAAATCACTTTATGGGGAATAACCGATTAAAATGATTGAAACAATAGAAACTAAAGAATTACATTGTTGTGATATTTGTAAAAGAAGAATACCTTCAACAAGTATAACTAACTGTGTTGTATGTAATAAAGAGATATGTCAATATTGTAGAATAAAACTGACAAGAACATTTAGAAAAAGACCAGATAGTGGATATTCAGTTTATCAACAATCTGCTGGTAATTTATGTGTTACATGTGCGAATAAGAAGCTTAATTTGGGATTAGATGAAATAAGATATTAAGGTATATAGAGATGATATTAAATAATGAATTTAAAAGGAAGGTTGAATATATCATAAATAGGTATCCTAAATCAACTAATGAACATAAAGCAAAAATGTTGCTTATTTTATGTAACAAAAAGAAGAACAAAAAGTTATGTCCTTTTTGTGGAAATAATTAATCAGATTTTGATGGAGAGTGGATTAAAATGAAATGTTGTGAAAATTGTATAAAAAAGGATAATTGTGAATTTCCAAAAGAAGTAAGGGCATTAGCAGAATTTTGTTTAGAATATCGTCAACCAGTTAAGAAGTGAATAACATGGTCGGTGAAAGAATAGATGAAAGGGAAATAATCATTAAAACTATTTATGAACTTAACGACGAAGGGAAACAATATTGGAGTAAATTAATAAGTATGTCTAATCAATTATTTTCAAATGATGAAATAGTAAAAACTAAATTACAAAGAGCAGTTAATGAACTTATACTTTATTGTTATAGTGGGGAAGTAAATAAATTTAATGAACCAAATTTTCCTAGTATTTTAACAATAGAAGAATTTGTAGCAAATAAAGGTGCTAGGGGTTTTGATAAAGTTAAAAATCTCGATGGGTGGGGGTGGCGTAAGATACAAGGGAGAGAAATATTAAATAAGTTCGATGGTATAAGATATATAATTTACGACGAGATAGGAAAATTAAACGTTAGGTATCGAGATACTAATTTAACTATGATAAGGTGATAAACATGGTAAATGAACAAATAGAATACGAAGAATTGAGAAGAGAAACTAATATAACTAGAAAAAAAGAACATTATAAAAAATTGATGCAAGAAGAAAAAAAGTTTAAAAGAGATAGGAATAAGTTCATGATTATATTGAAGAAAGCATTAAAAGAAATTAGAGGTTTATTTTGATATGAAGAATAAAATAATTTATTTTATAATATTTTTTTTTATATTATTCTGTTCTTTTCATTTAAATAGTGACGTACATAACGACGAGGCAAGTTATTATTTTAGGGGTCAATTAGATTTAATTCCTTTGTTATCTGAAGGAATACAACCACCTATGTATCCTTTGATAAATTCTTTCTTACCTAAAAATATAATAGTTTTGCGTATGATTAATATTTTTTTTGGTTGCTTAACAATTATTGTATTCTATAATTTACTTAACCTATTTTTTAATAAAAGTTTTTCTGTCTATGGATTATTTATTTTAATCAGCAACCCTTATTTTATTAAATTCAGTTGTCAATCAAGACCGTACGCATTAGCTTTATTATTATCTTTACTTTCAACATATCTTTTTTTAAAAAACAAAAATTTAACTTTATATATATTGATTAGTATGTTAGCAGTTTATACCCATTTATTTACTTTTTTTATAATACTCGGACATATGGTTTCATGTAACTGGTTAGGTTATGATAAATTTAGAAAACAATCTTTACCGACTATGATTATAACTTTTTGTTTATTTCCTCTTCAGGTAGTTAATGTTTATAATAAAGGTTTTATGAATTGGCGTACTTTTAATTTAGTGATGCCATTAAAAACAATTATATTTTTATTTGGTAGTTTGCCTTTATTAATTTTCTTTATTATATTGGTTGTTTATAAAATTGATATTTTAAAACAAAAACAATTTAAAATATTTTTATCTTTCTTTATTGGTTTTTTGTTTGTTGGTATAATAAGTTTTGTTTTTCCAATTTGGCATGATAGATATTTTTATTTTTGGATTCCTTATATTATTGTTTTATTATTGATTGTTGTTGTTAGGATAAAAAAAAGTTTTGTTTTATTATTTACTTTATTTTTATTAATATTTAATATATCTACAATACCTAATACTATTGAACCACATCCATTAAGAGATAGTTTACATTATGTTGGTTCTTATGGTGATTTAATAATTCATCGTTCTAGTTTTTCATTTCTTCCATATGAATTTATGAAACCTGAATATAATAATTTTGTGATTAATAATTTAAGTTATTATGGTACTCCAATTTATCAGAAAGAATTATTAATTAATGATTTACCTTCGAGTAGTTACTTTTTGGTTACTGATTACACGGAACAATGCGATAATATTTATTTTGAACAACAAGGTTTAAAGATTTGTATTAGATAGCATACCAAATTTTATATATGATTGATGTTATTATTTAATTAGTATTTCTTAATTGAAAAACATCGACATAAACAATTAACCCAAATTCCCCTACTCGCCGTAGGGGTTTATATTTATAGGTTTAAAATGGGAAAAAAAAAGAAAAAGAAAACATATTGAGTTGTATAATATGAATGAAAAAGAAATATTAAATTCTTTAGAAACTATTATTGAAGATACTAAAAAAGGAACAGAAAATTATAAAAATAATAAGTATATTGGTTTTCAACGTGGTTTAATTAAAGGTTTACAAGTTGCGGTTAAAGTAATAAAAAAAGGTAATTAATTATTTATTCTCTTTAAGATATTTTTCAACACATTCATTTATTATTTTTTTTATATGGGTGTAAGTTAATATCTCGTCGGTCAATTCACCCAGTATTTTTTCTTTGATTTTTTTATTAAATGATTTATTGCTTTCTAATTCCAAAGATATTGATTTTATTACTTTAGCCATATTTATATTTATTGTAGCTTTCATTATTTATTCAC
>Ga0075125_10000721_pt1 | contig 15028 bp, 18 predicted proteins | sample AntAceMetag02UKN_FD_69810 | JGI IMG/M metagenome (GOLD analysis project Ga0075125, IMG submission 69810) | Saline lake microbial communities from Ace Lake, Antarctica - Antarctic Ace Lake Metagenome 02UKN | ecosystem: Environmental > Aquatic > Non-marine Saline and Alkaline > Saline | place... | reverse complement strand
GCAAGGCTCATACGACCGCGAAACTCAGAAAGGGGGGGGAATGCCCGGAGGCAGACCACCAAAGCCGACTAAATTGAAAATTCTGGAGGGCAACCCGGGCAAGCGTCCGCTCAATGTGAGTGAGCCGCAGTTTGATGCCGATAGTGGGTATTGTCCGAGATGGCTATCCGATGAGGCCCGCCGCGAATGGCGACGCGTGGTGCCTGCGCTGGCTGCGTGCGGTCTATTGACAGTGGTCGATCGGGCAGCGGTGGAGGCCTACTGCGTGGTCTATGCGCGCTGGCGAAAGGCCGAGAAGGCATTGGTAGACCACGGCAGTCTCACATTTGAGACTGCGACAGGCTATGTGCAGCAGCGGCCAGAGGTCGGGATCGCCAACAAGGCCATGGAGGTCATGAAGGCGTTCATGATTCAATTCGGCATGACGCCCAGCTCGCGGACGCGCGTGTCGGTGCCTGCCAGGGAAGAAAAAAGCGACTATGCCGAATACATGGCCAAGCGGGATATCGTCAAGGCAATGATAGATGGGTGAGCTCCATCCAGTTGTGGCCTATACGCGCGGCGTGATAGATGGCAGCGTGCCGGCTTGCAAGCTCATTCACTCTGCGGTCGAAAGACATTTGGATGATCTAGAGCACGCATCCGAGCGAGGATTACATTTTGATCGAGCTGCGGCTGAGCATACGCTGCGCTTTTTTGGGTTTTTGCGCCATTCCAAAGGTGAATGGGCTGGCCAGCCGTTTCTCTTGGAGCCCTGGCAGCAGCTCATTATCTGGGTGCTATTCGGATGGATGCGCCGGGATGGCACGCGGCGCTATCGAATAGCCTACATCGAGGTGCCACGCAAGAACGGTAAAACGACCCTGATAGCAGGGCTCGGGCTCTATCTCATGGAAGCCGATGGGGAGCCAGGAGCCGAGATCTATAGCGCAGCCACCAAGCGCGACCAGGCGCTCTTGGCCCACAGCGAGGCCACTCGGATGGTCAGGCAAGCCCCTGCGCTGTGCAGTAGGGTGCGAATATTCCGCAACAACTTGCACAATCCGACAACAGCCAGCAAGTATGAGCCATTGGGTGCCGATAGCGACGGCATGGACGGTCTGAACGTACACGGCGGATTGATCGATGAGCTGCACAGGCACAAGTCGCGCCAGGTGGTGGATGTGCTCACTACCGCCACCGGTGCACGTCGGCAGCCGCTGATCGTCGAGATCACGACTGCAGGCAGCGATCAGTCCAGCATCTGCTTTGAGCATCACGAATACACGCGGCGTGTGCTAGAGCGCACGATCGAGGACGATAGTTGGTTCGGTTTTATCGCCTCCCTGGATGAAGGGGATGACTGGACTGATGAGTCCGTTTGGTACAAGGCCAACCCCAACTTGGGCGTATCGGTCAAGATCGACAATCTCCGTGAAGATTGCTTGCGGGCGCAGCGATTGCCAGCGGCGCAGAACACATTTCGGCGGATGCACTTGAACCAATGGACGCAACAATCGGAACGCTGGATTGATTTGGATCTGTGGGACGAGAATGCGGGACACCCGGACCCGGAGCTACTGGCAGGGCGCGAATGCTTTGGCGGCCTAGACCTCTCGGCGGTGTCTGACTTGACCGCCTGGGTGCTGGTCTTTCCGCAGGCCGACGATCCTGACAATGTGGACATTATCGCGCGGTTCTGGTGCCCGGCGGCACGCCTGGTCGACGAGACTAACCGCTATTTGGACCAGTACCGCGCCTGGGCCACTGGGGGTTGGCTGACCGCGACGGAGGGCGATGCCATTGACTATGGCGTCATCCGGCAAGCCGTGCTGGATGACGCTCAGCGCTACAATCTGCGCTCCATGAACGTAGACCGTCTATTCCAGGGCTATCAGCTCAGCCAGGAGCTGGCTGACGAGGGCCTCGAGGTGTTCGGCATGGGGCAGGGCTTTTTGTCAATGGCCGCCCCGATGAAGGAATTTGAGCGACGCTTGCTTGAGAAAAAACTGCATCACGGCGGGAATCCAGTGCTGCGCTTCATGGCCGACTCGGTGGTGGTCAAGATGGACGCTGCAGGCAACCTCAAACCCGATAAGGCTAAAAGCCAGGTGCGCATCGACGGCATTGTGGGCCTGGTGATGGCGCTGGATCGCGCCATGCGCAAGGAGCCAAGGAAACGGAGCGTTTATGAGGATCGCGGATTGGAGACGGCATAAATGGGGCTTCTTACTCGCTATCCTTGCCTGCGGCAAGTGATTGTCAACTGTAAGACAGCGACTGTGTTCCGTGGAGTGCTTTGGCGGCGGCGTGGCGGCTATCTGGTGCTGCGCAATGCAAGCCTCTTGCGCCCCAAGGCCGCCCCTGTCCCGATGGACGGCGAGGTCGTGATCGAGAGGGCAAACGTGGACTTTGTACAGGTACTAGGCTAATGATCGTCGAGAGTCTGGGATCGCTAACCGCGCTCAATGGTGGCTGGTCGCCACTAGCCACCTATGGCAACGTGCGCCTCTACGGCAACCATACCTATAGCTATGCCCAGCTCTACCGCCTGCAGCCCAACGTCCGCACCTGCGTCGATTTCCTGGCGCGCAACGTGGCTCAGCTTGGCCTCCATGTCTACCGCCGAGTGAGCGAGACCGACCGCCAGCGCCTGCGTGATCATCCCCTCGCGCGGGTGCTGGGGCGGCCCAATCCCTGGACCACCACCTATCGCCTGGTCACGGGCTTGATGAGCGATTTGGGCATCTATTTCAACGCCTACTGGTGGAAGCTCCAGGACACGAACGGCAAGCTAGCCCTGCTGCGCGTCCCCCCTCAATTGGTGACAGTCAAAGGTGGCCTGATGCCCACCCGCTACGATATCACCTTGGGGGGGCGGGCTCGCGGAGTTCCGCCTGAGCAGATTGTGCATTTTCGCGGGTTCAACCCCAACAGCGCCACTGGGGGGCTGTCCCCCCTGGAAACGTTGCGCCGGGTACTGGCCGAAGAGCAGGCCATGGGCGCCTACCGAGAGGGCTTTTGGGCCAACGCTGCGCGTATGGGTGGCATTCTCGAGCGCCCGGCCGACGCTCCCGACTGGTCTGCCACGGCTCGCGAGCGTTTCAAGGCCGAATTTGAGGATCTCTACTCGGGAGAGGACAACAGCGGGCGGACTGCTATTCTGGAAGAGGGTATGACCTGGAAACAGGCGACGTTCAACGCTCAGCAAAGCGAGTACCTTGGTGGTCGCAAGCTCACCCGCGAGGAATGCGCCCGCGCTTACCATATCCCGCTGCCGATGATTGGCATACTCGATCATGCGACATTCTCCAATATCAAGGAGCAGCACAAAAACCTATATCAGGATTGCCTGGGCCCCTGGCTGACCATGATCCCGCAGGAGATCGATCTGCAACTGCTGCCCAACATGCCCGACAGCGAAGGTGCCTATTGCGAGTTCAACATCGCCGCCAAGCTGGCGGGATCATTCGAGGAACAGACCAAGGCATTGCAGGCGTCGGTAGGGCGCTCCTGGATGACACCCGATGAGGCGCGCGCTCGCATGAACCTGCCCAGTATGGGCGGCGACGCGGCCGAGCTGGGTACGCCGCTCAATGTGCTGATCGGCGGCCAGGCAGGCCCCACCGACAGCGATGACGACGGCTTCCCCAAGGCGCTGCCCGATGCCAAGGCCAAAGGTCGTGGCAAGATCGACCCTACGCTGCCCGATTTACGCGCTCGCCATGTCGAAAAGTGGCAGCAGGTGCTAGTGCACACATTCAACCGCCAGCGCGATACTGTGATGAGCAAGGTGCCTAAAAAGGCGCAGATGCCCTTGGTTGTCGAGGAACTGTGGGACGCCAAACGCTGGAATCGCGAACTGCAGGCCGACTATTACCGCCTCAATTATGCCACCGCCAGCGTCTGGGCGCTCTATATGGCGGACGAGCTGGGAAACGAATTTGACGCCGCAATCATGGACGCCTGGTTGCTGGAGAATGCGCGCATCTCCGCCGAGGAAATCAACGGCAAGACGCGCGACGCCATTGCCCTGGCCCTGAGCGCCGAACTAGTCCGCGAGACAATTGCCCACGTCTTTGAGGTGGCCCTCTCGCAGCGCGCGCCCGAGCTGGCTGTCCGTGCCGTGACCACCGCCAGCGTGTTTGGTTCGCAGGCAAGCGCGCGCCAGGGCGGCCTCAAGACCAAGACCTGGCAGGTCAACAGCAAAAACCCCAGGCCCACACATGCGGCCATGAACGGGGAGACCGTGGGGATCAATGAGTTATTCAGCATTGGCATGATGTGGCCGGGAGATCCGGCGGGCGGCGCCGACAATAACGCCAATTGCAACTGTAGCGTGACCTTCGGGAGGTAACGATGCTCTACAAATCGTTCAGCGTGACCAATTTCAAGGCCCTCGACGAGCAGCAAGGCATCTTTGAGGCGCTGGTGGCGGTGTTCAATAATATCGACCGGGTAGGTGATCGCATCCTGCCGGGCGCGTTCAAAGCCAGTTTGGAGACTTGGGGGGAAAAAGGGCGGCCCATCCCGGTGATCTTTGCTCACGAATGGGATAATCTCGATGCCCATATCGGGGAGGTGCTGGAGGCCAAGGAAGTCGACGAGGGGCTCTATATCAAAGCACAGCTCGAGATGGATGAAGAGTTTGCTCAGCGGGTCTACAAAAAGATGGTCAAGGGGACCCTTGCCGAGTTTTCCTTTGCCTACGATGTGGTTGACAGCGTCCTAGTTGACCAAGGTGACGAGGCAGATCGGCGCTATATCACTGATCTAAAGGTGATGGATTTGCTAGAGGTTGGTCCTTGCCTGGTGGGCATGAATCCGGCAACTGAATTGATCGCCGTCAAAGACGCGTTGGCAGCGCTCAAGGCGGGCGCGCCGGATGGCGACACGATCCAGCAGATACACGATCTAACAGTCTCTCTCGGCGCCAAGTGCGTCGAGCCTGACGATAGCGGGGAGGGCGACGACGAAGGCAAGACCGGCGACATTGCCGGTAAGTCGAGCGGACCGACGCCCAAGAGCCTCGCAGCACGTATTGCGGCGGAATTGATCGAAACAGGTACTGCATTGATATAAGGAGCAACATGAAAGAGCTAAAAGAGAAACTCAAAGGCGCGTTGCTGGCGTCGCGAGCCATCTGCGACGAGGTAGACAAGGCCGGGCGCGATTTCACGCCCGAGGAACGCGAAAAGGTCGCCGGTCATCTGGATGAGGCTGGCAAGCTCAAGGAGCAGATCAAGCAAAAAGATGCTGACACCAATCTGCGGGCTACCGTGGCCGCGCTGGGCGCGGGCATCGACCTGTCCGACGGGCGCCAGGACAACGGGGACACGGGCGTCCCTCCCGCTGTCAAGGGCACCATGGGCCAGCGGTTTGTCGAATCTCCGGCCATCAAAGCTTGGATGGCCAGCTTTCCGAATGGTGAAATCCCTGCGAGCGTCAAGGGCGTGCAGTCGCCGGTCGTTGCGTTCAGGAATTTCTTTGCGCGCAAGGAGCTGATCGTCGGCGACAGCGATACCTCGGCCGGGGCCTTTGTAGAGACGGATTATACCCGCATCTATGAGGCCTTGGGGCGGATGCCGCTGGTGCTGCGCAACCTGATCGCCACGCGCCAGACCACGAGCGACCTGGTAGAGTTTGTGCGCCAGACGGTGCAGGTCACTCAGGCGGCCGCAGTGCCCGAAGCCAACGTGACCGACTATGAGGGCGCCACTGGCGAGGTCAGCGGCGAAAAGCCCGAGGGCACCTCGAACTGGGAAAAGGTCCAGGCGGCCGTCAAGACTATTGCCGTATGGATCCCAGCCACCAAGCGGGCGTTATCCGACGCCTCGCAGCTCCGGGGCCTGATCGACCAGGAACTGACCGACGATCTCAATGAGGAGCTCGAGGATCAGATCGTCAACGGTGATGGCATAGGGGAGAACTTTACCGGCGTGCTCAACACGGCCGGAATTCTCGCTCAGGCCTGGAACACCGACATCATCACCACCACGCGCCAGGCGCTTACCACGTTGCGCACTACCGGACGAGCGCGGCCGACGGCCTGGCTGCTGAATCCCACGGACATGGAGACCCTTGACTTGCTCCAGGATGCGGATGGCCGCTACTACTGGGGTGGGCCAATGCGCGAGGGGCCTCGCACGCTTTGGGGTATCCCCATCGTCGAGAGCGAGACCCAGACCGCCGGAACCTCCATCCTGGGTGACTGGAAAAAGGCGGTGCTCTGGGACCGCGAGCGCGCCACTCTCTCGGTGAGCGACAGTCACAACGACTTCTTTATCCGCAACATGGTCGCGATCCTGGCCGAGCTGCGCGCTGCTTTCGGACTGATCCGGCCCAGCGCGTTCATCGAGGTCGAAATGGAGAGCGGTAGCTAAACGGAGGTATGCTCAATGGTGCTGCGAGTCAACGTTGTCTGTAGGAACTTTAAGGACGATCGGATCATCGCCAGGATGGCGCGCGCCTTGCGTGACCGGCTGGGGTGGTCCTTGACGGCCGCAGCGCCATCGAGCGACTGTGATGTGCTCTATCTATCGGCTTATTTCGAGGGCCAGCGGCTAAAGCCCTGGCCCGACATCCCCGTCGCGGCCTACTTTACCCATCGCGAGGAGGACCCGCCGGGCAACTCCAAGGCGGAGCTCTACGATGCCATGGCCGCGCGGGTCAATTTGCGAGTGGCCACTTGTCGGCTCTATGCGGATCCGCTATCAGAGTACGGGCCCACTGCGCAATGCGCGGCCCCGCTGGAGCGAGATCGTTTTGTGCTGGGATCGGTTCATCGGCGTAAGACGCCGGTGATCGGCTTTTCCGGCTACACCTACCGCAACCATCGCAAGGGGGAGGATCTGGCCAAGGGTGTCGTAGCCTCTGCAATCGGCCAACGCGTCAAATGGCGCGCCAGCGGACGCGGCTGGCCAGTACCGACAAAGCGCTATGCCTGGGCCGAGATGCCCGCCTTTATGCAGAGCTTGGACGTCTTGGTCATCCCCAGTCGCGTGGAGGGCATCCCGATGCCGCCCCTCGAGGCCCTGGCCTGTGGGGTGCCGGTGGTGATCCCGCGCGGCGTCGGGTTGCACGACGAGCTGCCAGACATAGCGGGCATCTATCGCTATGAGCGGGGCGATCTGGACAGCCTACTCACGGCGCTCGAGCTGGCCGCTTTTCCTACGGCCAAGATTGACCGCAAGACCTTGCGAGCGGCCACCGCGCCCTACTCGATCGAGGCCTGGGCACGAGACAATGAGGTCGCGGTAACGGAATTGATCGATGGTAACGATAGCGCCGGTATTCTGCAGGACGTGCCGGAGACGCCCGATGAAGGGGCAGCGCCGATCACCATTCCGGCAGAACTGGCAGAGCCGACGGATCAGGGCACCGAAAAGACGCGGGGCATCTATTGCGTCGCCTTTGGGGAGCCGGCGCGCGAGTCCTGCCTGCGTCTGCTGACCAGCGCGAAAAAGTACATGCCCGATATCCCCATTGCGTTGTGCGCCGGCCGAAAGATCGGGCCGGAGGACGTGCTCATTGTCCAGCCTGATAGCGATATCGGCGGGAGGCGCGCCAAACTCAAAGCCTACGCCCTTGCTCCCGGCGAATGGCAATCGGTACTATATCTGGATGCTGATACCGAGGTTGTGGCCCCAATCTATCGCTATTTCGAGTGGATCGAGGATGGCTGGGAGTTTGTCATCTGCAAAGACCCTCATCTGAGGGACACAATGCACGCTTTCGAGCGGCGCAACAACAAAGTGGAGCTGGAAGAGTTGGAGAAGAGCCTCCGCACGCTGAATGCTCTGCAATTGAACGGCGGTGTGTGGGCCTTTGGGCGGAATGATCGGATTGCTCGCTTTTTCCAGCGCTGGCTGGCCGAGTGGGAGCGCTATGCACAGCGTGACCAGGGAGCTTTGATCCGGGCGCTGTATGCCGACCCACTCAAAACTCTGGTGCTAGATAACGAGTGGAATTGCTTTCCTAAATATTCAAAAGGCATAGAGCCAGCGGGCTTGATGCACTATCCAGGAGATGCGCGGCGTTGGAAGGGGATGATCCCCGGCCGGATCGATAGCAAAGACGCATGGGCGGCAGTGAAACGGTTCGAGCGCACCCATAGGCGGCGCGGCGCATGATGGACCTATCGGCGCGCGCATCGTGCCTGGGCGTTTTGCCGGTGACAGTCGGCCACCCGTGGAGCTATTTCGAGCAACGCGGGGCGACGATCGAATGTCTTGGCCCATTGGAAATCGACAAATGCAGTCACTGGGGCTACCTGGTGACGGTGCTCACGCGCTCGCATGACATAGTACGGGGACCGAGTCAATTGGGGCCGGTCGTGATGTGTGGAGTGTACGTCGAGTCGGGAGCGTGGATCTGCTCGCAGGCATTGCTGCACAACTGCCGCATCGGCATGGGCTCGATTGTGACCGCAGGCACTGTGGTGCGTGGCCAGAATGTGGGGCCGCACGTGATCGTGGCGGGCAATCCAGCGCGGGTGATCGCACGATGGGACGGCAAACAATGGGTCTGTCTACCTGGCGAGCAGACAGGATTCTATAGGAGGTTATTCTAGTGGCGGACATTCTGAACCTGGGCGCGGGCCACAAGCCGATTGAAGGGGCGATAAACCATGATCTGCGATTGGATCCGGCTCGGCCATTTGTGACCGTGGGGCATGATCTCAATGATGTGCCCTGGCCCTGGGACGATAACAGCTTTGATTTGGTCGTGGCCACCGCTGTTCTGGAGCATTTGCATATCAATCTCATCGAATCGATGTGTGAGTGCTGGCGCATTCTCAGGCCAGGCGGCGAGATCCAGATCAAGCTGCCGTACTGGAGGCATGACAACTCATATGCCGATCCGACCCACTACTGGCATTTCTCGCTACAGACGATCGATCTATTCGATCCAGAGACAAAGTATGGCCACGACTATGAGTTCTATTTCCCCGAAAAGTGGAAGATCGTCAAGCCGGCGTGGTTGAACAACGCCCGGTCATCGCTTCACGCCAGATTGCAGGTGCGTAAATGAACGAGATCATTTTACGAGCTCCGGACGCCGAGATCGAGCGCCGCGCCAAGCGCGCCAAGATCAAGGTTGCGATCAGCTCCGACCTGGCACTCCCCTTTGAGCGAGCCTTGATCGTTGAGCCCGGCACGCTGGTACCGTGGGACCTACTTGGGGCCGGCTACCACTTTTTGGAGCGCTGGGATGCAGCGGCACCCTTGTGGCGCTATGGCGTGCTGGCCAAGGACATCGGCCAGCCCTCGGAGCGCAAGCGCACCGAGAAGATCGCGCGAGACCTGCGCGTGCCCATAATCGCTTCCGAGTTGCTATTTGTGCGCAACAGCGCGGCCGGTAGGTCCCTGATCGAGACCTGGCAGCAAGAGCGGACTTTCGGCGACGATGCTCGGCTGGCGTTTCTGCGTGCGCTCTACACGGTCAAGCCGCTGTTCTGCGCGCTGCCGCGTCTGTGGCTGGCGCCAGTACGAATCACGCGGCAAGTTGCTAGCCGCAGGAGTAGGGCAACGTCTCATAGAGGCAAATCGGCGCAGCGCACGGGCATACTGGTGCGGGTCAAGATCGCCAAGGGGGTCTATGTGCGATGCCATCCGGGCGACGAAGACAAGGTCCGGGCGCGTTTCGTCGATTTCCGGAAAACCAGGAGAGAACGGAGGGCAGGATGATGGCGGTTGTACGTAGCCAGGCGACTATACCGACAGTGGTGGCCGGAGGCAAGCTAGTCAAGGTCGAGCTGCGGCCTGGTGTGGGCATCAAGCTGACCGAAGCGGAGGCGCGAAAGCGCGGGTTGCTGCCCCCCGAGCCCGATCCCGAGCCCGAGACGAAAAAGCGCGCGCCGGCGGCCAACAAAAAGCGCGCCCCAGTAAGTAACAAGAAGGCATGAGATGGGATTCTGCGAGATCGCGGATCTGGCTAAATTCCTGCAGATCGATATCCCGCTGGCCAAGGAACCCTCGGCGCAACGGGCCATCGATGAGGCCACGGCAGCGATCAAGCTCTACTGTCGCCAGGAGCTCGAGCAAGTCGCGGATGAGGCGCTGACGCTCGATTGCGCCGGCGGAACGCGGCTCTTGCTGCCCGAGCTGCCCATCACGGACGTGGCCTCGGTGGTCGAGGACGACGAGACGCTGACCGTCGACGATGATTACAAGCTGGGCCAGTATGGCATTCTGCACCGCATCTCTGCCAAATGGGCCGTGGGGATCCAGATCATCACGGTGACCTATAGCCACGGCTATGCCGTCATCCCGGAGAATATCGTCAATGTGTGCGTGCGCGCTGCCTCTCGGGCCTATCAGGCGGGCTTGCGAGCCGAGGAGGCCGAGGGTGTGCCAGGCATCCAGGCCAAAGGACTGGGAGATTTCTCGGTACAGTTTGGCGCCGAGGTCGGCAGCAGCGGTGAATCGACTCTGGGGGCCAGCGCCTCGCCAATTCTGCTGCGCAGTGAAAAGCGTGTGTTGGACGAGTACCGGATATGACCGTAATCGACAGCCTCTACAACCATAGCTATACCGTCACGCGCAAAACCCGCCTAGAGGATGGCCAGGGCGGCTGGACAGAGACGTGGGCCACGGTGGCCACGCCGGATGGCAGAATGCGCCCCGCCTCCCCGAGCGAGCGAGCGGTGGCGCTGCAGAATCAGGCGCTGATCAGCCATGTGCTCTATTGCGCAGCGGATACCGATATCGAGCGCGGCGACCGTGTGAGTGGCGAGGGACGCACTTGGAAGGTGCTCTCTATTCGGGAGCCAAGCTATGCAGATCACCACCTGGAGGTCGATTGTAACGAGACCCAGCAGGAAGGCGAGCCATGAGCGGAGTGACGTTCAAAAACTGGGAACAGCGGAAACGACGCTTTATCGCCCACGTAGCGGGAGAAGCGGCGGCTAATATGGACAAGGCGGCAGCCTATGCCGCTGAGCAGGCGGCGGCCAACGCGCCGGTTGATCGGGGCATCCTCAAGAGCGATGTAACGTACGTGGTCAAAGCCCATGGCAACGTGGTGGAGGGAATCGTAGGAGTCAAAAAGCGCGCCTTTTGGGCCTGGTTCGTCGAGCTGGGCACGGTCAAGATGCCGGCGCGCCCCTTCTTGCGCCCGGCTATCTTTGGCAGCGCTAAAAAGATCGTCAAGATTCTGTCGGGTAAGGGCTGATGGGAGCCATTACTGAGGCGCTCTATGATCGCTTGGCGGGGGATGCCACCTTAACGGCGCTGCTGGCTACCTATGGCGGCAATCCGGCGATCTTTACCACGGATCCGGCGCCCGGCGATGCCGAGTTGCCCTACCTGGTGAGCGCGGGCGAGGTGAGTCACGGGCCCTATGACACCAAGACCAACGAGGGCCGCGAAATTCGACGCGACGTACGCTGCTATGCAGCGGTATCGGGCTCGGCGGTGACGATCGAGACCATGGCCGAACGGGTGCGGGCGCTGTTGCACCGCTACCAGCTCTCGATCGAGGGCTATGATGTTTGGGTAGCGGATTGTGCCGGGCCCATTGTGGCCGATGAGGAGAATGCCTATGGGCGTGTGGTAACGGTGCGGGTGATCATGACGGCGGCGGAGGATGGGTCATGAGCGTAAAAGTGCGAGTGCTCTTGATGGCCTTGCGCCAGGCGCTGATCATCGCATTGGGAGCACTCGAGGACTATATGGGCCTAGAGCGCAGTATCATTCCCCGACACAAGCGCACGTGACGTAACAACAACATAACCACCGGGAAACCAGCGGTCACTAGTGAGAGAACGGGCAACCATCCTCTCAAGAGCGACCGCTTTTTTTGTTCGGATAGATAGCGAGGTGAAACATGAACGGTGCAGACATCCTGATTCTGATCGACGACGAACTGGTAGGCAGCCAGCGTGACGCGACCTTTGAGGAGAGCAACGAGAGTATCGATGCCTCCTCCAAGGACAGCCGCGCTAAGCGCGTCGAGTACGGGCGCTATAGCGGCACTTGCTCGCTCGATGCCCTGTACGTGCCGACGGACGCCGCCTATATCGCGCTCAAGAACGCCATGCGCGACGCTGACAAGGTGACCGTTTTGCGCCAGGAGGAGGGCGCCTCCTTGGAGGAGGCCGAGGCCATCATCACGAGCATGAGCGAGGCTGCGCCTGACCAGGACATGGTCACGGTGTCGCTCTCCTTTGAGGTCGACGGCGAATGGGCCGAGGTGACGACCTAATGGTACAGGGCGCCAGGGGCGAGACGATTCTCACGGTCAAAGGCCAAGAGTACCGGTTGCTATTCACCAACCGGGCTCTGGCCGAGGCCGAGCGTCGCATTGGCAAGAACGTCACGGCGTTCGCGCGTGCCGCTATGGAAATGGACATTGGCATTGGCGATCTGGCCGCGCTGCTGCTGGTCGGCCTGCAGGCGGCGCACAAAGAGTCCCACAGCGGAGGGCGGCCAACCGAGCCCAAGATCGCCTGGGACCTGCTGGACGAGGCTGGGTTCGCCAAGGTGGCCGAGGCGGTGTGCGATGGGCTGGCCGCGGTGCTCAGTTATGATCCCGACGCGGATGAAGAGGGGGGCGCCGACGATGAAATCCCCCCGGCCGACGGCCAGGCCTAGCGCGGCCCTGGGATTGGCCGGCCTTGCAGCTCGAGGCGCTCAAGGCGGGAGTGAGCAGCGTCGCGTTCTGGGAGCTGACGCCGCGAGAGATGCGCCAGGTGTTCCGGGCGGCTGACTGGCGTCGGGAGCAGGAAGCCGATCGCGACGTGCGGCTGGCCTGGTATGTGGCGGTGCTATCACACGCCAAACGGGTGCCGAGCCTCAAGCGGCTGCTAAAGAAGACAGAAGCGGATCCCAAACCACTGACTGAGGCGGAGCGAGCCGTCCGGCAGTACGAAATGGACGAGCTCAAGGCGAGGATGATCGATGGCCGGAAAAAACGAAAAGCTGGGCATAGCGCAGATTCCGATCCGCGCGACCCTGGACAAGCTCGATAAGGATCTCGAGGGCGCAAAAAAGAAGATCTCGAGTTCGCTGGGTGGCGCCTTTGGAAAGCTCGCCAAGCTGCTGCCCGCCGTCGCCATCGGCGCGGGCATCGCCAAGATCGGGTCCGCTATCAATAAGCTGGTTACCGACTCTGCCAAGGTAGCGCAGGTCGAGCGCACCTTTGCCAAGCTGGCCAGTACGATCAACAGCGGCGCGACCAGCGCACTGAATGGCCTGCGCACTGCGACGCGGGGCATGGTCAGCGATGCCGATCTGATGCAGGCGGGCAACAAGTTTATGGCCATGGGCCTGGCAGACAGCCAGGAGGAGATGGCCGGACTGGCCGAGATGGCTACCCAGCTCGGTATGGCCATGGGGTCCGGGCCGGCTGAGTCCATGGAGAACTTTGCCCTGATGTTGGCGAACCAATCGATTCCGCGCATGGACTCGTTTGGCATGAGCGCCGCTGCAGCCCGGGTGCGAATCAACGAGCTGATGTCGGCCGATAAGAGTTTGTCCCGCGAGACGGCGTTTATGACGGCCGTCATGGAGCAGGGCGCGATCGCCATGGCCAAGGTTGGCGAACAGTCGGGCGGCGCCGTGGGTGCGGCCGCGCGGCTGAGCGTCGCTATGACTAACCTCAAGGACAACGTGGGCAAGGGCTTTCTGGGCGTTTTTGCCAACGTCCAGAGCAGCCTGGCCAGCATCGTTACCAAGCTGACGCCGACGATCACCCGCATTGCCCAGGGGCTGGGGGCCATTGCCAACAGCGCCTTTAACGTCCTCAAGAACCTGGCCAAAAAGTTCATGGACAAGATGGGCATCGACTATTCCGACACGGCCAACAAGGCCGAGGGTTGGGGGTCGAACATCGTCATGATGCTGGCCAAGGGCATCGTGGCGGCCACCTCCTACGTGCTGCAGGCCCTCAACCGGCTGGGCCAGGCCATCGCCAAGATACTGCGGCCGGGGTCGCCTCCCAAGCTGCTGCCCAACCTCGATGCCTGGGGCGCCAAGGCCGCCCAGGTCTATTTGGACGGCTGGGGCGAGGCCGATCTGGACGTGTTCGACGCCCTGAGTCAAAAGATCGGCGCCTACCTCGACACGATCCCCAAGATGGCCCAGGAGAAATTGATCCCGCTCAAGGCGGCCGTCAATGCGGCCCTGGCTGGCGTGATCAAGGGCACCGGGGGCGTGGGCGCCGGATCGCTCGACATGTTCGACAACCTGCTGGATTCGGTCCGCAAGCTGCCCCCGGGATTCAAGTTCTATGCGCGTAGTCTGATGTCGGCGCAGATGGCCCAGACCGATCTAACCGACGCTATGGCCGTGCTAGATCAGGCCACCGAGGAGGTGCGGCGCGCAGAGGAGGGCCTGGAGCGAGCCACCGCCAACACGGCGCGGGCGCAGGAGCAGCTCAACCGCGTGACCACGGAATATGACTCCATCCTGGCGCCGCTCAATAAGGAACTGCAGGCCATCCAGGACAAGAAGCAGGCCATCCAGGATGAAAAGCGCCTGGCCGAATTGCGCAAAAAGAGCGCCAACAAAAGCCTGAGCGCTTCCGACCGGCAGCTGGCCAAGCTCGAGATGGAGGAGATCCTCAAGCGCCAGCAGATCAAGGCTACCGAAAAGGAGAGGGACGTCGCGGTCGACGCCGAGCAGGCCAAGGTGGACGCGGCGCTGGAGGCCGAGGAGGCCGAGCAGGCCAAGGTAGACGCTGCCCAGATGGCCGCGAAAACTGCTCAAAAGCAGGTGGACGCCGCTCAAAAGGCGCTCGAGGTGGCCAAAAAGCAGGTAAGCATTCAAGAGCGATTGTTGGGCATCCAGACCGACGCCAACAGCATGGTCGAGCAGCAAGCCGATTTGATGAGGCAATTGGCTGCTGCCGCTGCCGCTGCCGCTTCGGCAGTTGGCGGGATGGCGATGCCCAGCGGCGAGGCTGGGATGGGCCTGGATGTGTCGGGCGTGGATACAACGGGGCTCGATGATTTGATTGCGGGCATCGAAACAGAGTTTGGGGCGCTCGAGAACCCGCTGGATGCGCTGGTGGGTACCTGGGGCGAACTCTTTGACGAGAACAAGGC